>Ga0213866_10003577_pt1 | contig 10493 bp, 9 predicted proteins | sample PICome_11_FD_160079 | JGI IMG/M metagenome (GOLD analysis project Ga0213866, IMG submission 160079) | Coastal seawater microbial communities near Pivers Island, North Carolina, United States - PICO284 | ecosystem: Environmental > Aquatic > Marine > Coastal | place: USA: North Carolina... | reverse complement strand
CGCACTGGGGCACGTCTAACTCCGCCCAGGCCTGTTGCACCGGGTGGTCGCCCGCTTCCGACAGCCCTTCGATGGTGGTGATCTCGCTGTCTTCACTCACGGCAGACAGCGGCATCACACAGGCGCGTATGGGATTGCCATCGATATGAACGGTGCAGGCACCGCAGACCGCGATACCGCAGCCGAACTTGGTGCCCGTCATGCCGAGTTGTTCCCGGATGACCCACAGCAGGGGTGTTGAGTCGTCGGCATCTACCTCACGGGTTTTTCCGTTGATGCGCAGTTGCTTCATGGCAGGGTTCTCCAAAGCGAATCTGAAAAGATGAAACCAGGATTTGAACACCAGACTAGACTGGATTGTCGGTTGAAACCAGCGCAAAGCGCACCGGCCGTAGCTCTGTCGGGCGGGACCGCCCATCGGCCGGATAATCGGGTTAGTACCGGGTGCCAGCCCGCGCCCTTTCATGTAATTTGATTACATATAATGGTCATATTTATTGGATAAAATGACATAAATGTGCTTTTATTACATTTACGATGATGATTGATAGTGGATTTCCCCCATGCATCCTGAGATCGCCAGAGTCACCGCAGATATAGAGGCCCGCAGCCGCCAGACGCGTGACGACTACCTCGCCATGGTCGACGACATGGGCGCCAACCCCATAGACCGCAAGCGCCTGAGCTGTGGCAATCTCGCCCATGGGTTTGCCGCCTGCTCCAGCGAGGAAAAGTCGGTTATCAAGCTGATGGAGTCGGCCAATGTCGGCATTGTGACTGCCTACAACGACATGCTCTCTGCCCACCAGCCCTACGCCGAGTACCCTGAGCAGATTAAAGCTGCGGTCCGCGCCGTTGGTGGCACCGCGCAGGTAGCCGGTGGTGTGCCTGCGATGTGTGACGGGGTTACCCAGGGACAGGACGGCATGGAGCTCAGCCTGTTCAGCCGTGACGTGATTGCCCAGGGCACGGCGATCGCCCTCTCCCACCAGATGTTTGACGCGGTGGTTATGCTGGGTATCTGTGACAAGATCGTGCCCGGCCTGCTGATTGGCGCGCTGCAGTTCGGCCACCTACCGGTGATGCTCATACCCGCCGGTCCCATGCCCTCTGGCTTGCCCAACAAAGAGAAGGTGCGCATTCGCCAGCTGTATGCCGAGGGCAAAATCGGTCGCGATGAACTGCTCGATGCTGAAAGCGCCTCCTACCACTCGGCGGGCACCTGCACGTTTTATGGCACGGCCAACAGCAACCAGATGATGGTGGAGGCCATGGGCCTGCAACTGCCGGGCAGCTCTTTTGTGAACCCGGGTACGCCCCTGCGCGACGCCCTCACCCAGTTCGCTGCCGAACAGGTCACCCGCATCACCGCTCTGGGGCCCGACTACCGGCCCCTGGCCCGGGTTGTGGATGCACGCTCTCTCGTGAATGCACTGGTGGCCCTTTTGGCCTCTGGCGGCTCAACCAACCATGCGCTGCACCTAGTGGCGATCGCCCGCGCGGCCGGCTACATCATGAACTGGAGCGACTTTGACGCGGCGTCGAAAGTGACACCCTTGATGGCGCGGGTGTATCCCAACGGCAGCGCTGACATCAACCATTTTCACGCCGCCGGCGGTACCGGCTACCTGTTTCGCAGCCTGATTGACCAGGGCCTGATGCACGCCGACGCAAACACCTGCTTCCGCGATAACTTTGCCGACTTCACCGTTGAACCGGCGATGTCGGGCGACGACCTGGCATGGCGACCGGCGCCCACCGAGACGCTCGACCCCGAGGTCATCGCCCGTTCCGACCAGCCCTTTGCACCTGAAGGTGGCGTACGACTGCTGACCGGCCCCCTGGGCCGCAGCGTGATCAAGGTGTCGGCAGTGGCCGAGGAGCACTACGTGGTGCGCGCGCCGGCGGTGGTGATCGATTCCCAGTACCAACTCAAAGATATGTTCGAAGCGGGCGAGCTCGACCGCGACTGTGTAGTCGTAGTGCGCTTTCAGGGGCCTGCCGCCAACGGCATGCCGGAGCTGCACAAGCTCACACCGTTCCTCGGTGTGCTGCAAGACCGGGGATTCAAGGTGGCCCTGGTCACCGACGGCCGCATGAGCGGTGCTTCAGGGAAAGTGCCGGCGGCCATCCACCTGTCGCCGGAAGCATGGTGCGGTGGCATGATCGCCCGGGTGAATAACGGCGACATCATCACCCTGGACGCCAATGCCGGCACGCTGGACATCGAGGTCGATGCCGGCGCACTGGCCGCCCGAGAGCCGGCCAAGGCACCGACACTGCCTGCCACCGTGGGCCGCGGTATCTTTGCCGGTCACCGTTCCCAGGTCAGCACCGCCGAGACCGGTGCATCCGTACTGTTCGCCGACTAACTGTTCGCCGACTAAACAAGAGGCCCCGAGACACATCATGTTGCCAGACAATTACCACTTCGTAACCCGCGCACCGGTTGTACCGGTCATGGTCATTGACGAGCTATCGCAGGCCGTGCCAATGGCGCGCGCACTGGTTGCCGGTGGCATAACAGCGTTGGAAATCACCCTGCGCACCGACTGCGCCCTCGATGCCATTCGCGCGGTTGCCGCCGAGGTGGAAGGCGCAGATGTTGGCGCCGGCACCGTGTGCGATGCCGCGCAGATGCGTGCAGCCGTGGACGCCGGCGCCGGCTTTATCGTCTCCCCCGGCTCATCACAGGAGCTGTTTGACAGCGCCGGCGCCCTGGACGTGCCCATGCTGCCGGGGGCAGTCACGGCCAGCGAGGTCATGCGCGTGCTGGAGGCCGGGTTTCCGATCATCAAGTTCTTCCCCGCCGGTACCTCCGGGGGCGCTGCTGCCATCAAGGCCATGGAGGGGCCCTTCGGCGATGCGCTGTTCGTTCCTACCGGTGGCGTGAGCCTGGCGAATGCGGCCGACTACCTGTCTCTCAGGAACGTACCTGCGGTGGGCGGGTCATGGATTCTGCCCAGTGATGCCGTGGCTGCCGGAGACTGGCACACTGTGACCCGGCTGGCACGCGAGGCCGTTGACTTCGCCGAAGCCCTGTAACGAAACGGAGTACGTGAGATGCAGCCCGTTGACCTGATTATATTTGGCGCTTCCGGCGACCTGTCGGCGCGGAAGCTCTTCCCCGCGCTTTACCACCTTGACCAGGCGGGGTTGTTACAAGACGACCTGCGCATCGCCGCTATTGCCCGTGACGATGTCAGCGTGGACGCCTTCCTGGTGGGCCTACGCGAAAAGTTTGTGCGCAAGATGGGCGAGGATGCTCCGGATGACGCGGCCTGGGAGAGTTACGCCAAGCGCATTCACTACATGCACGCCGATTTTTCCAGGGTTGATGACTACGTGCCGCTCAAGAACTGGCTGGATGACGACCGCATCAGCCTGTTCTACCTGGCGACGCCGCCCAGCCTGTTCGCGCCAATCTGTGAGCACTTGCACAAGGCCGACTGCCTCACCGGCGAATGCCGTATCGTGCTCGAAAAACCCATTGGCGAGAATCTCGAAACGTCCCGGAAAGTGAACGAAACCCTGGCGCAATACTTCGATGAGCGCTGCATCTACCGTATCGATCACTACCTCGGCAAGGAAACCGTCCAGAACCTGTTGGTATTGCGCTTTGCCAATCGATTTATCAATTCCCAGTGGGACCAGAGCTGCATTGATCATGTGCAGATCACCGTGGGGGAAGTCGTCGGTATCGAAGGGCGATGGTCCTACTATGACGGTGTGGGCCAACTGCGGGATATGGTGCAGAACCACCTGATGCAGCTGCTGTGCCTGGTGGCCATGGAGCCGCCCAATTCACTCGAGGCGGAGAGCATCCGCGACGAGAAGGTGAAGATCGTGAAGGCGCTGCGCCCCATCGATGCCGAGACCGTCAGCGAGCACGTTGTGCGCGGCCAGTATGCCCGGGGTTGGAGCCAGGGCGATGCGGTGCCGGGCTATCTCGAGGAGGAAGGCTGCGAAGTCACCGCCAGCGACACCGAAACCTTTGTCGCCATCAAGGCGCATGTGGACAACTGGCGCTGGTCTGGCGTGCCGTTTTACCTGCGTACCGGCAAGCGACTGCCCGACAAAGTCACCGAAATTATCATTCACTACAAAAAGCTGCCCCACAACATTTTTGGCGGTGGCGACAACATTCCGAACACGCTGATTATTCGTTTGCAGCCTAATGAAGGCATCGAGATGACCATGGTGTCGAAGAAGCACAGCCTGAAAGAAAAGCTGTCTCTGCAGACCCACACACTCAACCTGGATTTTCGTGGTGGTGACGACGAAAAGAGAATTCCAGATGCGTACGAGCGACTGTTCCTGGATGCCATTAACGGCGATCAATCGCTGTTTGTGGGCCGCGAGGAGATCGAGGAAAGCTGGCAGTGGATTGACTCCCTGATCGATGCCTGCCAGTCGCAGAGTATCGAGGTCAAACCCTATCACGCGGGTTCCTGGGGGCCGGCCAAGGCCGAGATCCTGATCGAAAAAGACGGGCGCAGCTGGCATGCCTGAGCAGGTTTTCCCAAGTCGTGAGGCGCTGGACGCACAACTGGCTGCAGACATAGCCGGGCAACTCAGCGCTGCGATCGCGGAACGCGACGAGGCCACTCTGGTAGTCTCCGGCGGCAGCACGCCGGCCGGCCTGTTCGCCATTCTCTCGAACACAGACCTGAACTGGGAAAAGGTGACGGTAATGCTGGCCGACGATCGCTGGGTGCCCCTGGACCACGCCGACTGCAACGAGAAAATGGTGCGAGAGCAATTGCTGGTCAACAAGGCAGCGACAGCGAGGCTGCTGTCGTTGGTTCGGGACTACCCGGACACGGAGGCAAACCTTGCTCGCGTAACACAGGCACTGGCGCCACTTAACAGCTTCGATGTGGTCGTTCTCGGCATGGGCCTGGACGCGCATACTGCATCGCTGTTCCCCTGCTCCGAACAGATCAGGGAAGGCCTGGGCACCATAGAGGACGCAATCATGACCTCACCACAAACTGCTCCCCATGAACGCATCACACTCTCGCGCCAGCGCATTGCCAATACGCACTTCGGCGCGCTGCACATCGTTGGTGATAACAAATTGGCCGTGCTCGGCAAAGCGGTAGATGATGGACGGCGGGAACGCTTCCCCATCGCCAGCTTTGTGGGTGGGGCAGACAATTTCACGGTTTACTGGGCCGCCTGAGCTATGACTACCGATACCCCGCTGCTCACCACCATCAGCGCTGCACTGCCGGAGCTTAAAAAATCGGAAGCAAAAGTGGCTGGCGTTATTCTTGACGACCCGGAAACAGCAACACGCTCCAGCATTGCTGCGCTGGCCGCCGCGGCCGGCGTGAGCGAACCCAGCGTTAATCGTTTCTGCAAACGTTTTGGTGCCACTGGCTTTCCCGATTTCAAATTGCAGCTGGCGCGGTCGCTGGCTTCCGGCGTGCGATACATCAGCCGCGCAGTGGAACCCGGTGACACCGTAGAGACCTACCCCACCAAGTTATTCGATAACACCATCAGCGCGCTGATCCTGGCGCGGGACCAACTGCCCACCGCCGCGATCGAACAGGCGGTGGCACATCTTGCCGGCGCTCGCAGGATTTTCTTTTTCGGCCTGGGTACCTCCGCCGCTGTCGCCAAAGACGCAGTACACAAATTCTTTCGCCTGAAAGTGCCGGTGTCCACCCATGAAGATCCGCTGATGCTGCGAATGCTCGCGGCAGCCGGGGAGCCCGGCGACGTATTCTTTCTCATTTCTCACACCGGGCGCACCCGGGTGCTGGTGGATGTAGCAGAGCTTGCCAGGGACAGCGGCGCTACCGTGTTATCACTGACGGCACAGGCGTCACCGCTGGCAAAAGCCAGCGATTGCAGCATCGCCTTGAATATCGCCGAGAACACGGAGGAATACTTGCCGATGACCTCGCGCATCGTCCAGTTGGTCATCCTCGATGTGCTGGCCACGGGCATTACGCTGGAACGAGGCGAAGACCTGCAGCCGCACCTGGCGCGCCTGAAAGAAGCATTGAAGGTAACGCGGTTTCCCGAAGAATCCAGCTGATTGCGAATCAGCGGTAGGTCGCCGCAGTGATGAACTCGCTGAAGGATTCACACCAGACCACCGCGGTGGTGTATACAGACGGGTCGATACCTTCCGGCACCTCTAGAACGAAGTTCTCAAACACATCGATAGGCCCCACTTGCACCATGGTGGCGCGATTGGCCTCAAACTCCGCTTCGGTTTCCACGAATACGGGCGACAGGTAGAGCCGATAGGCCGGCCCCGGCGCCAGTTTGCCCTCAAGCGAAATCATCTGCTGGGAGACCGAGACCGTGCCCTCCCCCCAGTGCAGGAAATCGCTGCCCGCCAGTTCTCGCACGAACTCGCCCTGGTATTCCGCAGATTCGGCCAGCGCAGCTACCTGCGCGGCTGGCGGAGGCTCGGGGGCACTCAGAATAGGCAGCAGGAAGATACCCGCTGCAAAGCCAAATGCCAGCGCAACGCCATGGGTAATCAACAGGGTAAACAGTTTTATTGTCGGGCAGCCCTTGGATGGGATTGCCCGATACTATAGCGCGGAATGCTTCGCTGGGAGCACCGGCCGCCTGACCGAATAATCAGGCGTTGGCAGAGCGGCGTTGATTGCCGGATCGGGAACGGTTGCCGCTGCGCCGACGACCCGGCTGTTGCGAGCCATTGGCACCTTGCTTGCGCGGGCGGCGATTGCCCGAGGGTTTGCGAGCTGGTGCTGCCTTTTCTGGCAGGCAGTGCTCGGGTTCGAAGCCTTCTACTTCCTCACGGGGCAGGGTCTTGCGAATCAGGCGCTCGATACCTGCCAGCGAATCCACTTCGTCAGCGCTGACCAGGGAATGCGCCTGGCCTGCTGCACCGGCGCGACCGGTACGGCCAATGCGGTGCACGTAATCTTCGGCGATATTGGGCAGGTCGAAATTCACCACCTGCGGCAGCTGGTTGATGTCGAGGCCACGGGCCGCGATGTCAGTAGCCACCAGGGCCTGGATGCCGCCCTTCTTGAAACTCGCCAATGCGCGGGTACGCGCGTTTTGGCTTTTGTTTCCATGGATGGCTGCGCTGCGAATGCCCGCCTTGTCGAGTTGCGTGCTGAGACGATTGGCACCGTGCTTGGTTCGCGTGAAGATCAGCACCTGGTCCCAGCCGTTTGCTCGAACCAGTTCAATCAGTAGCGCCGGCTTACGCTTTTTGTCTACCGGATAAACCCACTGGTCTACGCGCTCGGCCGTGGAATTGGGCGGGCTTACCTGCACACTGCCGGGGTTGTTCAGGAAGTCGGACGACAGGTTGCGAATTTCTTTGGAGAAGGTGGCCGAGAACATCAGCGTCTGGCGCTTGGCCGGTATCTGTTTGACGATACGGCGGATGTCGTGGATGAAACCCATATCCAGCATGCGGTCCGCTTCATCCAGGACCAGCGTCTCCAGTGCGTCAAAACTGACGGCGCCCTGCCCATGCAGGTCCAGCAGGCGACCTGGTGTCGCAATGAGGATATCTACGCCACGAGTGAGCTTCTCGATCTGGGGGTTGATCTTCACACCGCCAAAGACCACGGCAGAACGCACCCGCATGAACTTGCCATACTGCTGAACACTGTCATGAACCTGCGCAGCCAGCTCTCGCGTTGGGGTAAGCACCAGCGCGCGCGGGCGGCGGGGAGCCGCTGGCTCTCGCGTGTGCAACTGCGCCAGCATCGGCAGGGTAAAGCCGGCAGTTTTACCGGTGCCGGTCTGGGCAGCGGCCATCAGGTCACCACCTTCCAATACCAGGGGAATGGCTTTCTCCTGGATGGGTGACGGGCTGTCATAGCCCTTTTCTCGCACTGCGCGCAGCAGCGGCTCGGGTAACCCGAGGTCGTCAAATGTCATGGTGTCTGGTTTCTCGATATAAAGACGCAGGGAACGGCTCGTCTACCTGCAAGGATGGCGCGCATCCTACCTGAGCAAGCCCAGAAAGCAAGGTGACTTATTGCCACGTGGTCGGCAACACAGGATTCAGCCGGGCAGTTCCTGCACCGCGCGATATGCCTCGTCGATAGCCGCATGTGTGTAGGCATCAGCCGCAGCGTCGGCATTGGCGATAGTGATGTTGCCAAAAGGCTGCCGGGCGACCTCGTGCGGCGCTTCCGCTTCGGCCCAGTCCGGGTCCCAGAGGTCCAGGTAGTCGTAGGCATAGCCGTGGGGCCAGCGGTTTACGGTGATCGCCAGGATGTCTTTTTCAACATCGAATCCGACGGGGCCCAGAAGACCATCGAGCACGGTACGTACCTCGCGCTCATAGTCCTCGAAGTCCAGCCCGAGCATGATGGCGCGAGATGCACGTAGCTGCTCTTTGACGGTCACCGCGTCCTTTGGCGGTGAGATTGAACCCCAGAACACCACAGGTACCGGGCCGTCGTCGGTAAGATCGTGCTCAAAACCGCCGGTGTTGATGCCACGGAAAGTGAACAGGTGAGCGTGCAGCCTGCCCGGGCATCGCAAGCCGTCGATACCCAGTTTGTCCAGCGCTGACGTGTTGCGGATCAGCACATTGGTCAGCACCAACGGGTGCTTGACCTGGTATTTCATGGCCTCTGCCTGCGTCGGCGGCAATGCGGGGCACAGATGAGGAATGATTGAGTGGTAGCAGGCCATCACACAGTGTTTCGCCGTGACCCCACGCACCTCACCCTCACTGACATAGCTGACCTGAACGCCGTCTTCGGTGTCGGTGGCATTGACCACTGTGGAATTCAGGCGCAGCCGCACCTGCGCATCGGGGCGGTCCAGCGCTGTGTAGTCAAACTTTGACAGCGCGACATTGTCGGCTGTGGTGCCAGGGGCCACCTCGGGAATCAGCCTCGCTACCTGCAGACGCGCAAGGCTGGCGTTGCCGTCGGGCCACATGGCAACCGGGTAGTCCCAGCGACCTTCCGCGGGAGGCAAGCCCGCCAGCGGCCGACCCGGCAATCCATCCTCCAGCACTTCCATCGCTGACAGTGCACGCATTTCCACGCCCCAGCCGCCATGAAGCAACTTGTCGAACAGTTGCGCCGCGTCGTCCGTCAGTCCGCCATGCTTGCGTAGGAAATCCGGGTAGGAAATGCTGCGCAGGTACCGCTCTGTCTCCTCTTCGCTCTTGTCCGCGAACACGGATTCAGTGGCGCTGCAGAACGCCTTCAGAGAAGCGCGACCCGCCTCAGAGATCGGGATCTGGTCGATAGTGTCATCACCAGCAACCCCCGATACATCGAGGGCCAGGTCGGTGACCAGTCGATCAACACCGTAGGTTTCCTCGTCGAACCACATGGCCGATTTATGGGTGGCAGTCCGGCCGTAGGCGAACTGCATATTGTCACGCATGCCTTTGACATCCACGCCATGCCCGTCGAGAAAGGCTTTGACCGTTGGACTGAACTGCCACCACTCCAGGTTATGCACACCGCCCATGGAAAGGCGCATCTGCCCGCCCTGATGGAACTCGTTGCGCCGGGCGTGGCCACCAAAATCATCATGGTTTTCCAGCAGCAGCACGCGCGCATCAGCACCGAAGCGCTCCCTGTAGTAGTACGCGGCAGCCAGGCCGGAAATGCCGGCGCCGACGACCACCAGGTCGTAGTGCTCATTGAAATGCGCCGGTGCGGGGAATGACCGCCCCTCCCGCGCAATGGCGTGAGCGGCTTCGAAGGAACCGGGATGGGAACCGCGCAGCCCTGTTTTCGTTGGCGGATATTCCGCCGCTACGACCTTCGACGCTTCACCGACCGCCCTGGCCATGGGCGACAGCGACAGCCCCACTGTCGCTGCAGCGACGCCCTGCACGAAGTCGCGCCGGGTAATGCTGGCACCCATGCCCAGTTGATCATCAGATTTCATGCAACGCCCTCTCGTTCAATCGGTTTGCTGGCCCGGGTATACACGGTCAGCAGGTCTCCCCTGTCACAGACTACCGTCAGCGCGCGCCAGCCCTCAATGAAGTTGTCGGCAGTGTTTTCACCCGGCAGCCGTACCAGTTCGGCCCGCAGTGCCCCCTTCAGGGCCAGGTATTCCTCGCGGGCCCTTGCGCGGCACCAGTCGGAGCGGTCATCGCTACAGACGTTTACAAAACCAGCCCGGGCCATCATCACCAAGTGTTCATCCAGCGTGCGCATAGCATAGGTCAGCCCCTCCAGTTCAAACCAGTGGAGCATCTCGGCGCTGAAGGGCCCGGGAGATTTCATCCAGTCGTAGCAGCTCAGGCTGCCGCCCGGCTTGAGCACACGCAGGCACTCCCGGTAGCGACGTGGGCATGGTCAGCGCACGCCTGGCGAATGCGTGGTGATGTCCGTATACAACTCAGGGCGTCGGTCGCGGAACACTCCCCAGGCGGCGCGATAGTCGGCGATGGCGTCGAGATCGAATGTCTCGACCAGCACGGTCTCGGTATGGTCATCAGCCTGCTGGCGGATGGCACCGGTATGGTCGGTGATGAAAGAGTTCCCGTAAAAGGT
>Ga0213866_10003576_pt1 | contig 10494 bp, 11 predicted proteins | sample PICome_11_FD_160079 | JGI IMG/M metagenome (GOLD analysis project Ga0213866, IMG submission 160079) | Coastal seawater microbial communities near Pivers Island, North Carolina, United States - PICO284 | ecosystem: Environmental > Aquatic > Marine > Coastal | place: USA: North Carolina... | reverse complement strand
CGGCGCGGGGGGCGGCGAGATAGCCGTAGATCACCATCGAGTGCCGGCCCTCTTCGGCAGTCCAGCGCCGGACCCACTCACCCCAGGTGCCGTCGGCACCGAACATCGACTCGACCGTGCGAAAGTAGTAGGGCAGATTGTCTTCGGTCAGCAGGTTGACGTAAAGAGCGCTGCGAACGGCGTCGGTCAGCTCGGCGCCGGCGAGGTCAGCTTGCTCGGGCGACCACTCTTCACCTTCCTCGAAGTCCCGGCCGCGCGAGTGGGGCACGTGTTCGTGAGGGAACCATTCCTTTGACGACGAGAGATGCCGGTCGAAGAGGCGTTCGATGACCGGATTCAGTTCGGAGAGCAGTGCTGCCTGGTCCACACCATACAAAGATACCTACCTACTGGACGGTAGGCAAGGCGTGATCGCTCTTCGCCCGGGCAAAAAATAGATGTCACGCTGGGGAAACACGCAAAACGTCGTCACCGGTGCGAGCACGAGCGCATTGACCCTGCCCAGGCTATTGACCTACCGCCAACCGCACGGCGTTGACAATGACGTCACTGTCGCGCTGGCCAGCACCAACGCCGACCGCCTCAATCCTCATCTCGGGCATCGGGCCCCATCGATCGACGAGTTCAACGAGGAGTGCCGCCCCCGTCGGTGTGGTCGACTCGAAGGGCGCTGGTCCGGCCAAGACCGGCGCGACATCCCGGAGCAATTCGAGCACAGCGGGTGCAGGGATAGGGATCGGACCGTGAGCACCTCGTGTCTGACCCGAGCCGAGACTGAGAGTCGACGCAAGCACCTCGGTCGTACCGCGCTCGTCGCGGAGATAACGGAACCCAGCACACACACCGACGATGTCAGCGATCGCATCGAGCGCACCGACTTCGTGGAAATGGACATCCTCAACCTCGATGCCGTGGACCACTGCTTCAGCTCGGGCGAGCCTTTCGAACACTGCGATCGTCGACGATCGGAGCGCAGGGTCGAGCGGCTGCAGGATTGCGATCACATCGCTCAGCCCACGCCGGTGGTGTTCCGCTCCGACCAACTCGTCGGCGGTTGTGACCACGTCGACCTTCGTCGCCGCCAAGCCTGCACGCTGGACGGGGCGTTGGGTGAGGGTCAGGTCGAGACCGAGCGATTCGATAGGACCGGCGAGCGCTTCGAGCGGCACAGCGACGCCGACGAGCGCACCGAGCAGCATGTCGCCGCTGGCACCAGCTGATCCATCGATCCAGCAGATCATTTCGGGCTTGCGTCCGGCGCACGATTAATGAGTCGGAGCATCCGGATAGCCGCGCAGGCCGCACCAAAGCCGTTGTCGATGTTTACGACGGTCACACCCTGCGCACAGCTAGCCAATGCGCTGCGGAGTGCCGTCTCGCCACCAGATGCGACGCCGTAGCCGACGGACGTAGGCACACCAATAATTGGCGCAGCGACTAGGCCACCGAGCACCGAAATAAGAGCCGCGTCCATCCCGGCGACCGCGATGACAATCTCGGAAGACACGATCTCGTCGAGGCGTTCTTGGAGCCGCCAGATACCGGCGACTCCGACGTCGCCGATCAGACGCGGCGTGATTCCCGAAAACTTAAGCGTCGCTGCGGCCTCGGCGGCCACCGACTGATCGCTCGTCCCAGCAGCGACGATGGCGATGTCGGCCCTGCGCCTTTGAAGGGTGCCGTTGATGGTGGCCGTCGACGAGATCGGGTCGTGTGTGAGTTGGCGCCGAAGCTCGGCCGGAATTGAGGCGAGCCTGTCAGCTGAAAAGCGCGTGAGCAGCGCTGGTGCGCCGTGCGCAGCGAGGTCGCCGATTATCGCGATGAGCTGGGCGTCGGTCTTCGGGTCGCACAACACAGCTTCGGGCATGCCGAGACGTTCGGGGCGGCGGTGGTCGTGGATGTGAAAGTCACTCATCGATCGATCCCATCGGCGTCGGTGCTCAATGCTGGCGCCCCGATGAACGAGCGTCCGGACGCATAGGCTTCGCGGTCGAGTTCGACGGACGTTATCGAGGGCTCGACCGAGGCCATTACCAAAGCCACGTCACCCAGGATCGAAGGGGTCACGAGTAGGCGATCGACATCGGGCACCTCGACCATCACCGCGAGTTCGGTCGACTCGTCGGCGTGACGCACACGGCAGCGAACGACCCCAATTCCGCAGCGGTCACGGATCAACGCCTCACCAGCTTCGACAGCACGCAACTTCGACGCGGTCACACGAGTGCCCGTGTACAGACGACTCGCCAGGCAGGGCGACGCTGGCAGGTCGGCTTCGACCATGCCGAGGTGCCTGGCGATGGCCCTGATCTCAGGTTTGCCGATGCCAGCCTCGACAAACGGATGGCGCACGCCGCGCTCAGCCGCTGCCTCAAGACCAGGTCGGAATTCGGCGAGATCATCCACATTGGCCCCGCTCAGGATGAAGGCGGCTGAGCGAGCGGTGGAATCGTTAAGGAGCGCCGCGATGGCGTCGTAGAGGTTGCTCTTACAGAAGTAGCAGCGTTCTGTGGGGTTAGCGAGGTAACGCTCGTCGTCAAATTCACCGCTGCGCACGACATCAAGCTGCCACCCATTGCGTTGGGCGTGATCGACCACGCGAGCGGTGGCATCGCCGGGAACGGCCGGTGTCGCAGTGTGGGCGACCCGAGTCGCACCCTGCGCTTGGTGGGCGACGGTCGCAAGCACGATCGAATCGACGCCACCGCTGCAGGCAATCACGCGATCGGGTGTGGCCTCGAGAACCTCTATGAGTCGCTTGAGCGCTGCGACGGCATCGGGGCGCTTGCCGATGTTGACCTCCACCGCCACAGTCTGGACGAAACAACGCAGACTTCCATCGGCCGAGTGGCCAACCTGCTCTGATGAGCCACCTCTTCGTCTGCCCTTGGCCACCCGAGCACGTCATTGAACTCCTCGGCGAACTCCACCGGATGGACGGGGTACGCACTCGTTTTGTTTTTCCCGAGAATTCGCACGTCACCCTCCGTTTCCTCAGCGATGCCGACCCAAACGACGTGGCGACTCCTGACTGAGGCTCGTTTGCACCGACCAACATCGAGATGAGGTCCACCCTCGGTGGCGGCAGGAATGACCAACACATCCGCTTCGTGCTGATCGCCGGCGCCCATGATCTCGTCACCGAGGTCGTGCGCGTCAGCGCGACCTAGCAAGCCAGCGTCATCGCGCCGGTTCAGTCAACATCCCAACCAGCAGCCCCCCGCTACGACGCGCTCGCCACATTGCCGGACACGTCGCCCCAACCCGGGGAAGGTCAGATCAGGGCGTAGGTTGCGTCAAGGGTGGCATTGCCAGAAGACGATTCGACGCGGCCTTCCTCGACCAACTTCACGAGGTGGCCGAGGACGCTGAACGCTGCAGGTCGATGGAGCCGAACATGAACCGCTTCGTACAACTCGGTCACAAGCGCCGAAATAGTGGTCAGACCCCGCTGGAGGCCATCGATCACCTGCGCTTCACGACCGAGGCGATGCTCGACGAGTCCCCTGACGTAGTGGCCGGCATGCTCGATTGGGGGACCATGGGTCGGGATTGCAACATGATCGTCACGGCCAGCGACAATGCGCAACGACTCGATATACGCCGCCATGTTGCCATCGGGCGGCGACACCACCGTGGTCGACCAGCCCATGACGTGGTCGCCGGTGAAAATAATCTTCGAGTCGCCGTCGGTGAGAGTGAAACACGTGTGGTTCGACGTGTGACCCGGCGTGTGCAGCGCCCGCATCGACAGTTTCTTAAACGAATAAACCTCGTCTCCCGTGCGCACCGCCTCGTCGGGCGTAAACGCCTCGTCGATCGATTCCTCAACCTTCGGCACCTCGTCGGGGTCGAGGGCCGAGGCGAACTCGTCTTCGACCTCACCTTCTGGCACGCGGCCAAAACCGTCAGGCAACGCGCCGAGATCCCAGGCGTCGGTCGTTGCCGCGTGAGGGCCAAAAGCGATCGTTGGAGCGCCGGTCTGCTCCCGCAGCCGGGCTGCGAGGGGCGAGTGATCTGCGTGGCAGTGGGTGATTAGGATCGCACGGACCTTGCCATCACCGATGGCATTGCGGAGTGCGTCTTCGTGCGACTCAAGTTCGGGGCCCGGATCGATCACGACCACGTCGGTACCACCGATGAGGTAGGTCCCTGTGCCGCGGTAGGTGAACTTTGACGGGTTCTTGGCGATTACCCGCCGCACCGGCAGGCCGGTGCCACAGTCGACAGACGCTGCCTCTCCATAAGTGAACTCCTCTTCTTCGAGGGTCAGAAACTCCATAGCGTCAGCATGGCCGACGGGGCTCTCGCATTGCGTGCCGAGCCATCAGCCGGAGCTGTTAGATCCAGGGGATTGGCGCGATCGTGCCAACGGGAACACCGCCTCCGTGAACCGGCACGACGCCCAGCCCGGACTCGGCCATGACGCGTTCCACGTCTACACCCATCACTGCTAGGGCCGCCGGGATAACGGCACTTCGGACCTCGGAGTTTCCGTCGGCAATCTTGTAGAGCGCGGCCCACCCTCGTCGCTCACCCTCAGTGAGCACCAGTGCCTGCACGCCCTCCGCCCCATCCTTCGCAACCAACCCGGGGACAGCACGCATCCAGTTGGTGACATCGCGACCGGTGCCGCCGACGAGGTCGGGGTAAGCCGCCATCGCATCGAGCACGGACGATGATGACATCGCCATTCCACGGAGAAGGCTCGCGCCGTCGCGGATGGCGAGCACATGGGTTGGCGCCCCACACCCATCAACACCAACGTGGTGCACGGGGGCTCCATGGCTGCCGATCCATTCGCTAATCATTCGCTGGAGTGGGTGACCAGCGTCGAGATAGTCATCTGTGGACCACCCATTGACCACACAGGTAGCAAGCATCCCTGCGTGTTTGCCCGAGCAGTTCTGGAACAGCGACGAGGCAAGGCCGCCTGCGGCGAGGACTTCGGTGCGGGCAGCCTCACCGTAAGGCAGAGTGGCGACGTTACCGAGGGCATCTGCGCCGAGGCCAGCGTTGGCGAGGATTGTCAGCACGCCCTCGAGATGGAACGATTCACCGCTGTGGCTCGCGCACACGAGCGCGAGCAGATTGGCGGGCAGATCGAGGCCGGCATCGACCATCGCCGCCGCTTGGAACGCCTTAAGTGACGAACGGAGATAAATGGACAGTTCTGGGTCGCCTATCGACGCGACCAAGCGACCGTCGGCATCGATGACGACTCCGGCTCCGCAATGAACCGACTCGTTGAAGCCGCTTCGCTGAGCGATGGCAACCGGCTCGAACGAACCGCTAGCGAACCGGTATCCGACCGATTTGAGCTCCCCCGAGCTCATCGAGATAGGTCGCCGTCGGCCGGGTCACCGTCTGGATCATCGCTGCCTGACTTGACGTCGTTCTCTGATGACCCATCACGCGCATCGAGCTCGCTGCGCGCAGCTTCGAGCTCGGCTTCGCCGCGGCGAGCCCGCTGGCGGGCAGCTCCAACGAGACGGTTGGTCCGCTTGGGGTCGAGGTTCGTAAGGTGATTGTCGACGACTTCGTATCGATCACCCCAGTTCGACGCGAGGGCTTGCACCATGGCTGCGCCCGGCAAGGCGAGAATGGCTCCGATCGGGCCGAGCAGCGCTGCACCACCAACTGCCGCACCGAACGCTACCGCCGGGTGCAGTTCCATCGTTCGCGCCGTGATGCGCGGCGCGAACAGATAATTCTCGATCTGCTGGTAGACGATGATGAATCCGAGAATGATCGCCGCGTCGAGCGGGCTGTCGAGCACCGTCACGAGGATCGGCAGGATCCCAGCGAGGTAGGTTCCGACGACCGGCAAGAACTGGCTCACGAAGCCGACCCAAAGCGCAAGAGCAACCGGTGCGGGTGTACCGAGCGACTGAAACACGATCCAGTGGCTGGCCGCTGAAAGGAAAGCCAGCAGAGCCCGAGAGTACAGATAACCGCCAGTCTTGGTGATGGCAATCTCCCACGCGTTAAGCACCTGCTTCTGGCGGGCCGGTCGAAGTCGGGAGCAGACGGCGCGGCGCAGCCGGGGGCCGTCGGCTACGAGGTAGTAGGTGAATAGAAGCACCGACAGGATCTGGAAGATTACGCCGACCGCGGTAACCGATAGGCGGACCGCTTCGTCGCCCTGGCTCTGGATGAACCGCTGGACGCGGCCGTCAGGGTCGTTGAACTCGGCGATCACAGCCTCGGCACTGATCTGGGTGCCGAAGGTGGAGTTGATCCAGTCGACGGTGTCGGTGATGTACCGGTCGGACTCGGAAAGCAGGTCAGCGACCTGAGTGCCGACCAACGTGCCGACCGCGATGAGAAAAAGTAGAAAGAGCCCGAGCGCACCGAAGAGCAGTAGCGAGGTGGCGGCACCTCTACGCCACCCGCGCAACGCAAGTCGATTGACTCCCGGTTCGATAGCAAGAGTGAGGAATAGCGAGACAAGCAGCAAGACAAGCAGTGCCGACAGCCGGTCGAACACATGCCGGGCGACCATGGTCAGTAGGAAGCCGACCCAGAACGTAAAGATCGCTGGGATCGCCCAGCGGGGCAAAATCCGATCGGTTGCGCGCCGGTTGTATCGGCGCCCGGTGGTCGGATCGGTCGTCCCCTCGGCACCGCGACGGTCGGTCGGAGCCCGGCGGTCCGATGCCTCGCCTCCCGCCGAGGCGCCGGCGCTGTAATTGCTGCCGTCACTCATGGCCATCGGTTTCGGGTCTCCACACGACAGGACGGTAGTCCGTCGCGGATGGGAGCATGAGTGCATGGCATCAGCGACATCAACCTCCTCGCAGCAGGTTCAATCGCAGGCGGCGACATCGCTTCAGACAGGGATGACCGCCCTTTTGTCCGACGGGTTCCGAGGCTGGATCGGCGAACAGGTTCGCAGACGGGTGGTCGGACCAAATGCAGCCCAACGCCACACCGAACTGTTTGACACCGACGAGCCCGGCTGGTTCCGCGACAATGCACCCATACGACGGGTTCACGCCGACGCATCCATGTTCATCGGCGGCATGCGCGCCTTGCTCTTCCAGTCGCTCCACCCCCGAGCGATGGCCGGCGTGGCCGAGCACTCCGACTACCGCCATGACCCGTGGGGTCGACTCCAGCGGACCGCCGACTTCCTCGCAGCCACCACCTTCGGTCCAACGAGTGAAGCCGAACGCGCGGTCGAAGTCGTCCAGCAGGTGCACGACCGAGTCGTCGGCACCACACCCGACGGGGAGCCTTACGCTGCTAACGACCCACATCTACTCAGATGGGTCCACGTCGCCGAGATCGAAAGCTTCCTTACCGCCCACGATCGGTTCGGCGCCGAGCGACTGAGCAGTGCAGAACGCGATCAGTACGTCGCCGACACCGCCGTCGTAGCGAGAGCGCTGGGGGTGGACGCGCCGCCCACCTCGGTCGCTGGGCTCGCCGATCAGATCGCGGGCTACCGACATGAGCTCCGGGGCACGCCCGCCGCGCGCCAGGCAGCGCGCTACCTGTTGGTGCAGCCACCGCTCCCCTTCGCCGGCCGCGTGCCCTACGCGGCAATCTGCGCAGCGGCGGTCAGCCTGATGCCGCAGTGGTCCCGTTTGCCGCTCCGACTTCCGTGGTTACCCGTGAGTGAAGCAACGGTCGGTCGGGCTCTTGGCGAACTCACCACGCGAACCCTGCGCTGGTCGATGCCACCTAACGACTAACGCAATCGGCCTCAACGACCGGTTTCTGAGGTGCATACATGTGGGCCGAGAACGAGGCGCCTCCGATTGGCTTTAGCTCGGGAGGCTGGCAAGCCAAGATGCGACTCGCTTCTTATTCACACCGAGGTCCCTCCTGCCGAAACGGCTCCGCGAGAAAATGGCGAGGGTGGAACTGCCAGCGCCGTCATCCGCTTCAATAAACCGGACCGATACATAGTCGGGGAAACCCCACAAGGGGCTCCGCTGGACGTAGGTGACGTGACCCTCGGCCGCCGAGCCGGCCACCGCCTGCGTGTGTGGCGCTGCGAGGGCAATCTCATCGAAGCGCAACGCAAGCTCCGCCGCCGACACAGCGTACGTCGGCGCCTCGGCATCAACCGGCACTTCAGCGAATCCCGGCGCAACGCGGTACGAATTTGGCGTGTCGGGCGTTGGCGCAGTGAGCGGGTCCACGTGCCACACCTCGGGCTCGATGCCGGCCCGCCGTACGTAGCTGGTTCCGCTGATGAATAATGCGATGACGCCAGCGACCAACATCAATATCAACATGCGACACGTACCCTAAGTACCCCCACCGCCAGCGTCGAACCGAGCTGGATCAACACAGCCGAGCGAGTGCTGGCGATAGATCACCTCGATCGCCCACCTGAACGCCGTCTTCGAGGCCAAGCCATTGGGCCATCAGGCGGAGCTCGGCGAGCAATTCACCCGCCACGTCTGCCTCAGCGATGCACGCCTCGCCAAACGCCGACTGGATGAGCAGCTTCCCCCGCTGCCGATCAGCTTTCAGGTCCACCCGCGCAACCAGTCGATCACCGAGAAGAAACGGCAACACGAAGTAGCCGTACTGGCGTTTCGGCTTGGGAACGTAGATCTCGATCCGATAGTGGAAGTCGAACAGCCGCAACGCCCGATCTCGAAACCACACGATCGGGTCAAATGGGCTGAGCAGCGCACGGGCATCAATACGTCGCGGCAGTACGACATCTGGATGCAGGTACGCCGGCTGCGTCCAGCCCTCGACCGTCGCAAGGAGGAGCCGGCCCTCCTCGACCAGTTCGGCGAAGAGCGGACGGGTGTGTCGAAGGCGGTGGTAGTCGGCGAGATCGGCGGCCGTGCCCACACCGTGATATCTCGCCGCTAACACGAGTAGTTCCTTCTTCGCCTCGTCTGCCGACGGGGTCGGCAGATCGAGCACCTCGGACGGAATCACTCGCTCGGGCAGATCGTAAACGCGAGCAAAGTCGCTCGGCCGGCGCGTCGCCGTGAGTTCGCCCGAGGCGAACAGGGTTTCGAGAGCGATCTTGCCTAGGTCCCAGTCCCACCACGCCCCCTTCGGGCCGGAACGCTGCTTGAGGTCGCCGGCGACGAGCGGGCCTTCGGCACTCACCCGCCGGATGACTTCGGCGAGATACTCAGGGTGCTCGCAACGCATACGGTCGAACGCCTTCCACTTACGGGCGTCGCTCATCGCCCAGCGATACAGCGGATGCTGTTCGACTGGCACGTGACTCGCCTCGTGGACCCAGTACTCGAAAAGTTCACCGGCAGCGGTTGCCTTGGGGATGAGGTCGCGCGGGTGCGGGCCGAGCCGAGCGAATACTGGTAGCTCCTGAGAACGGACCAGCACGTTGACCGAGTCGATTTGGATAAGCCCAACTCGATCGAGCACTCGCCGGAGGTGACGCCGATCGACACGGCCCGTGGGGCGCTTATCGGATGCCGAGAACCCCTGAGCACCGAGCGCGACCCGCCGCGCCTGCGCGATCGAGAGCTCGATCACGGGGTGACATCAAGCAGGCGGTGGGCCTCGGCGGGGTTGGGTATGAAGCCCGGCGTGTTCCGGCAGAACTCGACCATGATCCCGTTCGGATCGATTGCGTACACCGACTGGCACCAGCCGTGGTCAAGGTCAAACACGTCGACACCCATGACCGCCGCACGGCCACGCAGGGCCTCCTGCTCAGCTTCGTTTGCGTCGAAGGCGATGTGGGTCACCCAAATCGGCTGACCATTCGCACCGGTCGGAGCCGGCGTCCAATCGTTCGCCTCACCCACGTCATGGAGGTCGAAGAACGCAATGCAGGTGCCATCCCCGGTGTCAAAGAACACGTGGCGATGGAACCCGTCGCCGTGCGATGTGACTTCAGTGTGCACCAACGTGAACCCAATGAACTGCTCGTAGAAGTCGACGGTGGCGTGCAGATCTCGGCACGCGTATGCGGTGTGGTGCATCCCAGCCATACCCCATCTTGGGTTACCGGTGGTGTCAAACACGACCACGGCAAGCGACCCCGGCGTCTTTTCGAGCAGACGAGCTTGATCACCGACCCGACGACGAGATCAAGCTGACAGCGCTGGAGAGGTCACCTGGAGACTCCTACCTCTTCATCGGAATCAACGAAGGCAAATTGAAACGCCGCCTCCAGAATGTGCTCGCGCCGACCATGGTGGCGATGCTTCGATCGTTCCATGGCTGCCGTCCACGCTTCTGCTGCGCAGACAGGTGTGTGCAACAGATGATCAGGCTGGACCTGGTTCAGTCGGCAACTGCGATAGCGACCGACTCGATCACCACATCATCGTGAGGGCGGTCGTCGCGATCGGTGGCGACGCTCTGCATCGCGTCAAGCACGTCAAGGCCCTTCACGATCTGGCCGAACAGCGTGTACTGCGGTGGCAGGCCGACGCCTGAGGCACCCGACACAAGGAAGAACTGCGAGCCGTTGGTGTTCGGACCAGCGTTGGCCATGGCAACCGAGCCGATTTGGTACTCGCCCGGTTTAGGCAGCTC
>Ga0213866_10003574_pt1 | contig 10499 bp, 10 predicted proteins | sample PICome_11_FD_160079 | JGI IMG/M metagenome (GOLD analysis project Ga0213866, IMG submission 160079) | Coastal seawater microbial communities near Pivers Island, North Carolina, United States - PICO284 | ecosystem: Environmental > Aquatic > Marine > Coastal | place: USA: North Carolina... | reverse complement strand
AAGAACCGCGTCGTGCCATTGACGGCAAGGTATTTTCGGTATTGTTCAAACGCCGTGTCGGGCGCGAAGTGTTCTTCATGGCGGCCGGTGAAAGTCTGGCCCATCTCATGTGTTTGGTGCATCGCGGTGATTTGTCGATGAATTATGACGCAGATGGCGTATGCTATTATCAGAAAGTGGCGAAAGCCTGACGTAAGGCGAGGAGACCGGCATGGCCGATAAAGTTGAAATTGCCGAAGATATTTTAAAGCTCAGCTTTGAAGAAGCATTGGGCGAGTTGGAAAGCATTGTCGACCGTTTGGAGACAGGCGATGTCGCCTTGGAAGAATCGATTGAGATTTACCGCCGCGGCAGTCAATTGCGCGCCTATTGCGATGAAAAGCTGAAATCGGCGCAAGCCAAAATCGAAAAAATTACCGGTGATGGCGGCACCGCGCCGCTGGATACTGACTAGCGCTTATGGCCGATTTTCAAACAGATCGCCGCCACGCGCTTGCTCAAGTGGCGGCGTTTTTCGATACGCTATTGCAATTGCCCGACGGGCCGGAAAGCCGTCTGATTGAAGCCATGCGCTACACCATGTTGTCTGACGGCAAGGGCTTTCGTCCCTATCTTTCTTATGCGGCCGCGCAATTATTCAATGTTGATGAAGGGTCGGCTATTCGCGTCGCGGCGGCGGTTGAGGCGGTGCATTGTTATTCGCTGATTCATGATGATTTACCGGCCATGGATGATGATGATATGCGACGGGGCAAAGCGAGCCTGCATGTCGCATTTGATGAAGCGACCGCCATATTGGCCGGCGACGCACTGCTGACTTTGGCCTTTGAAATTTTGGCAGATGAAGCGACGTATCAGGAGATGAGCAAAAGGCTGGAATTGGTGACCGCGCTGGCCCGCGCCGCCGGCATGCAAGGCATGGTTGGCGGACAGATGATTGATTTGCAATCGCCGCAGCTTGATTTGGACGCCGGTGGTCTGACCCGTTTACAAAAAATGAAAACCGGCGCGCTTATCGGTTTTGCTCTCGAGGCGGGGGCTATTTTGGGCGGTGCTGACGAGGCGCAACGCCATGCTCTGACGGGCTATGCGCATGATGTCGGGCTGGCTTTTCAAATTGCCGATGATGTGCTCGACGTCGATGCCAAGAGCGCCGATTTGGGCAAAACGGCAGGCAAAGATGCGGCTGACGGCAAAGTGACTTTTGCTTCGCTTTTGGGCACAGAGCGCGCGCGCGACCAGGCCGGATTGCTGGTCGAACAAGCGATTAACCATTTGGCGCTTTTCGGTGATGATGCCAATGGGCTGCGACAAGCTGCCGAGTTTGTGATTAAGCGCCATAGCTGATAATAAAGCGGCAGCAAAGGAGCCTTTATGGCTGAGAAAGAAACATTGCTTTTGGATCGCGTTAAGCGCCCGGCTGATTTGCGTCAGCTGGATAAGGGTGATTTGCCTCAACTGGCAGCAGAATTGCGCGCCGAAATGATTGACGCCGTATCGGTAACGGGCGGCCATTTGGGCGCCGGTCTTGGCGTGGTCGAACTGACCGTGGCGCTGCATTATGTCTTCGATACGCCGGATGACAGGCTGATTTGGGATGTCGGCCATCAGGCCTATCCGCATAAAATTCTCACTGAACGTCGCAACCGTATCCGCACATTGCGCCAAGGGGGTGGCCTGTCGGGCTTCACCAAACGGGCCGAAAGCATTTATGACCCGTTTGGCGCAGGCCATAGCTCAACCTCGATTTCGGCTGGGCTGGGCATGGCGGCAGCGCGCGATTTGGCGGGCAAAGACAATAATGTCGTCGCGGTCATCGGCGATGGCGCGATGAGCGCCGGCATGGCCTTTGAGGCGATGAATAATGCCGGTGCCATGGATAGCCGCATGGTGGTTATCTTGAATGATAATGATATGTCGATTGCGCCGCCTGTCGGTGCCATGAGTGCTTATTTGGCGCGGATTTTGTCAGGCAAGACCTATCGCTCTTTCCGCCGCTTGCTGAAAGATTTGAGCCGCCATTTGCCCGAAAGCTTGCAAGAAAAAGCGCGGCAAATGGAAGAATATACGCGCGGTTTCATGACCGGCGGCACGCTGTTTGAAGAAATGGGCTTTTATTATGTCGGGCCGATTGACGGCCATAATCTCGACCATTTATTGCCGGTTTTGGAAAACGTCAAGGAAATGCAAAATGGCCCGTTGCTGGTGCATGTGGTGACCAAAAAAGGCCATGGTTATGGCCCGGCTGAAGCCTCGGATGATAAATATCACGGCGTTTCGAAATTTAATGTTGTCACTGGTGAGCAGGTGAAAGCGACGCCTTCCGCGCCGAGTTATACTGGCGTGTTTGCCGAGGCGCTGATGGATGAGGCGGCGCGCGACGATAAGATTGTCGCCATTACCGCTGCCATGCCATCCGGCACGGGGCTCGATAAATTTGCGCAAAAATATCCAGAGCGTTGCTATGATGTCGGCATTGCCGAACAGCATGCGGTGACATTTGCCGCCGGTTTGGCCAGCGAAGGCTTCAAACCTTTTGCCGCTATTTACTCGACCTTTTTGCAGCGCGCCTATGACCAAGTTGTGCATGATGTTGCGGTACAAAACCTGCCGGTGCGCTTTGCCATTGATCGCGCCGGTCTGGTCGGGGCTGATGGGTCTACCCATGCCGGTTCATTTGACAATGCCTATCTCGGCACATTGCCCAATATGGTGATGATGGCGGCAGCTGATGAAGCCGAGTTGAAACATATGGTGGCGACGCAAGTGGCGTTTAGCGAGCATCCAAGCGCTTTGCGCTATCCGCGCGGCGAAGGTGTCGGCGTTGAATTGCCGGCGCATGGCGAGGTGCTGGAAATCGGCAAAGGCCGCATTATTCGCGAAGGTGGGCGTATTTGCCTGCTCAGCTACGGCACGCGGCTTGAACAAGCGCAATTGGCGGCCGATCAATTGGACGCACAGGGTTTTCGCACCAGCGTTGTTGATGCCCGCTTTATGAAGCCGCTTGATGAAGAACTGATTTTGCAGCTGGCGCGCGAGCATGAGATTTTGCTGACTTTGGAAGAGGGCGCGATTGGCGGCTTTGGCAGCCATGTCATGCATATGCTGGCCGAAAACGGGCAATTGGAAGGCGGTTTGAAATGCCGCTCTTTGGTGCTGCCCGATAGCTTTATTGACCAAGACAAGCCCGATGCCATGTATGATGCAGCGGGGCTCAATGCCGCGCAAATTATCGAAACCGTGCGCGCTTTGCTGGGCACGGATGGTGCACAGATTGAAAATATCACGCCAAAGGCCGGTGCCTAAGCGTGGGCAAAACCCGCCTCGACCAACGCCTTGTCAGCCTTTCTTTATTCGAAAGTCGGGCCCGTGCTGCCGCCGCCATTAAAGCGGGGCAGGTGACGGTCAATGGCATCACCGCCGAAAAAGCCTCCATGTCCGTATCATCCGACGATAATATCGAAGCGCAGGCGGCGCATGATTTTGTCTCGCGCGGCGCATTGAAATTGCAAAAAGGCTTGGCGCATTTTGACTATGATGTGCGCGACGGCGTGTTTGTCGATATTGGCGCCTCGACCGGCGGTTTTACCGATCTGTTGTTGCGCCATGGTGCGGCGCGTGTTTATGCGGTCGATGTCGGGCAAGGCCAATTGCATGACAGCTTGCTGCGTGATGCGCGGGTGGAAAACATGGCCGGGGTTAATGCGCGCCATTTGGCGGCCACGGATTTTGACCGAAAACTTGACGGTTTGGTTTGCGATGTCAGCTTTATAAGTCAGTCAAAAGCACTGGCCGGACTCGCGCCGTCCTTACCGGCGCATGCATGGGCCATTGCACTCATCAAACCGCAATTTGAATTGGATAAAGCGGCGCTCGGCAAAAACGGCGTGGTGACCGATGGCGATTTGCGCCTTGTCGCTAGCGATGATGTAAGCCGCTGGTGGCAGAGGCAGGGCTGGCAAGTTGACGATATTATTGAAAGCCCGATTACCGGCCCGCAAGGCAATGTCGAATATCTTATCGGCGCGCGCAAAAGCGCATGAAAAAGCCCGCCGCATCGAAAGATGAGACGGGCTCCTCCAAAAGCTTTTAGGGCTCAGCCTTCCATAGCGGCATCCCAAGCGCCTTGTGCGGCAAGGCTGTTCATTTTGGCGCGATGGGCAAAAGCGGCTTGCGCGTCAGCCACATTATCGGCGTCACCGAGCCAGGTTTTAAGCGGTGCGGCTTGCAGGGCGCGGCCGTAAGAAAAGCTCAGCTTCCAAGGCAGAGCGCCAATTTTATTCATCGCATCGAGATGCGCCGTAGCATCTTCATCGGATTGACCGCCCGATAAAAAGACAATGCCCGGCACCGCTTCGGGAACGCATTTTTTGAAGCAATCAAGGGTCATTTCGGCCACTTGCTGCACCCCTGCCTGTTCGGCATGGTCAGTGCCCGATACCACCATATTGGGTTTCAAAATCGTCCCTTCCAAATAGACGTTTTGCTCGGCCAATTGTGCGAAAAGCTGGGTCAAGGCGGCACTGGTTACTTCGTAGCAACGTTCGACCGAATGGCTGCCATCCATAATCACTTCCGGCTCGACAATCGGCACAATCTCGGCTTCTTGACACAAAGCGGCATAGCGCGCCAAAGCATGGGTGTTGGCCGTCAGGCAAGCAGCCGATGGTATGCCATCGGCAATATTGATGACGGCACGCCATTTGGCGAATTTCGCGCCCAGCCCGTGATATTCGCTCAAGCGCTCACGCAAACCGTCCAGCCCTTCAGTGACCATTTCACCGGCATGGCCGGCCAAATCTTTAGCGCCGGCATCGACTTTAATGCCCGGCAGTGAACCGGCATCGGCAATCAATTGTGCCAAGGGCGTGCCGTCCGCCGCTTTTTGACGAATGGTCTCGTCAAATAAAATCACCCCGGAAATATGCTCGCGCATGGCGGCTTCCGTGCGGAACAGCATTTCGCGATAATCGCGACGGCTGTCAGCCGTCGATTCAACATTAATGCTGTCAAAACGCTTTTTGATGGTGCCGGTGCTTTCATCGGCCGCCAAAATACCTTTGCCGTCAGCCACCATGGCCTGGGCAATCGCCTCAAGGGCTTGCTTATTCATTTCTCTCTCCCGTTCAGTTTTGCGAGAGGGCAGCAACGCCCGGCAGGGTTTTCCCTTCCAGCCATTCCAAAAACGCCCCACCGGCAGTCGAGACATAGGTAAAATCTTTTCCCGCCCCCGCATGGTTTAGTGCCGCTACCGTATCGCCACCTCCGGCAATGGAGGTCAGTTGACCTTTTCGGGTCAGGGCAGCGGCATATTGCGCAGCGTCATTGGTCGCTGCGTCAAAAGGTTCAATCTCAAACGCTCCCAAAGGGCCGTTCCAAATAATTGTAGCCGCCTTATCAAAGGCAGCGCAAATATCGCCGACCGCATCAGGGCCGGCATCAAGAATCATTTTGTCGTCGGGCACGGCGTGCGCCGCCACGGTTTCGCCGCTTTGGCCGGCGGCAAATTGTGAGGCCACGACCGCATCGCGCGGCAGTAAAATCGTGCAGCCCTGTGTCTCAGCTTCCGCCATAATGGCGCGTGCCGTCTCCAGCATGCTGTCTTCGCATAGCGATGTGCCGACACTATGACCCTGCGCTGCCAAAAACGTATTGGCCATGCCGCCGCCAATAATCAGAATATCGGTCTTGGCCGATAAATTGCCCAGCAAATCAAGTTTGGTGGAAATTTTTGCACCGCCAACGACAGCCACAAGCGGCCGTTTGGGATCACCCAAAGCGGCGTTGAGCGCGTCCAATTCGGTTTGCATGGCCAGCCCGCAATAGGTCGGCACATGCTTGGTAATACCATGGGTCGAGGCATGCGCACGATGGGCGGCTGAAAACGCATCATTGACATAAGCATCTGCCGGTGCGGCCAGCGCCGCTGCGAAATCGGCATCATCAGCCTCTTCACCGGCATGAAAGCGGGTGTTTTCCAGCACACAAATGCCGCCCTCAGGCAATGCCGCCAAGGCTTGTTGCGCCACATCGCCAATGCAATCTTCAGCAAAACTGACGTCTTGTTCCAAAAGATTGCCTAAGGCCGAGGCAATCGGCGCCAAGCTCATCTCGGCAATGCGCTGGCCTTTCGGGCGCCCGAAATGCGACAACACGCCGATGCGAAAGCCGCTTTGCGACAATTTTTTGAGACTGGGCAGCAGCCTTTCGAGCCGCGTTGCATCACGCACCGCACCGCGCTCGTCAAGCGGCACATTCAAATCAGCACGGATAAGGATAATTCCGCCACGGGCCGTTTCAGCGGCCAATGCATCAAGTGTTTTGAAATTGTTCATGGGTGTGATGGTTTACAGCTTGCCCATTGCAACAGCCGTGTCACTCATCCGATTGGCAAAGCCCCACTCATTGTCATACCAACTCAATACCCGCACCAGCTTACCGCCGACAATCTGCGTTTGCGTCAGGTCAAAAGTCGAGCTGTTCGGGTTGTGGTTGAAGTCAATCGAAACGAGCGGCGCGTCGCACACGCCCAACACACCTTTGAGCGGGCCATTGGCCGCTTTGGTGATGGCATTGTTAATTTGTTCGACCGTGGTCTTTTTCTTGGCTTCAAAGACCAAATCAATCATTGATACATTAGGCGTCGGCACACGCACCGCTGTGCCGTCCAGCTTGCCGGCCAGTTCCGGCAGCACCAAGCCAACGGCTTTCGCAGCACCGGTTGAGGTCGGTATCATGGATAAAGAAGCGGCGCGGGCGCGGCGCGGGTCTGAGTGCAGCGTATCGATCGTGCGCTGGTCGCCGGTAAAAGCATGCACCGTGGTCATATAGCCGCGCGCAATGCCACAGGTTTTGTTCAGCACCTGCGCCACCGGGGCAAGGCAGTTTGTCGTGCAAGACGCATTGGAAACGATTTTATGGCTTTTACGCAATTTCTTGTGATTGACGCCATAAACAACCGTCAAATCGGCCCCTGATGCAGGTGCCGAGACCAGCACGCGCTTGGCTCCGGCGGTCAAATGCTCGCCCGCATCTTCTTGGCTGGTGAACAGGCCGGTGCATTCCAATGCAATATCAACGCCCATTTTTTCCCATGGCAAATTTGCCGGATTGCGCTCGGCAATCACCTTAATCGACTTGCCGCCGACATTAATGCCGGTTTTGGTGGCGCGCACTTTGGCCGGAAGCTGACCGTGCACACTGTCATATTGCAGCATATGGGCATTGGCTTCGACGCTGCCCAAATCATTGATCGCGACAACGTTCACATCTTTGCGGCCGCTTTCAATAATGCCTCGCAGCACCAAGCGCCCAATTCGTCCGAAACCGTTAATTGCTACATTTACTGCCATTTTTCTCTCCCGTTAAAAATCTACAGCGCGTTGCGTGCGGCTCCCGCAATTGCGTCTGCGGTAATGCCGAAATGTTGAAATAGCTGTCCGGCCGGTGCACTGGCACCAAAGCCGTCCATGCCGATGAAAATATCCTGTGGCCGCAAGAAGCGATCCCAGCTTTGTCGAATGGCCGCCTCAACAGCGATACGAATGGGCGTGTCGCCCAAAATATCAGTCTGCGTTGCCGGGCTTTGCTGCTCAAACAACTCCATGCAGGGCACGGAAACGACGCGGGCGCCAATGCCATCTTCTTTCAGCGCAGCACGCGCTTCCATGGCGATGGAAACTTCAGAGCCGGAGGCCAGAATGGTGACTTGCGGGTCGCTGCCACCGGCCGCCAATTCATAGGCGCCATGGGCGCAGCCATTGCGTTCTTCATAGCCGCGCACAGCCGGTAAACCTTGTCGTGTCAGCGCCAAAATACTCGGTGCCGTGTCCAGTTTCAGGGCCAATTGCCAGCACTCCAAAGTCTCAATAGCGTCGGCGGGGCGGAAGACAAATGTGTTCGGAATGGCGCGCAAAGCAGCCAAATGTTCGACCGGCTGGTGTGTCGGCCCATCTTCGCCAAGGCCGATGGAGTCATGCGTCAGCACATGAATGGTGCGCTGCTTCATCAGCGCCGACAGCCGAATGGCCGGACGCGAATAATCGGAAAACACAAGGAAGGTGCCGGAATAAGGAATAAAGCCGCCATGTAGCGCCATGCCGTTCATGGCGGCAGCCATGCCATGCTCACGAATGCCCCAATGGATAAATTGTCCGGCCATATTCTCGGCAGAGACCGGCGCTTGTTCGGGCGTTTTGGTATTATTGGAGCCGGTCAAATCGGCTGACCCGCCAATCATTTCCGGCACATGCGGCACGATAGCCTTCAGCGCTTCTTCAGAAGATTTGCGCGTTGCCCAGCCCGGCTTTTCCTCGGCCAGTTGTTTTTTGAAAGCGTCAACCGCGCTGTCCAAGCCTTGCGGTAAGTCCCCGGCAACCGTGCGCTCAAAACGGTTTTTGATTTCCGCCGATTGTGCGGCAAGACGCTCTTCCCAAGCCTTGCGGGTTGACGCATGCGTGCGTCCGGCCATGCGCCAATTATCGAGCAAATCGCAGGGAATATCATAAGGTTCTGATGACCAGCCAAGACTTTCGCGGGTCAGGGCAATTTCGTCATCGCCCAAAGGTGCGCCATGCACACCGCTTGTGCCTTGCTTGTTCGGGCTGCCATAACCAATGGTGGTTTTACAGGCAATCAGGCTCGGCTTATCGCTTTGGCGCGCCGCTTCAATGGCTTTTTCAATCGCTGCATGGTCGTGGCCGTCAATGCGCACCGCATCCCAACCGGCCGCTTCAAAGCGACCCAGCGCATCGCCGGATTCGGTCAGGTCGAGCGGGCCATCAATGGAAATGTCATTATCATCATAGAGCACAATAAGGCGCGACAATTTGAGATGACCGGCAATGGAAATCGCTTCATGGCTGATGCCTTCCATCAGGTCACCATCTGAAGCCAATACATAGGTAAAATGGTCAACCAGATCATCGCCGAAGCGGGCATTCATCATGCGTTCGGCCAGTGCCATGCCGACCGCGGTCGAAATGCCTTGCCCGAGCGGTCCGGTGGTGGTCTCAATGCCCGACGCATGACCATATTCAGGGTGACCGGCTGTGCGGGCCCCAAGCTGGCGAAAGTTTTTAATCTCGTCCAAGGTCATATCGGCGAAACCGACAAGATAATGCAGCGCATATTGCAGCATGGAGCCGTGGCCGGCTGACAGCACAAAGCGGTCACGGTCCGGCCAGTCAGGCGCCAATGGGTCAATTTTCAAAAATTTTGTGTAAAGAACCGTGGCAATATCAGCTGCCCCCATCGGCAGACCCGGATGGCCCGAATTGGCGGCTTGCACGGCGTCCATAGAAAGGGCGCGTATGGCATTGGCCATTTGTTGAAGGGGCATGGAGCCAGTTTCGGAAGGTGTGCTCGCTTCAGCGTCAGACATTCAAAATCCCTCTTACTTGTCGGTCTGGCATAAGCCGACAAGGCCGTATCAATTTGGGCGCACAATGCCCCTGCGACCTGCTAGAGTCAATGCCAGATTCGCAGAGGTGAGTCCCGCTATTAACAGATTTTGTTGACGAGAAAACGGGGGCAATTTTATGCTGTCCAAAGAGGTGTCTTATGCAGAAAATACAACCCGCTCTTGAACGGCTGCTGAATGCGGTCGATAAATTAACCGCCGAGCATGCGCGTTTGAACGAAGCCGGTGAGGATATGCTAGGTAAATTGGCGGCGCTTGATGCGTTGGAAGTCGAAGCCGCGCATTTGCGCACTGAAGTGTCAAACTTGAAAAAACAAAATCAGAATTTGGAAGGCGCTCAAAAACGCGCTGCAACGCAGGTTGAAAAAGCGATGCGGCAAATCGACGATGTGCTGGGGGAGGCGTAAATGGCCGAAATAACCGTATCCGTCAATTCGCGACCGTTTCAGGTCGTTTGTCGCGATGGCGAGGAAACGCAAGTCTCGCAGCTGGCCGAAGATTTGGCAGCGCGCGTTGCAGGTATAAAAAAGGGCAATGAAAAAGCCGGTGACAGCCATTTGCTGGTGCTCGCCGGTTTGGTGTTGTGCAATGATGTGCGCGATTTGAAGCGCGAATTGGAAGCGGTGCGTCAAGAAATCACCGAAGCCGGGCGCTCGCGCGAGGCGCTGTCTGTTCGGGTCAATGAAATTGAAGACGTCTTATCGGAGGCGCTCAACGCGGCGGCGGAGAAAATTGAAGCCATTTTGCCGCAAGAACCCGACCCGTCCGCCGAAGCGGCGCCGGAACCATTGGCCTGATTGGGGTGACATTTTTCACTTTTGACCTTTATAAGGCATTTAGGAACTGCCCGATGCGAAGACTGCTTTAAACGCTCGGGGCCTTACGGTCCTTTAGGGAACTGTCACTGAGGCGGGTTGCGGCCTGCTCCATACGGTGCCCACCTACTTTTGTAGGTCTCCGAGGATCCGGCAGAAAACGGTTGTGGCGGTTCCACCTTTTTACGGGGCACAAATGGACGAAAAAGACACCATTCGGCAAACTTTGCTGGCGGCGCGGCGCGCCCATGCCGATGCGCATG
>Ga0213866_10003571_pt1 | contig 10513 bp, 3 predicted proteins | sample PICome_11_FD_160079 | JGI IMG/M metagenome (GOLD analysis project Ga0213866, IMG submission 160079) | Coastal seawater microbial communities near Pivers Island, North Carolina, United States - PICO284 | ecosystem: Environmental > Aquatic > Marine > Coastal | place: USA: North Carolina... | reverse complement strand
ATAAGTTCTCCCTCATACAATCCATGTGCAGTAGAAGTAGTAACTCTTGCAACTCCACTCAAGTTAGTATAAGAAAAACCTGTTACAGAAAATGTTCCTTGACTGGTCTCAGTTGTTGAATTTAAAATACCCCCAGAAATATAGTTTTGCTCAAAAGTCCCGTTATTATCAGATACCCCAATATAAGTTCTAATTGTTGTAGAGTTAGGTACTGAGTGTACTCTAAAATACTTCTGAGAATACTTGTTTGGATATAACTTAGTTCCAGTATTACACTGAAGAAGGATATCTTTTAATGTTACACTATCTCCGTTAGAGAATCCATGATCACCTTTAGTTGTTACTGTACATCTACCAGTTACGTTATTGTATGAGAAGTTTGAGATTTGAATTTCTTCAGCATTTAAAAACAAACTAGTAGATGAAGTTTGTGCGATTGGAATTGCTTTTTTATCTTTAAGCAATGAAGGATCAAATAATCCAGCATGGATATTGATCAGACCATCACGAAGAATAACTGCATCTCCATGATAGTCATAATATGCTCCTGGCAACTCCATGTTGCCGTAATCTTCAAATTGCTTAATTCCAAATTGTCTTGGATTTGTCTGAGCAGCAGTACCAGTAGAATAGAAGAAATCTTTTGATTTCTGCTGAACCATTGATTGGGTTCTTCTTACACAGCAGAAGTTATCACCACGTCCTTCATTAATACTTTCATAGTAATATCCATCAAATTTATCAAAAATTCCATACTTTTTGATTGATGGATGTCTTACTTGATCAAGTTGCTTAGTGAGTAAATAAGTTAAACCATTATCTCCACTTGGATAAAATGTTTCCGTACTGTCAGTTGCTACAGTATAAGGAGAACGTCCAAACTTAACACCAAACGTACCTGCTGATACACGTCCAGGTTGGTATCTAAAGAAACGTTTTGAAGTCAAAATCGCATATTCATTTGCTGGTGCCTCAATGTGAGCACCTGCCTCAGAAGGGACATGGTTAAGACCCCAATCCTGCTGACCAGGAATATTGGTATATTCTTCCTTGTCTGAAGCTAAAATTGTTCTTAACTGAACTGGATCTGCAGTCCATTCCGAAGGGTTAACATCATAAGTATTAACATCAGCGAAGATACCAAGAGCAACTTCAGATCTAGGAATACCCAGCAAAGAAAGAGCAACTTCAGATTGTTGCTTATTCTGTTCCTCAACAGGAATTGCCTCTTGATCACTAGCAACAACAACAGGAATAGATTTTTCTGCCGATTGCTGACCAGTAGGAACTGGTGCTGTTCTGCCGACAACAACGACGGCAGCGTTATTGTTAATATTAGTATTCTCAGGCATTATTTTACTCCGATGATACCTTTAGCGATGGTGAATAAACGTTTCTTCTTTATATATCCTCTGGCGAGAGGGTCAATTGTAAGAGATCCATTTTGATCAACTTGATCACCATTTACCTGTGAATTGAATGTATTAAATGTTGAAGAAAATAAATCGAGTACATATGACTGCTGCTCAAATCTTGGACTTGTTGCAACAGTTAACTCACTTGGCAAACTATAACCATTTGTTGGATTATGCTCAAGAACTTGAACAATATCGCCAGTTGTAAAATCTGCGATTGTAGATGCATCAATCTTAATTGTATAGATTTGACTTGCTGCATTATATCCAATAACTCCATTGATAATATAATCATCAGGATCACCAATAGAAATATTTTCATTCCCATTTACATAATAAACTAAGTAACTGTAATTTGTACCAAGTTGTCCAGCAATTGCTCTATATGGAATTGCTTGCAATGCAGTTCCTACTGGAGCAGGCACGGTTAAAGATGCTGGAATACTAATTTGAACTCCACCATTTTCAAAATCATAAACACTAGCCTCTAATACAGATTGAGAACTAGTGCTTCCAGTAGGAACATAAGTCAGCTGTGTAGGATCAATAATTTCATTTCCATTAACATCAACATTAACTTTATACACATATGGTGTTACAGTAGTATTGGAAAGGTCTTTGGCAATATTTTCTTCAATATATGTAAATTTAATAGGTCCAGCCGTTCCAGCTCCTGTAGATTTGTAACAAGTGATATTAATAGAATTAAAGTCACTATCGTAAATATCAGTAGTGGGAATCCATTCGTCATCTGGACCCAAGATTAAATTATTTTCAACATTAGCACTTCTTGTACCATAAGTTCTAAGACCAGTACCAGAATTTCTAATAATGCATGAGTTAAATGCCACTACTTGTGTAGTAGTGATGTCAACTGGTCCAGGATTGCTTAAGAAAGAACAGTCAGAAACCCTTAAAACTATAGTATCAGTTGCCTGAAATGGGTTATCAAAAGTAAGATATGTAATTGAATTGTCGTATATTGATGTATTTTGCAATGACAATCTTGTTGAAGATTCAGCATTCAATCCAGTTCCAACTGAATTCCTAATATCTAAATTAAATAAGGAACAGTTGTCAGATTCTTCCATGTAAACCAATGCATTGCTATCTGGTCTAGTTTGAATTCCTAATCTAAAATTACAATTGTAATTACCATCAACAACAAAACTTGATAGTGATACATCTTTAACAGGTAAAGAAACATTATTGCTCACTTCATCTCTCAACCATACTGCAGAATATAATCTACTATATTCTGGAGATGGAGTTGTATTATATGATGTATCAAAATATTGCTTCTTAATAATAGTTGCCTTTCCAGCACCACTCAATGAAAAATTAGATGGAATAGCCAAACGCTTAACCAAATAAGTTCCACCAATTAAAAGTAAGGAGAACAATCCTTTTTGTGCTTGAAGATCAATTGCATCTTGAATTGCAGCAGTATCATCATGACATACTTGAATTGTATTCACATCAATATAAGCAGATGCTACATCAGTTGCATCATATACTGTATTTGTTGCATTTGAAACTGTGATTTGACCTGTAGTGTAATTAACATCTACTACTGTACGCTCAGACCATCCTGGATAGGGACCATAATTTGGAATGCCAGTAAGTTCTATTGTTGTTGGAATTCCAGTAATTTCTTGAAATTGTGAATTATATGATCCATCAGTGTTAAAATCTCCCCAAGTAGTTCGATCATATGGACCATAATCATTATAAGTAAACAGAGTTGATGTGGATGAACCAATGTCTCTTTGTCCAATAATAGCAATAAGATTTAATCTAGAATCATGATTTGGAATTGCATTTCCATCTCTATCTTTAACTACTGCACTTATATTTTTATACCTATAAAGAAGAATGCCATGTGAAGCATTTGGTCTTAAAATACTTACAGAATTATATCTTTCTTCGTTAAACGTGTCAAGTTGAAAGTTTTCCACATAATCTGGAGAACCACCAGGACTATGCTTTAACTTTTTGAGAGATGAAATAACTCCAGTATTATAATTAATCAAAGCAGCATAGTACTTATATCGAACACTTCCACCAACACCACCTTGAGCAGTAACTATACTATCACTATTATCAATGCTAGATGCCCATGTTGAATATGTTGTACTACCTACAGTATCAGCATCATACTGAGTAATACTTCTGGTATTAATTCCAAAAATTTTAATTGTTTGATTTGGATTAAAAGTAGAATTATTTGAAATAGTTAAAGTCAATCTTCCAAAGGTATCTGTACCTCTTGCAGTAGCAGAATACAGATTTCCATCTCCAGATACACCAAATGAACTAAGATTATTAACGTCACCTGTATTTAAGGTAAAATATTCTAATGATGTTCCATCAGAGTTTACTCTGATAAGTTGCTCTGCTTGACCAATTCCTGGCAATCCAGTTCCACCTTTAGATGGTTCAACTATTGGAAGATCATTATTACTAATATTTTGATAACTTGTTGCCCTAATAGAACCAGAAACATCAAAAGTTGCTTGGGGGTTCGTGGTATTTACGCCAACCCGATTTTCATTATTTGGATATGCCGCATTATTAGTATCGACTGATCTAACATTAATAACAACGTCATCACCAGTAAGAATATCTAATTTATTAACTCCACCACCAAATTGAAACTTAGAATCATTTACATTATATCTAACAAATTCTTCATATACATTACTAGTTTGACCTAGAATTTTTAATTCTCTATTGCCAAATTTAATAGAATCTGTATTACTTAATGATAATAGATTTGTACCATTTACTGCAAAATTTAAACTTTGTGGAGTTGGCGTATAATATAATCCAGTATTACTACTTTCACTGAATCTAAGTGCTGGTGTTGATAATATCCCATTTTCACTAAATGTCACATATGGAGTTATAACTTCATGAGATCCAGATAAAGTTACATTTCCATCAGTAAGAGAAATATTACCAGATCCAATACTTAATGCAGTTGCAGTCGAAGATAATCCATTGATAGTTACTTGGTTTCCACTTGCTTTAAAATATATAGATCCTGCACTTCCGACTCTAACATTTATGTCAGATTCAAAAGTAATCGCCTGACTAGCAGTATCTGCATTCGTGGCGTCAAGATATGGTTTATCAAATTTGGACTCCTGAATAGTGGAATCCTTAATAACATTTGAAGTAATTCTGGTTAATGCCATTTACCTAATTTCCCCTATATTGTATATATTTTAGTTTGCAAGGCAACGAATTTCAAGTTTAGAATTATTTTCTGGAACTTGTGCAACATAAAGTTTTGTTCCATCAAAATAATAGTCATCATAAGGTGTCTGCAATACTCCATTAATGAATACTAATATGGATCTTGGATTAAAATTGGCAATCTTCATTGATGCGCCAATTAATGTAAATGATTTAATATCATCTTTTGTCCTAAAACCATAAGTTAAAGTTATATTGTTACTGGGACTAGCTTCATCTTCAGCTCCAACAAAAACAGGAACATTAATGAAATTTGTCTGAGCTGCTTCAAATGTAATGACACTATTTTGTACATCATTACTTGCATTTAAATTATTATTGACTGTAAGATTTACCGCAAACGCCCTGTCAGAAAGTCCATAACTAGATCCATTTTTAATAAAAACATTACCATTTTCATCAACATTAAACACAGAATTAGTGTCTGCTCCAACAAAATCAATAAATTTACCTACACCAGTACCAGAAAGTGCCACTTCGATAGATCTATAATCAAGTCCACCAGTTGACCAATCCTGTTCAATGTATAATCTTGTTCTTTTATTTCCATTATTTGAGGTAATTGAGGTAGCACCAATTCCAATATCCAAATAACTACCAATTCTCTGATTGGTGGTTACATCTAAATCATAGTTAGTGTTAACCGTAGTATTATTACTAATATCAATATGTTCTTGACCTACATTAAGTACATACTTATTTCCGTCTTTGTATGCATGTATCCTATCTGATCCCAATAATCCAAATTCTCTCCAAACATTATCATCAGTGTACATCCATCCAATACTAGATCCTTCTTCTGGTTGAATATTCCATACAATATCACCACTAGTTCCTGCTAACGGAGGAGAATCTGAATTGGTAAACTTAGAAATAATACCATCTCTGTTTCTCAATTGGATATTACTAAAGATAGCATCATTTTCAGCAGTAACTTGACTTAAGAATGATACAGGTCCTTGGAATGTAGAAGTAATAACATTGCCTGCACCACCAAGAACATTCAGATTATCTTTTATTGTAAGAGTATTAAGTTCAGTAATTTGATTTTCAGTGGTCTTACCAGTAACAGCGTTAATAACAGTATTACCAATATAAAGATCACCATTCGAGTTTAAACCAGAATAGAATGCAATTCCACCTTGCTCTTTAAGTGATTGAGAATATTTTTGCTCTTCCTGAGAAAGAACTTTTGACTGTCTGATTGGGAAACCAGTTGAATAGTTACCAGGACCAAAACCAACATATTCAAATGTATGATTACCAGATCTAATAGTAGATGGTCTACGAAGTTCTACCTCATAACCATCTGCTTCTCTAGTTGGATTGATAGGAATCTTTCTAACTTCTCCAGATCCAGTTGTAGATGCTAAATTGACATCATATTCTTGACGAGTGCCATCAATATTATTTAAAGTTACTTTATGAGAAACTTTATTTAAAGTAGAAAATTTACCACTCCAAGTCCATTCAAGTTGATTATTTAAATATTCATCTAAGAAATAAGATATAGATTCTTTTGTAATACTAAACGACTTATCTGTTGCAAGGTTTGGATTATTTCCAGTTCCATCAATAGTTTTAACTTTACCGATTAAAATCGAATCTGCAATACTTCTCGCAATTTTAGAATCACTTACAATATTATCAATATCAATTAATGGATATAAATCATTTGTTTCTTGACTAAATTTAAAAGTGTTTTCAGGAAGAACTGCAGTACTGACTCCAACAGATCCTTTTAATACCGTTAGATAATAAACACCTTCAACTTCAGCACCAGTATCAGAGTCATAAGAATAAGGAACTACCTCTTCAACTTCATAAATGTAATAAACATCATTATATTCTTGTCCATTAATTCTAGTATAAGTAGAAGAAGGAGTAGTTCTGGTTGTAGTATTAAACGCTCCATTGTCTATTGCATCAACAAATACATCTAAAAGTGTATTAGCAGCATTAACAACATTGGTACAACCACTCGAAACATTAATTAACTGCTCTTCATTATTAGTCGCTTGATTATTAATATCTAAAGTGAACGGTATTAATACAGGAGAATATCCAGCAGTATTTAAAATACTTCCTATTGTAGGGGTACTAACAGGTAAATTAGTTACCCCATTATTAATAACATACTGAACCAATGGTTTCAAATAATCATTAATCATTGCAATTGTTTGGGTTTGCTCACCCGAAATACCAACTGCTCCTGGTTGTCCAGTCAAATATAACGATGCAGCATCATAAACTTCACTATTTCCACCATATCTCAAATTATATGCAACTGCTTCAATGATGTTAACTAAATCATCAATACAATTTTGATTTCCAGTTGGAATAGTAAATCCAGTAGCATTAACATACCTTGCAACAGTTTCATTAGCAAGGAAACGTTTGTTGGTCAACAAAAGGTTAGAACCATCAGTAAATCTATCACCAACTCCAGGAATACCTAGTCCCTTTTTAGGTTGAATTACATAACCAGATTGTGGGAATGAAGGTAGTGTGCCATCAGTTCCTCTCTTTGTTGTATAACGCAATCTATAAATTTTATCATCATCAATTCTTTCATCAACAATTCTCTTAATATAAGAAGTTGGAGTAATTTCAATCTTACCAGTACCATATTTTACAGGGTTAGCAGCAATAGTTTGATAAATGGAATTTGCTGCTGGATTGACATTTACATACCAATTTAAATTCGTAAAGTCCCAATCGAAAATATTTCCACTAGCTGATGGAGTAATCTCTGCATATTGCTCTGTTGTTGTGGTCTGACCAGTTAAATAAAGTGGAACAAAGATTTTATCCGCAGTAGTAGATCCATCCTTGTTTAAACTTCTTCCACCAATTCTATAGTTTCCTGCAAATGATGTTAACGATCCACCAACAACAATTTCAAGAGGAAGTCCAGTTGGACTTTCCGATGGAATACTGATTTGATCACCTGGCTGATAAGTGTCATAATCATTATTAATAAATGAAGCACTAGTAACTGCTCCCTCTGGAGAAAGAGTTACACTTAAGGACAATGTAGTATCTGGAACTGATAATGTGGTGCTAGTAAATCCAGATCCTGGAGAAGTAATTGAAAGAAATTCTTTTCTTCCTTCTAAATAAATTCTTTGAGTTCCAGAATTATTAAGAATCAATTCAACATCTAAAGTTTCCCAGTAAACATTTGAGTCCGATGATTCTACATTTCTAGGTGGAATAATGTGTGTAATTTTTCCAAGAGAATCTTTTTTAAATGCAACATCACTATATCCAATAGATCTAATTGCATTTGAACCAAAGTTTGAGTTGCTATTTGTAATTGACAAATCACCACCATCTTCTGCAACAAAGTGATCTGCATAACCAACAGCAAATACAGAAACCGCTTGAATTACTGCACGATTAGATGCTTTAACATGATAACTTCTCTTTGTTGGATTATAAATTGCATTAATATCAGTATGTAATGAAGGGAAGTTAGACGTATAAGATGTCCCGTTATACTTTAAAAATGCAGTATCGTCTTTTTGAAGAGAAATGCCTGTATATTGAGCAACAACCATGGATTTAAATCCAGTAGCACGAGAACCATCTGCGTGCATACCACAAGTTCCATATGTAGATCTCAATGAAATATTAAAGATATATGGAGATGCAGATTCTACCGTATCAATTTCAATTTCTACTACAGCATCTCCAGAGATTGTTTTCTGTCCACTTTCAGTAGAATCCGTCTTAACATATGTAACTTGAATTGATTGAGTATTAATAAGATCTTCATCTAATCCAGATTCAAGTTGATTTAATGTAGTGGTATCAGTTGCAGAAAGAATATAAGTAAATTCACTTCTACTATTTACTGAAGAAATTCTCTTTTCACCAATGTAGTATGGATTAGTACTTATAGATCCTGTAATAAAGTTTTGATTTTGCTGACCTTCTCCACCACGAATAGCAATAAAATTACCAGCGGTTAAGTTTAATTCTTCAGCAAGAGTTACAGTAACAGTATTATCATTTCTAACTACTTTTAAAATATTAACACTATCGGAAAGAGGACCAACAATTCTATTTTCTTGAATCTTTGGTTCAATCTTTTCACAGTTAATAATAGAAATAGCGTCAGAAACTTTTCTATAGAAGACATGCAAATCATGTAGAGATGCATACTCAAAGATTGTTAATTTAGTGTGACTGAAATATGGTTCTACTAGAGTAGTCCAAGTAGAAGGTTTTACAATAGCATTAGTGTAAACTCCTGCTGGGTCTCCATCAAAAATACTAAATTGCCAAAAATAACATCCACCAGTAATTCTAAACAGTGCAGATCTACTATTATCATCTTCATATGGAATTTTAACTATTTCCCCAATAGCAGAATTCCCAGATCCAGTGTACGTGTGTGGTTTTGAAATAGTTACTGTAATATTTCCAGTTCCAAGATTACAGTCAATATCCGTAATCTGAGTACCTTCAGAAATTCCCCCAGGAACTCCTTTTTCAAATTTAGAACCAATAACAAGATCATTAACGTTACCAGCATCACCACCAGTTACCTGACTAATTGTAATTTGATTTGGAGTAAGTTCATCTGCAGTAAAATTAACAACGAGTTCTTGACTTGCAGAATTTGTTCCCCCAGCAGGAATAAACTTTGGTCTAATTTTAGTTTTCCTAAGGTCAAGACCAATAATAGAAACACCTCTAGGAATAATTAAACCACCTCGAATGGAGTTTACAATTTTATAAAGATCTTCATATTGTTTTGTAATATTACTCCAACCATATTCATTTAAAATAGGAGTAGGAGAAAATGGAGATCCAATGGTGGCAACGTAATTACCTTGCTGGTTTAATGTATATGCATATTCTCCAGGTCTATTATCTACAATATGATCTCCTGGATAAAGCATGATCGTAAATTGATCAAACTTATCATCTGCATTACCAGCACTAACATAGGAATATCTTGCTACTTCAAGAACTGCTCTTGCAAGTGTCTTAAAAGGTCTAATAGGTGAATTACCTTTATTATCAATCGCATCCGTTGCGTCAAAATCATCTGGATTGACGTATAAGATTCTTCCTTCAACTGAAGAGATGATGTTTTGAAGTCGTGTTAATGCCATTAAATTTCCCTAATATGACACGTGCTATATCTTCAGTTATTTATAACTCCTGTTTATTCTTCTTACGAATTTTCTTCAGTTCTTTCAGTTCTGCTTTGATTCTTTGATATGCAATTTCAGAATCAATCTTATCACCCATTTCCATGGCAACAATAACATCAACTCTTGTGCCAAAATGCATCAACGCACGTTCAAAACTATCTAGATCTTCGTACATTATAGTATATCGAGTATACTATGTATGCTCGATGAGGGGATCGAACCCACCTGAGGCGGATTATGAGTCCGCTGCTTTCACCAGATAGCTAATCGAGCATTAAAAAACTCCCCCAGTCCGACTCGAACGAACAACCCCAGTGTTAACAGCACCGTGCTCTGCCAATTGAGCTATAGGGGAATGTGATTATTGATGCTTTTGATATTCAATCTTAATCCAATTGAGAAGGGCATTTGATTCTACTACACGAGCATCATCAAAACCAGATTCTTCTCTCAGTTTCATAATATAGTTCTCAAGAGCAGCAATTGCAAGCTCTCGATCTTTTTGTGAAAGTAAAGACATAATACACAAAGCATAGGATGTTCGCTATTCGCAAATAGCGAATGGAGAATAGGGGAGTCGAACCCCTTACCTCCTGCGTGCAAAGCAGGCGCTCTACCAAATGAGCTAATTCCCCAGATGGAGTAAGCGTAATATACCTCAAGGAT
>Ga0213866_10003570_pt1 | contig 10513 bp, 18 predicted proteins | sample PICome_11_FD_160079 | JGI IMG/M metagenome (GOLD analysis project Ga0213866, IMG submission 160079) | Coastal seawater microbial communities near Pivers Island, North Carolina, United States - PICO284 | ecosystem: Environmental > Aquatic > Marine > Coastal | place: USA: North Carolina... | reverse complement strand
TGAGTGCTCTTGAAGATCAGTTTCTCAGTCTTTGGCAAGCTCATTATCCTCAGTTAGTTCTTGAAAGAGAATTTTCTGATATTGATGCGTGGGAAAAAGATTATCAAGAGCGCTATGCAAAAAGCAAGCGCTCTAAACGTTATCGCCTAGATTTTGCTCATTTGTCTTCTAAAACAGGCATTGAAATACAAGGCGGCGTGTATAACCGTGGTCGTCATGTGACAGGCTCTGGTTATGAACGAGATTGTCGAAAGTATAATCTTGCTTATACAAGCGGCTGGACAATTTTTCTGCTCACGGCTACCATGGCAAAAGACTCCGAATGGCTTGCCATGATTGCTGCCCACTTGCGTTCTGCTTCTGCATAGCTTCAATCAAAGCAGAGGCTTCATTGACAATTTCTTCTGCTGCCTGCAAATCCACATTGCGCTTATCCAGGGCTTGCCTGAGTTGAATGTTTTCAAGCATGAGGCTTTGAAAAGCAGTCTGCAAAGATGACCATCCTTCCAGCAAATTCTTAGCCACTGGCTTTAGCTGCTCCAGACTGCTGCAATCATCAATGGCACGGCGATTAACAGTAAGAGCAAATTCGCGCTCGGCTGAATGGTTGAAAGGCCCCATGTGAACGGCGTAGTTTTTGCCATTGTAGGCGAATTGGGCAGGAATTACAAAGCTCATGGTTCTATCGTCTCTTTGCCTATGCTATTCGCGAATGGCGAACGGCAGGGAAATGACAATGGAGGAGAGCCGAAAAAGCTTGGACGGCTTGCCGAAAAGCACTGAAGCTACTATGATGAGCAAGCCTTTCCCCTAAGCCATGCCTGCCTTAGACGACGACAAATGGTACATCAGCGACGCGGCAATTTCTGCAATGCCAGCATTGATCAACACCCTTGAGCCTGCAGGCTCTTCAGAAGCAGAGCTTAAAAAGTATGCTCATGACATTGGCCTATTGGCACATTTGATTGGCGTGGAGATGCTGCTCAGTCGCAACAACACCTACGAGGCCATTGAGGCAGTCCGCAAAGAGGAGGAAGATGCTTCCGCCTAAAAAGACTGCCGCTGAGAAATGGGGCGAGCTTTTTGGTTTGCTTGTCGCTGCAGCATTAAGCTCTGCTCTTAATGGCTGGCTATTAAGCCTTTGTGCTTCTTTTCTTTTCCCATCGTTTTTCTTAACTTTCCCGCAGTGGTGGCTACTTGCTTTCACTTTTCGCGCCATGATTGGCCAAAGCTCTTCCGACAAATGACTTTCCCTTCTCTTGATCCATTGGGCGATGGTAAAAGCACAGTAGCACTCATTGATTCCATGGGCAACAGTCTTTCCATTGTGAATGATGCTCGTCAAAGCTTTGACAACAGAAAAGAACAATGGGAAGAAAAAGACAACAAGCTTCTCAACTATCTGGCCAAGCATCACCACACCAGCCCATTCCGGGGAGTGGTTTTTAAGTGGCAAGTAAAGGCTCCATTGTTCGTTGCCAGGCAGTGGTGGAAACATACAGTGGCATCTACTTTCGTTGATGATCAACTGGGCTGGAACGAGAAGAGTTTTCGCTACTGTTCAGCAGAAGACGCAGAATTCTATTGCCCCAGCGTTTTCTACCAGCAAAGCGAAGACAATCGCCAGGCCGCTGGAAAGCCCCTGTCGGAGGCCGAAACGGACTATACAGACTTAGCCCAGCAATACTATTGCGCGGCCTTGTACGCGGCCACAGAGGCCTATGAAGGGCTTCTATTGGCAGGCGTGTGCAAGGAGCAGGCACGAGCCATTCTTCCTTCTGCTCTTTATACGAGCTTTGTTTGGACCTGTTCTCTCCAGGCTCTCTTTCATTTCATTTCATTGCGCATTGCTCATGGCGCCCAAGGGGAAATCGTTGCCTATGCCAAAGCATTGCTTGAGTTAGGTCGTCCAGTGGCTCCTGAAGCATTTGCTGCTTTTGAAGCAAACAACTACTCTTTCTGATCATGACTGATTTCGTTAATCATCCTCCGCATTACCAAGGCGCCATTGAATGTATTGACGCCATTGAAGCTTCTATGGAGCCAAGAGCGTTCGAAGGTTTCCTAAAAGGCAACATTCAAAAATACGTTTGGCGCTATGAAGCGAAAGGCGGCTTGGAATCGCTTCAAAAGGCACAGTGGTATCTCAATCGTTTGATTGCCACCATTGAAGCTGAAGAAGCAAAAAGCATTGCTGACTATGAAGCCGCTAAAGAAGCTCTTATGGAGGAAGTGGGCGCTTACGATCCTGATGACTATATGATTAGTGGCTGTCCTGATGGCTTCTGTCCATTGCCAGGAGTGCGCAATGGTCCGTCAGAAAGCATGTTTCAGCCCATCAACTAGCCAGTTTCAAAATTAACGAAGGCGGCGTAAAAGCTGCCTTTTCTTTTGGCTGTTCATGCACTGGCAAGATGCGCTGAGTGTCTTCCATCCATTGCTCCCAGCTACCTAGTTCAGTGTGGGCGCTGACGAAGCTATGTGCATACACCCAAGCAAGCAAGGCTTCTTCTCGCTGTTGCGTCCAGAATTCTTGCGGCCTCCACCATTCAAACAATGACAGGCTTCCCTTGTCTGCATTGCAATCCAAGCACGAAGGTATGTTGTTCCATTTTGCAAAGTGTGGTCCGCCTTTACTCTTGGGAACAATGTGATCAATGGTCAGTTTCTCGCCCCACGTTCCGCAATAGGCACAGGCACAGTGACCAAACGGCCCTTTCGTCGGAAAATCCTCGAAAATACTTCTGCGATAGCGTCTTTTAGCTTCGCCAGGGCGTAATTCAGAAAGCGATTGGAGAAGATCGTCTGGTCCATTTCTCATCCCCATGGCATTCTTTAATTGTCCTGCTCATAGCCTAAACGGCCAATGAAGGAATGGTGATTGTTTAGAATGAGAAAAACATTATCATTTATCACCAATGGAATCATGGCGGGATAAGCTTGCAAATTTGGCTGTAAGCATCACTGCTGGTATGCTCCTTGCAACGGGGGGAATGATGATGAGTATTGGCCATCAGCAAGTGAAAATCACTTCACAAGTGGAGAATATTACTGAAAAGCTTGGCACCCTCACGGAAAACATTAAGAATTTGGAAGTGCGCGTGCGCGAGCTGGAAATTCAACGCTAGGCTTATAGTACCTTCGCTTTATTGCCGTGGAACCCGTTGAATGGTTTATCGTTGGTGGCATCATCGTTGCTGCTTTGGACCAGCTCATTGAATACTCGCCCTGGAAAAGCAACAACGTTTTGCAACTGATCCTTGATGGTCTGCAAACCATCTTCCGCGTAGGCAGCGGCAAAAAGTAAGCCGTCATGGCTGACATTGCCAATTCCTGGGAAGGCATTAGCTCCCATGCTCGTCGCGTGGGGGCTCGTTTTCCTGAGCTTGTTGCAGCCCAGTGGGCGCTGGAAAGTGGCTTTGGCAAGCATTTTTCTGGAAGGAATAATTTTGCAGGACTTAAAGGGAATGGCTCTAGCGTAAACACAAAAGAGTTTTACGATGGAAAGTGGGTGACAATTAATGCTGGCTTCATCAATTTCCCCTCCATCGCTGCTTGCGTTGAATATCTAGTCACACGCTGGTACAAAGATTACAGGCAGTTCAAAGGCGTGAATAATGCGCCTAATCGTTACGCTGCTGCGCGAATGTTAAAAGAACAGGGTTATGCAACAGACCCTGACTACCCAGCAAAGCTTAGTAGGCTAATGAAACAATACGCGCCTGAAAGCACAAAATTTACCATGGTTGGTCCTAAAAAGCGCCCGCAAGATTTTGGCTTTAAGAAAGGCGATAGTCACCTAATCATTAATGACATTGTAGAAACCATGAAAGCATTCTCTTTTGAAGGGAAGCTTCTATGGGAAATTCCTTGTTTGGCTCGTGGACAATATAGTGATTATGAATGGAAAATACAAAAATCAGACACGCCACCAGGATTATACAAACTGGGCAAATTGTATAACGATTATGCTCTCTATGGCGACAAAGGCATGTATGATCGCACGCTTATTGCTTATGGCTGGGCTTTTTACGATCTAATTGAACTAGAAAATCAAGAAGCTGGCAATGGACGAGCAGGCATAGGCATTCATGGCGGGGCCAGTGCGCTTGGATGGCCTGGCGCATGGGCTCCCAATCAAAAGCTCGTGCCAACCTTTGGCTGTGTTCGCTGTAGAAATTTTGATCTTATTCATAAAATTTTGCCTTTATACAAGCAAGGCACTGTATTTTGCTCAGTTTGGCAAGAAAGTCAATGAACGCTGAAACGTTCTTTTATTATTCTTGTTACGAAGCAGGACTATGGGCAGCAAAGCGATGGCCGTGGCTGCTATTTGCGCCAGGCTACAAAAATATCATGGACACTCTTCGTCCATTTTGGGAAGCATGGAAAGTTCAATACACGCTTGAAGAAGTGGATAAGCAAGCAGTAACGCTTGTAGAAAAGTGGGAAAACGAAGAGCGCGAACAACGAGCTAATGCGCTTGCAGAAAAAGCTCAAGAGTTATTTCCAGAAGCTACAGTCACGCCACTTCCTGATGCCATTGTCCCTTCCGTGATGATCATTCATGAAGCCGCAGAAGGCAGCAGCGATGCAGTGAAGGCCCTTGGAGGCGAACTACGAATTACTTGGCGCCTAGAATAGAACAAGCTTTTTGATTATCATGGAAATCATTGTTGGGCTATGTTTGTTCTCAGCAGGCTTGGCAATGGCTTCCCGAATGTATATACATTGCGTGCATCCCTACCATCCGCATCATCCTGATTTTTCACGCAGACAAGCAGGGCGTTAAACTAGTTCTCTCCATCCCAACAAGCCCGTTGCATTCTCGGAAGAACTGCATTGCAAAGTAAGAGCCAAGATGTCGCTAGTGCCATCAATGGTGCGACCAAGGCTTAGTGCTAGTCCATTGTCAGGAGTGAATTCTATTGCGCCTCTAGAAGCTACTAAGCCTGCGCCAATAATAGTGCCGCCACTAAACGTGCCACTGCTCATTGTTTGCACATTTCCTCGTCCATTGTCCGCCGCAAGCCAAGTGCCGCTAATCGTGGGATTAAGCCGCAAGCGCCATTCTGCGACAATGTTAGCAGCAGGATTGCCGCCTAGGCTCACATCCACTTGCGCAGGAATAATTACATTGTCAGTGCGGCCACTTGCCATGCGAATGGCGGCTACTATCGTCTCAGAAGAAATATCGTCAAAATTAGAAGCTCCACGGCCTGCAATATAAATAGGCCCTGATGGTTGATAACCTCCTTCGCTAATGACAGTGCTACACACTTGCTTCATCGTGGCGGCAGAAGCAATGGATGAAGAATTGCTAATGCGGTAGGACACTGGCAAAATAGCCGTGCTCATATACACGCTATCAATGATATTGGCATGGTTAAATTCATGACAATACAAGAATTCTCCATCTACGACGAAGCCTGCTCTCACTCGTCCCACACCTAGCCATTCCAAATCAGCAACGAAAATGTTGGCCTTGGAAAAGTCAAGCGATGGGAAAGAATTGATGTTCCATGAAGCTTGCGGAACAATATCTTCCTGTGCAGTGCCATCAACAAAGCTACGAATGACAAGCTCAATTGTGGTGCCATTGGTTCTCACAAAGATGCCATTATTATTATCAAAGTAGCCCACTTCTTGAACTAGGCCTGCTACGGGCTCATTGCCTACAAAGCTTGCAAGAACAAGCAAGCTTTTTCCTGATTGATAGGGAAAGTATTTCCTGGAACGTCTTAGTACTGTATCGCCAGAAGCCGTGGTAGTTTTTAGTTCCAACGAGCTTTCATTAGCGAGAAAATTGACAGTACCGCTAGCAGTCAATTGTTCGTCCCATAGATCAGTGCGTTTGCTATGGCGCATGATGCTTTCAAACAGCGTAAAGGGCTGACTAAAGCGCTGCCTGGCAAAGGCATCAAACATGCCACTGTCTGGCCCTTTCTGAATGATGCGCCCGCGATGATCAGCTTCTATATGAGTTTCAAACTGTTCGCCGCCCGCAATAATTTGTCCCATTGTCTTTAGTTTTAATGAAAGTCTAGCGAGAGCTTGTTAATTGCTTGTATCATGAACAAGCCAAGAAAAGAGGCCATGCTTTCTACATCATACCGCCTAAGACTGTCAACCATTTGCAACAAAATTGCCACGCAACAGTCCATTGACTTGGAGGATCGCATTTGGGCGCAAAAGCTTGGAGAAGCTAATCGTACTGCTGCCAGTATGCTTCGTCGCGCCCATAGGAATGCCGCCAATCCCGATATGATTGAAGGCAGCATGGATGCTTTCTTGAATGCTTTAGATATTGGTGGTCAGCCCAAGCGACGGTTTGAAAGCCCTGATGATATTGCTGATTGGTTTAGACGAGATGATTCTTTGGATTGGCGACAGCGGGATTAGGAAGGCGCAGTGGCCATAGGCGGCAGTGTGTTGCGTGTGGAAGATGCCGATTAGGTGGGTCATGCGTCAGGGAATGGTGCAGTGGGAGCAGTAAAGTTAGCCGTATAGCGTGCTACGCCTTTGGTAACACGATAATCATCTAAATAACCATTTATAAAATAGGCTGAAGTATCTCCTACCCTGCCGCATACAAAATTTGAATCCGTCAAATCACGAGAGTATGTAAATGAGCCATTAGACGTGCCATTTTCGTAATATGTCCAAGTGGTCCCTGACCTAACAAGAGCAAAATGCACCCATTGATTTGTTGACGGAGCGTTTGTGGACTGCCCCCTGAAAGAGTTATTTGAAAAAACATTCCATTTGCCCGAGTCAACTACCAGGGCAAAGCCAGATGTTCTTTCACCACTGCCGCCAATTGGTATTGTGTCATAAAAACATTGATTGCCAGTGGAGCTAATATAGTACCAAAATTCAATGGTAAAGTCATCCGTTCCAAATGTAAACGCGGCATTAGATGCAGATGTTATGTAATCGCCATTGCCATCAAATGCAATACTTGATCCGCCAAATTTGCTTTGCGTGGTACTAATTTGTGCGTTGCCAAATGCCGTTACCGTTTTGGGCGATGAACTGCTATCAGTGATGGTAGTGCTACCATTTGTGCCATCACCATGCAAAAGCAAAGATACGCTGGCAAAATCAGGATCGGTTGCAGCGCCACCAAAGGCATAAGGATTGATATAAATTAGACTCATGCTTCTGGCGGCGTTAGCGAATACAACTGGTCAAGGTGAGCATCAGTGAGCATGGTTTGCAACTCCATCACATGCACCATGTCCAGATGCAACTGGCCTAGCAGCAACCAGATGGCACCTTGCATGGCATCAGGGTTAGCTCTGTCGCTTAAGCAATCTTGCATGGCGCTTACGAAAACTGCCAGCGCACCAGCAGGGGCAGGCGACGTGGTGGATAGCACCTCTGCCAACACGGCTTGGTAGCAGGCGCTTACCAACAGCGCGGAGTAGAAGCCTTGATAGTCGGGTCCTGGCGGTGGCAATGGTTCTACCCGCCAGTCATAGACATATGACAATGTATCCAGGTCAAGTGTTTCTGTCGGCACCAGGTAGTCGATAAGCGGATCGTAAGTGGGCTGCGGATTGCGCACTACAGTGAGCACGATGTAACGCTCCGTATCAAGCCCCACCACTGGCTCGTCATCAATACGCGGATAAGAGACGAGCTTTGATTCGTTCAAATCCCACAGTGCCTTGGCGGTCATCATCCACGCCTCACCTTGAGATAGACTTTTAAGCCTTTTGCCACTGGCTCAGTGCCCACTTGATCAATATCAATTGATATTTCTGCATCATCAGCCAACGCAGAGTCTGAAATTGTCACGCCGCTGGCAGCAGTCGTGGAAGTTTTTTCGTTTGCATCAATGTGCAACTTAGTGCCCAGCACACTAGAGCCACTTTCATTAATATCTACAATGGTTATTCCACTCGCTACTGTATTTACGCTTGCCCTCACTGCAAGCAAAGTAGCAGCATAAGGCATTCTGAAATAGGTTTTTCCGCTGCCAGTAGTGAGACTAGTGGTTTCATCAGAAGCAGCAATAACGAACCAATCCTCTGCATAAACAGTAGTGCCACTAATGGCCACTCCATCGCCCAGTGTCAAATAAGTGAGCTTGCTTTCGCTGTCGTCCCAAAAGACGAGCTTATCTTCTCCAGCATCATCAGCCGTGATTTCTCCTGCTGCCGCAGACAATACATCCGCTGCGCTAGTGCCAATGGAGACAGAGCCTCCTCCAGCTCCAATCTCTGCCATTGTATTATCGCCTGCCTTGATATATAGCTTTTTCGCCGTCTTATCCCACGCAGGTTCTCCCACGTTAAAATCAACACCGCTAGGAACAGTGGTGCCATTGCGGATGATGATATTAGTCTTGCGAGGCATCAGAAAGTTCCGCCGTCCACGTCAAAGCCAGAAGTGGCTCCATCTTCTAAGAATGTTACCAAATCAGACAATGCCACTTGTACCATTGTTCCATCGTCATTCACGACCATACGATCAGCTTGAGCCAGTGTAGTGGCAGTTGCAGCAGTAGAACCATCAATGATATTAAGTTCAGTGGTGCTAACAAGAGCGCCATCAAGAATGGCTACTTCCGTGGCAGTGAGCAAAGCAAGCGCAGCAGGAGCGCCAGTTTGCATGGTGGAAAGCGTGTCAAGATCAGCGTCCCATGCTTGGAGGTCGATGCCCACTTCCAAATCAAGCGCAGCTCGCACGCCAGAGGCCGTTGTAGCGCCCGTGCCGCCGTCTGCAATGGCAAGAGTGCCAGTAATACTGGAGGCGCCCAAATCAACGGCTAGCTCGGTGCTTTCAATGACCAAGCCGCCATTGGCTTTAAGGTCGAGAGATAGTTCGCTGCCAGCTAGATCAAGGCCATCTCCTGCCGTGAAATTGGCGCCTGAAGCATTAATGGTAATGGTGCCATTGCCATTGGTGATGCTTACGCCAGAACCTGCCGTGAGAGTGGCTTTTGACAAAGAGTTGTTAGACGAGTTGCCAATAAGCAATTCGCCATCGGCATAGCTCGATTGGCCAGTGCCGCCATAGGCAGGGGCAACTACGCCGCCTTGCCAAGTGCCGCCGCTAATAGTGCCAACACTGGTGAGACTAGAATTGACAACAGCAGAACCAAGCGTTGTAGCATTAAGAACACTAGTGCCAGCAATGTGATAGGCTTTTGTGCTAGCTAGATCAAGATGCTCGCTGGAAGTCCAAGCATCAGTGGCGTCCACCCAGTTGAAAGTTTTATCAGTGGTGCCTTTTAGCGTGATGCCGCCACCATCAGCGCCAGCATCAGTGGGCACTCCACTAACGGCGCCAAGTTCAATGTTCTTATCATCAACGCTGACCGTCGTAGAGTTGACAGTCGTAGTGGTGCCATTAACAGTCAAATCACCGCCAATGGTCACGCCTCCAGTGGTGGAAAAGCCATCAATGGTGGCGCCCGACATAACGAGCGTACCAGCAAAAGTTTTCGTGCCAGTAATAGTTTGATTGGCCGTCAGATTGACAAACGCACCAATACCAGCAATGGCAGGAATGGTGGTGGCATCTCCATTGCCATCAGCGCCTTTACCGTAGTAAAGAATATCATCTACTTCATTAAAGGCTAGTTCTGCATTCTTAAGGGATGACGGAGCGCCAGCCGCGCCACCAGCAACGCGCCGCTTAATCCTTAAAGTGTTAGCCATTAGAAATTAGCCCCGTCAACAATAGTGGAAGTGGTCCAGATGGCATCTGCCTTATAACTGGACGATGCGGCATCGTAGTAAACAATGCTTTTGTCTATCTTAGCGGCATCATCAACAAATAGGCCGCTGCCAAAAGTTGGCGGCCCTGGTGGTCCTTGCGGGCCACGAGCAATCACTTCAATTAAATCGTTGGCGGTGGGAGATACCACCACTTGATTGTTTTGTTGATTAACAATTACAGTGGCCATGCGTTCATCCTCTCCACGTAAGACCAGGATTGAAGAAAGCAGTGCCTTCCAGGAGGTAGTATTTGTCTCCGCTTGGTTCGGTTACTAACACGTCATATTGTCCCTGTTGTGCAACAATGCTAGTGCCAGAAGCAGAAAGCTTCAAGTCGAAGAGGCCGCTTGCTTGTGCTTGCCATGCTGTAGTGAAATTAGCTAATTTGCTTGTTCCATTGTTATTCCATAAAGTGCCACTAACAGTGTGACCGCTCATATTGACAGGCGTGCCAGTGCTATCTTTGTATTGAACAGGCAGCACAAAAGTGGCCCCTTGGTGAATGGTTATGTCATAACGCCCAGGATCAGCCACTGTTTCTATTCTTCTTTCTTTCTATCGTAGCAATAAGCAGCACCATATTCGTCAGCAATGATGGTCATTGCATCAACGGCATTAGACGGGGCATAGCCACAAGCCATCATAAATTGATAGAACGCTCGTACTACTGCCATGGCATCATCGTTGCTGCAAGTGTGATTGATTTCTTGGTAGGAACAAAATCCGCCAATTGGCTGCTCGTCAGAGAAGCGATGGGAAAAGGAAATAGTATTGACAAAAGA
>Ga0213866_10003567_pt1 | contig 10518 bp, 6 predicted proteins | sample PICome_11_FD_160079 | JGI IMG/M metagenome (GOLD analysis project Ga0213866, IMG submission 160079) | Coastal seawater microbial communities near Pivers Island, North Carolina, United States - PICO284 | ecosystem: Environmental > Aquatic > Marine > Coastal | place: USA: North Carolina... | reverse complement strand
CTTTGCAGGAACAACAACAGGAGCAACTACATTTTCTTTTCGCCGCGGTGGTAATTGGATATATTCAAATTATGTAGGGATCTTTCGTTTGCATCTAGCTAGTACTCCTAACTCTTTTGGTAGTGACCTTGGCTTCCGCTGCGTAGTGCGTTAGTCAGCCTTGGGATGACAGTGAGAGGATTTCAGTTTATTCTATTCAATTTATAAATCCTATATTCATACCCAATTTTACAAAAACTTGGGGTAGTAATATAAAATACAAAGAGAAAAATTTCAGAGCTATCTATTCAATGTTGGCTAATATATTGATTCTACAAAGTTATACTTTACTTTACAATAAATTCTGAGGGTTTATTTCAATATCCTGACCTCTTTCTAAGATTGGTACTAATTTAGTTTTGATGCTCTTAGCTTGATTGGGAGTGGCTTGTATAACTAGAGTAAATTTGTATATTCCTTTACCTTTAGCAAGATACTTTTCTAGAGGTCCCAAGGCTTTGATATCAATATTATTAAGAACGGTTTTAATTCTTAAAGCCTGATCTAATGATAATTGTCTCTTGCTATGTTGAGAATGAATAGCGATAATTTCATAATGTGGAGGGTATTGATATAATTTCCTATTATTATATTCTTGTTGCCATAGTTCGGCTATGGGGCGATTGATAATATTATAAATATGTGTTGGTAATTCTTCTTCTCTATTCCAAGTGGTGAAGGTTTGAATTACAGTTTTATGGCTATTGTGGATTAGTTCAGTGAGTACTTGAATGGATTTTTCTCTAATAGTATAATCTGGGAAATTAATCAAAGATTCTGCAGAGGGGATTATAGTTAGAGTTTTAGGGATAATATCTAAAAATTTATGAATCATACTAGTACTTAGTAATATGGCTGGACTCGTATGTATATATTTATTTATTATATCTTTTTGTGTGTTAACATCAGAGGCAGTATCACTAGATAGGATAAAATTTGGAGTTTGGGGGTATAATTCTTGAACAAGAGATTGTATTTTTTGTATACCTATACCACCTTGTTTAAGGTTATCAGATTTGCATTGAGGGCATTTGTGTATCATCTTGAACCATTTACGAGAAGTATGAGACATCAAAATTTTACTTTCAGTATAATTGGGGATTGTTTTGGATAAAGTATCTACTCTATGGACTGTAAGTAGATTGCCAGACTTAGGGTCTCTCAAATGATACCCACAATCCCTGCAAGACATATATAATGATTCCCCACGCCGATTGATATATATGATGATAGATTGATTTTTTTGAATAGCTTTGCGGATAGCCTTTTGAGCTGGAATTGACAATAATTCTTTATTACCTTTATAAAATTCTATGGGCATTTCTATTAATTCAGTTTTCAAATTATTATTAGCAGGATAAAATTCAGCTGGTAGAGTTAGTTTATTTTTTTCTAAAATATCTAAACTATTTATACTAGGTAGATTAGAGGCTAAAGTTAAAGTAGCTTGATGTAATTTGGCTAATTTAACTGCAATCTTAGTAGTCTGATAATGTGGTTTAGTTTCAAAAGAATAGTAAGCTTCAGATGACTCATCTTCTATAATAATATGTTCTAAATGTTGAAATGGGAGGAATAAGCTACTTCTAGTACCTAGAATTAATTTTGCTTCACCAGACTTTATTTGTATCCATATTTTTCTAAATTCACTGGTCTTAAGCTGAGAGCTAATAGTAACTAGATTATGAGCACTTAATGCTTGGGCTATTGTCTCAAGACTAATATTATCTGGGGCTAATATTAGAATTTGTCCTTGAGTTTGATTGATCACTTTATGATAATGGTTTAATCTATCAGGAGTAGGATAAATGATTAATTTAGGTATATACTTCTCCCCAAGTTTCAGATTATCTGAGGGCGATTCTAGTATTTTGGGATATCGTTTTATTTTATTTGATAATCTAGGCAAAAACCACTTCATAATATTACCCAAAGAATGAGCATAATAAGCACTAATCCACTGAGCTAACTCTAACTGATTACTTGTTAAAAGAGGGGTATTAGAAAAACTTTTTTCTATAGGTTTAGGACTAAAACTAGCAAATTTACGAATATTTTGTCTATCTTTTGTCAACTCTTGACAAAAGATAATAATTGATGTAATATATGTTGTACGAACTTCAACTATGACAAGGCTGCCCGGAAGTATCTCTTCGGATGAATAGTATGTCAGAGTGTGGCTCATCTGCCCAGGAAGTTTGATAAGGGGGACTACTTGCAAAATATACATATATATAGTATACTCCATTCACAGTAAAAGTGAATATCAAATCACATCAACCAGAATTAAGCTCAATATAAAATACAAGTATTTACTTTATTTTATTAACTATAATATATCTAATTATGAAGAAATATCATATGACAAAATCTGGTCTTGAAAAGGCACAAGTAGAACTTGAAGCTCTTATTTTGAGACGTAAAGACATTATCGAAAAAATCAAATCTGCCAAAGAACAAGGTGATTTAAAAGAAAATGGTGAGTATCATGAAGCAAAAAATGATATGGCCTTTAATGAATCTAAAATTCTAGAATTAGAAGATTTGATTCGTAATGCTAAAGTAGTTGAGTCTCCGACTAACTCTCAATTTGTAGCTTTAGGATCTCAGATTAAAGTTGCTAATGGATCTGGAGAAAGAGAGTTTTTGATTGTAGGGCCAACTGAAGCTAACCCAGCTGAGAGAAAAATATCTGATGAATCCCCATTAGGACAAGCTTTTATGCATCGTAGTGTTGGAGAAGAAGTAGAGGTAGAAACTCCTGCTGGTATTCAAAAATATAAAATTTTGGAGATTAAGTAGATTAATATTGATTCACTTGAAGCAAAAGTATTAATCTGATATAGTAATAGATATATGAAAAAGTTTTTTGTTACTACTCCAATCTATTACCTCAATGGAGAGCCCCATCTTGGACATTATTATTCCAACACTATTGCTGATGTTATGTCTCGCTATCATCGGCAATTTTCTTTTGGGGCATTCTTTTTGACAGGAACTGATGAGCATGGACAAAAAGTAGCTAATGCTGCTCAAAAGAATAATTTATCTGAACAAGAATATACTGACAAAATGTCAAAAATTTGGCAAGATTCTTGGGATAAATTAGGGCTTAGCTATGATTATTTTATCCGTACTACCAATCCAGTGCATAAGGCTCTATGTCAACTAGTAATTACTAAACTTTTAGAAAGTGATGATGTCTATGCACATTCTTATGAAGCTTTATATTGTGTGGGAGCTGAATCTTTTGTCACTCAATCAGAATTAAGAGAAGGGGGACTATGTCCTGATCATGATGAGAAACCTCAGATAGTCCTAGAGAAAAATTACTTTTTTAGGCTTACTAAGTATAAAGATAGAGTTCGTAAGTTAATAGAGAATAATACTATTCAAATTATCCCAGAATCAAGACGAAATGAGGCTATAGAATTACTCAAAAATCCAGATGTGGGAGACTTTTCAGTCACCAGAGAGAAGGTAAGTTGGGGGATACCTGTCCCATTTGATACCACTCAAACACTATATGTATGGATTGATGCTCTATTTAACTATATGTCTGGAATTCTAGCTAGTCAGAATATAGATATTAATAATTTATCCATAGATGAAATTTTAGCTAAAATTCAAGATATTTGGGCTCCAGATTTGCAGGTATTAGGAAAGGATATAATGAAATTTCATACTATATTTTGGCCAGCCTTTTTATTAGCCTTGGGTGTGCCTGAAGATAAATTACCAAAGACTATGTTAATTACTGGATTTTTCTTATCTGATGGCAGAAAAATATCTAAAAGTCTTGGAAATATAATAGTCCCACAAGATATAATTAATGAGTTAAATCAGACCACAAATAATCTTGGCAATGATATTCTAAGATATGTGATATTAAGAGAGATGAAAATTGGCAATGACGGAGACATTACCAAATATAAGATTATGTCAGTATATGAATCAGAACTAGTTAATAAATTTGGCAATACCTTTAGTCGAGTAGTTGGAATGGCTAAAAAATATAATATGTTAGCCCAATATGAAGTAGATAATTTGCCAGACCAATATCATAAGGCAATGAAAGAATATGATGTTTATAAAGCTATACATTTATTATTAGACCAAATTACTGCAATTGGACAAGAAATTGAAAGTAATAAACCTTGGGAATTATATAAATTAGGGCAAATAGCAGAGTTAGAACAAAATATTCAAAAATGGCTAAAAGATTTAGTTTGGATTACAGAAGCTATAAAACCGATTATGCCAAGAACCTCAATATTGATGCAAAAACTCTTAAATGGTGAGGAATTACACATATTCCCTAGATTATAATTTATAGTATTTTTTGTGCTTAGCTTTTATAGCCCATAGGTGGTGGCGAGGGTGCCCGTAGGGCGGGTGTGGACTGAGTTTGGTTCCTAGTATTTTTGTCCTCCTTAGAAGGGGGCCAATATAGCAAATACGATCCACCATTCACAACTAATAATTCAAATAAAGGTAGCTACATAAGGGCACCCATACTATAGTGTATATAGTTCAAATACAAAAACAATTCAAAAATAAACCATTATTGCTGCAAAATCTCTTGACAAAAGTTTAGATTTCAATTATTATATACATACGTCTTAAATATATAAGATAGTTCGTTTATAATTCAATCAAACTTACAACTAAAAATTGTAAGGTTCAATAACTATATCCTGAATATTTAATACAGTAGATGTTTTTTAGGAACAATCTGACGTTTTCAATGAGAGTTTGATCCTAGCTCAGGATGAACGCTGGCGGCGTGGATAAGGCATGCAAGTCGAACGGATATTTTTTTATGCTTGCATTTAAGAATATTAGTGGCGAACGAGTCAGTATAACCTTGGTAACTTACCCCAAAGTCTTGGATAACTTGCGGAAACGCAAGCTAATACAAGATGGTCAGTTTATTCGTAAGAGTAAATTGTAAAGCTTCGGTGCTTTGGGAAAGGCCTTGGACGTATCAGCTTGTTGGTGAGGTAATGGCTCACCAAGGCTATGACGCGTAGGGGACCTGAGAGGGTGATCCCCGACGATGGAACTGAGACACGGTCCATACTCCTACGGGAGGCAGCAGCCGAGAATCTTCCGCAATGCGCATATTTGCGTGACGGAGCGACGCCGCGTGAAGGAAGAAGCCCTGTGGGGTGTAAACTTCTGTCGAATGGGAGCAATTAAAGAGAGAGTACCATTCTAATAGAGGCTGCTAACTTCGTGCCAGCAGCAGCGGTAATACGAAGGCCTCAAGCGTTATCCGGATTTATTGGGCGTAAAGCGTCTGCAGGTTGAATAAAAGGTCTTTACTTAAATTCTCGGGCTCAACCCGAGGTCTGGTATTGAAACCGTTATTCTAGAGCATGTTAGAGGTAAGCGGAACTCATGGTGTAGCAGTGAAATGCGTTGATATCATGGGGAACACCAAAGGCGAAGGCAGCTTACTGGGACATTGCTGACACTCAGAGACGAAAGTGTAGGTATCGAAGCGGATTAGATACCCGCGTAGTCTACACCCTAAACGATGAACACTAGACATTTCGAGTATCGACCCTCGGAGTGTCGAAGCTAACGCGTTAAGTGTTCCGCCTGGGAAGTACGATCGCAAGATTAAAACTCAAAGGAATAGACGGGAGCTCGCACAAGCGGTGGAGCATGTGGTTTAATTCGATATTAAGCGGGGAACCTTACCAAGGCTAGAAATCTAACTGTGGGTCTCTAGAAACAGAGACTGTCTTCGAGATCGTTAGACAGGTGATGCACGGTTGTCGTCAGCTCGTGCTGTGAAGTGTTCCGTTAAGTCGGGAAACGAGCGCAACCCTCAGACTCAGTTACAAGTGTCTGTGTCGACTGCCTGGGTTAACCAGGAGGAAGGAGAGGACGACGTCAAATCAGCGTGTTCCTCGACGCCTTGGGCTACACACGTGCTACAATGGGAAGGACAATGAGTTGCGACACTGTAAAGTGAAGCTAATCTCCTAAACCTTTCCTCAGTTCGGATAAAGGGCTGAAACTCGCCCTTTTGAAGCTGGAATCGCTAGTAATCGCAGATCAGCCTCGCTGCGGTGAATACGTTCTCGAGCTTTGTACTCACCGCCCGTCAAGTCAGGGGAGTCGGTAATACCCAAAGCATGTCCATCTAGGGCATACCACGGTAGGATCGATAACAAGGACTAAGTCGTAACAAGGCATCCGTAGCGGAAGCTGTGGATGGATCACCTCCTTTCTAAGGATATGCCTGTTGAAGTAATTCAACAAGGAATGGTCGGTCAAGATTTATATCTTGATAACTTTTACACCAAAAAATCCTTGTCTTTTGAGACAAGGTGCGTCAGATTGTTGCTAAAAGATATTTACTAATAATCAGATATAGTTATTAATTGATTGAATAAAACAGATTCCTCTAATTGCAGGAGTCTGTTTTATTTTATACTAAAATAGTGTATAATAATTACATTATGTTTATAGTCAAAAAATTAAAGCAATTCTTACCTAAGTCAGCCATTATACATATTACAGGATATTTGGTTATTCTTAGTATATTTTCTCGTTTATTAGGTTTGTTTAGAGATAGATTATTAACTAGTAATTTTGAAACATCCATTTTAGATGCTTATTTCTCAGCTTTTAGAATACCAGATTTTTTATATAATATTTTGATTTTAGGGACCCTTTCTAGTGCTTTTATACCATTATTTAGTAAATTAATTCATCGTAAAGATAAACAAAAAGAAGCTCAGAGTTTAGTAGATGATGTATTATTAATTGTGGGAGCTGTGATGGCTATTATAGCTGTAATAATGTTTGTCTTTGCCCCTTATTTAGTCAAATTAGTAGCAATTTCTTATGAAGGACAGAAATTCACAGATACAGTAACTCTTACTCGTATTATGGCAATCTCACCTTTTATATTCAGTATATCTAGTGTGCTATCAAGCGTACTTAATGCTTATAAAAAATTTGTAATAGTAGCTATAGCCCCAATAGTGTATAATATTGGGATTATAATTGGAATTATTTGGTTTTATCCGATTTGGGGAGTGTCAGGACTTGGTTATGGAGTAGTATTAGGAGCGATTTTACATCTTCTGATTCAAATTCCAAGTGTTCTTAAACTCAATATTAGTTTAAAAGTAGATACTAAATTATATATCAAAAACTTAAAAAGACTATGGGATTTGTACTGGCCAAGATTATTGGTAATAGATACTGCAATGTTAAGTCTATTCATTGGTACTATTATTGCTTCTACTCGACCTGATGCTGTAACATATTTTACCCTAGCTTTTAACCTCAATGCATTACCTCTAGGTGTTATTGCCATCTCTTTTGCCACAGCCATATTCCCATATTTAACAGAAGCTTATGCCAAAGAGGATGAAGAATCCTTTCGAAATTATGTCATTAGTGGAATTGCCAAAAACTTATTATTGCTAATCCCAATAATGATGTTAATGCTCAACTTTAGAGCTCAAATTGTCAGAATAGTTTATGGAGGGGGTGGATTTAGTTGGGGAGCTACTGAAACTACATTTAATACTTTTACTATATTGGCTCTTTCTATCCCATTCCAAGGACTTATCCCATTATTAAGTCGTGCTCTTTTTGCTAGACATGATACTAAAACTCCAATGATAGTGGGAATCATTGGTATGCTAATAAATATCGTCCTAGCCATAGTTTTGAGCCATTATTGGGGAGTATTAGGTGTGGCAGCTGCTTTTTCAATTACCATGGTCATTACTTGTTTGATATACGGAGTAATTATATTTAGAACTATTAATCATGGTAGTGTCACTAAAACAATTATGTATGGACTACAAGTATCTATATGGTCTTTAGGAATGTTAGGTATAGCCTATATTTTCAAGCATTTAATAGGAAATATTATACGCCCCGATACTACTTTAGCTTTAATCATACAAGTTATAGGAGCATCTATGCCAGCACTTGCCATATATATTTTTATAACTTGGAAATTAGGGCTCACCAGAGTCTTATCTAATCAAAAGAAAAGTAAATAATAATTTGACAGAATAGAGTAGAGTAGTGTAATCTATATTAGATTTCTGAACCTTCTCCTGATGTCTAAGTTCCTAGTTTATGCTCTTTCATTATTATTAATTGTGTTTCCTATAACATCAATAATGATAATGATATTTCTCAAAGATAATACATGGGGTCAGATAATTTTCTTTCTTTTGCAAGCTAGCTATATTCTGGTAGGATTATACTATTTAACAGAAGAATTTGGGCTACATAAAAAAAATCGCAATCATAACCGAGTACCTTAAATAGGACTCGGTTTTTTCTATTGAGTATCATCAGATTGTTCAGAGAGTCTGCAGTCAAATATCTTTGCATTGAAATATCTTTTTGTAGAATAGCTTTTAGAGTCTAGTGTGATTTGTTAAAATACTCCTCTTTTGTAATCCTCCTAGGGTGGAGTAGTCCTTTCAAACTAAACAATCCAAACTTATCCACAATAAAAAGTTTTCGAAAAAAAAACCAATAGTATGATATAATATAACATAGATATAAAATATACTTTAATAAAAGTGACAATAACAAACTCATAATATGAAACAAAATAAAAAAAGAAAAGGGTTCACCTTACTCGAGATATTACTCGTAATAGCAGCAATAGGAATATTAGCAGCAATAGTATTAGTAGCAATCAACCCCACAAAACAAATAAATCAAGCAAGACAAGCATCAATAAATAGTGAGAAGAATGCAATAGCAAAAGCAATAGAACAATATGTAATAGACAATCAAACATATCCTATAGATATAACAGAAACATCTAAAGCAATATGTAATAATACAGTAACAACAAACTGTGCAAATTTAAGTATTTTAGTACCAACATATATAGCAAATATACCATCAGATAATACCTATACAGTAGCAAAAGGAAATGATGGGAGAGTATATGTCAATACAACACAAACAGCAGCAAACCTAACCTGCCCAACAGGCTATATAAAAGTACCCGGCAATAGCCTATACCAAACCAAAGACTTCTGTGTAATGAAGTATGAAGCAAAAGCAGTAGCAATCAGTGCTCCAACAGTGGGACTCACAACTCCAAATACAGGTTCTAATGGCATAGCCAATAATACCACAGCCACCACAAGTTCCAATGGAAGAGCAATAGCCAGTGTAGCAAGCGGATATCCAATAGCCAACATAGATCAGACTACAGCAGCAAGCTATTGTACCACAGCAGGGGCAAGTCTAATCAGCAATACAGAATGGATGACCATAGCCAGGAATATAGAGGGACAATCAAGTAATTGGTATAATCCAACTCCAACTCCGGTAAACCAAGTAGGAAATGGAGGTTTATGGAGAGGACATAGCGATAATAACCCTTCAAATGCACTATCAGCAAGTACAAATGATAATCTAGGTTATGAAGGAACAGGTAATGATATAAATAATGGATGGCAGGAAAAAAGAACTCATACTCTAAGCAATGGAGAAGTAATATGGGATATAAGTGGAAATGTCTGGGAATGGACAAGTGATACCATACAAGGACAAAATAAACCCAATAATAGTTCAGGAGACTTCTGGCAACAATGGACATCAATAAATAACTTTGGGACCTTAAGTTATGACTTAACCCGCCCAAGTAATAATACTTGGAACAGTAGCCAGAATATGGGGCAATACTATGCAAGCTCAGTAACGGGTATCACAAATTTCGCCTTCCGCCGAGGTGGTCATTGGCGTGATACAGCTCTCGCAGGGGTCTTTTCTCTGACTCTCTATATTACTCCATCCTATGCGGACTCCAGTATTGGATTCCGCTGTGTAGTGCGTTAGTCCGCCTTAGACTGATGGTGAGAGGACTTTAGTCTATTCTATTCTATTTAATTTATAAATCCTTATTAAAATTTTCCCAATTTTACAAAAGCACGTGGGTGGAGGGTATAGAATACAAAGATAAAGTATGATATAATAAAATTATGAACAATAAATAATAAAGAAAGAATGAATATAAGAATACAAAAAGGATTTACCTTATTAGAGGTATTATTGACAATAGCATTAATGGGAATATTATTTGCTATCTTACTAGTAGCAATCAATCCAACTAGACAATTAGCCCAATCAAGGAATTTAGTAAGACAGTCAGATATAAATGAAATATATGAAGCATTAGAATATTATAGAATATCTCAAAAGAATTATCCAGTAGGGATCACAGAGACAAAGACAGACATATGTGATACAGGAAGTAACAGTATCAATCAAGGAACAATCCCAACTGGATGTATAGATCTAAGAGTATTAGTCCCAACATATCTATCAGCAATCCCAAAAGATCCAAGTGGAGGATTGTATAAGTTATATAGAAATCCAGAAAACAATAAAATAGGAATAGAAGCTCCAGATAGTGAGTTAGGTAAGAGTATAGCAGTGAATCCAACCCCAACTACCGAAGAATTA
>Ga0213866_10003566_pt1 | contig 10519 bp, 16 predicted proteins | sample PICome_11_FD_160079 | JGI IMG/M metagenome (GOLD analysis project Ga0213866, IMG submission 160079) | Coastal seawater microbial communities near Pivers Island, North Carolina, United States - PICO284 | ecosystem: Environmental > Aquatic > Marine > Coastal | place: USA: North Carolina... | reverse complement strand
GTTGTGCTCTGCTTGGAAGACAAGCATGTAGTTAAAGGTGCCACTGATACCCAGGGGCATAGCATCGGAGAAAGAACCTTGACCGAAAGGATAGACGAGGAACACTGCACTCGCAGCAGCAACTGGAGCAGAGTATGCAACACAGATCCAAGGACGCATACCCAAACGATAGGAAAGTTCCCATTCACGACCCATATAAGCATAGATGCCAATGAGGAAGTGGAAGACTACCAGCTGGAAAGGACCACCGTTGTAAAGCCATTCATCCAGAGATGCAGCTTCCCAAATGGGATAGAAGTGGAGTCCGATTGCGTTTGAGGAAGGAACGACAGCACCAGAGATGATGTTGTTTCCATACATGAGAGAACCAGCAACTGGTTCACGGATACCGTCGATATCGACAGGAGGTGCTGCGATGAACGCAACAATAAAGCAGATAGTTGCTGCCAACAGAGTTGGGATCATCAGAACACCAAACCAACCAACATACAGACGATTGTTAGTTGAAGTTACCCACTCGCAGAATGATTCCCAAGTGGAAGTTTGTTGTCTTGAAAGAGTTGTAGCCATTGTTTTGTACGAAAAAGTAAGACCATCAGGGAAATGGTGGAGTTACTATTTCCTCGCACCCTTAGCGAGGATATGAGAGACGTGATTTAGACACCCTAGAGGTCTCGGTTTACGGGGTGTTTACAACGGTTTAGAAATGTTACATTCCTTAACGTGTTGATTTATTTAGCATACTACGGTTTCCACTACTTGTCAAGTCCCCATTTGGTGATTTTCATTTGGGGGCAGTAGTAAATTCCGAATACCTGCTTATTATAACTTCAAAAACGATACTCGTCAAGGATGTTCAAAACACAACTCAGTTGCTTCTGAATCAATTCTTGTTCTCCAGGATACAGATGCCTTTTTTGATTTGATCCCTCATTTAAAGGAACTGTTTCAAAATATGCATCATTCTTTAACTTCATGATACGACAACGTAACTCTTCAATACTTACTTGATTTCTAGGCATAAAAAAGAACCCTCTACGATATGTAGTGAGTTCTTATTACATTAAATTGGGTTATATGCGGGAATCATCATACCACCATCCATATCATCGTCATCATCAACATCTCCATCAGTCAATAGGGCAGCAAATATAAACCCTCCTATCATGGATGCTGCTATGAGTAACATGTCGTTCACCAAATACCTGGAATCAGGTCGCCAGTAAGGGCATAAGATCCCATAGCAGCAATAACACCAATCATTGCTGCCCAACCGTTAATACGTTCTGCGTTTTCGTTCATTGTTTTTCCTCTAGTGTTTTGTTTGTAATAATGATCTTTTGACCATCGTGGGTAAATTGTAACTCATCATCAGGATGCCACAGTAGCTCTTCATACATATCGTCGAGTTTCTGGATATCCTTCCATAGTGCGTCTGGGTCAGGCATATTCTTCTACTAGTCGTTTAATATTCTGTGTGATATTCATACCACCTACATGCTCTTCAATTACACAATCGTCATCGTCACCTTTAACTACAACAAGAACTGGTGTGGCAGTGATACTATATCGTTTTGCAAGATCTAGATTCTCCTGAGGAATAGGAATATCACTAAAGTCTTCAAGGTCAATTTTTTCTACCATACTTGTATCTACTTTAATAGAGTTAAAGTATTTGTCTACAAGGGCACAAGGTCCACAAGACTTTTTAGAAAAAAGATAGAATTTATTTGGCATGATGTGCTTTTAGTTCTGGATTGGGTTGAGAAGGAACAGTAGGATTGCGATCAAGGTTTTTGATTACGATGAAAGCATCTTTATTATATTTACGAGTACCTTTGACTGGTGCCCATTTTGTTCCGGCACCATCAATTTCATAAACTGAAGTTCCGGCAATTTCAACTGCAACATTATCATAGCAATCCCAACCAAGTTTTGCGATTGCTTCAAGGAGTTTTTCCCTCACACCTTGATTGCAGATAGCAGTTGCTTTTCTTTTCGCAATCAAAGAATTGTCCATAACGTCTTCCTCAGGATCCAATCTTCCAATCATCAGTAAAGGTTTTCCTCTTGCTCAGTTTCAAGTGTAACATCAGATGTAGGATAGGCAACACAAGTGAGAACAAATCCTTCGTCAATTTGATCATCATCAAGGAATGATTGATCTGACTGATCTACAGTACCGGAAATAATTTTACCTGCACAAGAAGAACAGGCACCAGCACGGCAAGAATAGTTAAGATCAACACCTTGTTCTTCAGCAGCATCAAGGATGTACTGATCGTCTTCGCAGGTAATGACAGTTTCGGAACCGTCGGGAGTGCGGAGAGTAACATTAAAAGCCATTAGTAAGTTTCAGATAGTTGTTCTACAGAGTATGCCAGCAATACAAAGAAGGCAATGCTTGTTATTGTAAACAATGTTGAAGTCATTGTCAAGTGCTCCTATTTACTTAGTAGATGGATGAATCTCCATAGATTTTGTGATCCTTGTATCCTACCATACGACCCTTCGTATTCTGAAGGGCAGGCATGAATACGATGAAAAAGAAGACTGCCGGTGCTCCCACAAAGAGGAGTGCCACAATCACATAGTAAGTAAGCAGTTCAACCATTATCAGAATCCAAAAGCACCGAAGAAGAAAAGACTACCAGTAGTTGCATAAGAAACAACTGCTGCTACAAATCCTAGCATAGCAGTGCGACCATTCAATTTTTCTGCACGTTCTGCATGAGACTCAAAACCGTAACGTTCACGGTCTTCGTCAGTCATATACATTGCAGGTTCAACAGCAAACATATTCTGTTGCCCATACTCGTTTGTTGTTACGGTCATTGTCTTGTGTAAAGAACTGTTACAATATTATATAGTATTGTAACAGTTCTGTCAAGGGGTCACTTGTAGTCATTTATACTTATTTCCCCTCAAATCCTGGAGGTAACCTTCCCAGATATGGATCATACTCAAAAATATCATCCCACTTTAGATCTGGTGATTGATTTTTCCAGAATTGCCAGAGACCATCGTGACTGGATTTGTGAAACACATCAACGTGATCGTGATGAATAGATGATCCAAGTTCAAGTTTATAAAGGAACAATGGAATAGCATATGTGTTGCCAGAGTTATAAATCAAATCATCCGCAACTGCTCTTGGTTTTACACCATTATCAATCTTATACTTATCACCACGGACATGAAGATCAATCAACTTCTGACAATGCCTGCGTGTGATCATGTAGCACGCTGTAGAAAAATCATTGACAAATCTATGGTGAAGTTTCATATGTATAGATGCTGGATTGATTACTGCCAACTGAACAACATCGTAATCATATGGAACCTTTCTATAAAAATCCTTCCAAGAAAAATGCCAATATGACATTGTAGAGATATCGCAATCATCTTCCATCATCAAAGCACATGGAGCACCAGAGGTTTCCAAGAAATGCACCATTGCTTTCAGATGAGAAGTAGTACATCCAACTTCACCTGAAGACATATTGTCGGGATATCTTCCTTTTAGAATATCACCAAGATCTCTACCATCTCTACCATCATAAGCAGAGACACGAGTATAATCGGCAATACCCCAATAATCAAATTGATCGACCATGTATTCCCATCTATTGGGTTCTTCATCAAGATTGATGCAATATATGGGAGGCAAACCTTTTGCCTTATGAATTGCTTTATTCTTTTCCCTCAAAATCTTTTCCATGTTTCGCAGTATAAATCTTTAGTATCTTTATCAGCGTAATCAGAACCAAACCACATATTTGGTGCGATTATTTTTTTGTTTGGATTTTGAATCAACCATGCACCCCACCACGACATAGAACTGTTAGCAATAATAGCATGATCGCATAGAGACATCAAGCACAGATCAAGATAAGGAACTAATGCCCCATCAGAATGTTTATCTTCTGGTTCAGAGAACATGAATCTATCTCCTTGAAAGAATGGTTGCTCCTTTACCCATTCAATAGAGTCGGAGAATACAACCACAGACAATCCATCATCAAACTCTGCAAGTGCCTTCTCATAATACTCAAGTGGTTGAACTGGATGAGTGCTCTGAAGATTTGTATATGCCCACTTAAATCCCCTTTTATCGGCAAGGTTAGGATCTCCACGACGGACGTGAAGGAAGATAACTTCTTCTCCCATCTGACTACGAAACTCTTTACAAGGTTCTAACCAGTTATCCTTGAAGGTAAAATCCTTACGAATATCTTCTTCAATGTGCTTGAAGTATTTTTCCGACTGAAAGAATCCATGAAGACTTACATTATCAGGACAACTATCAAAGAGTTCTTGATCAAAATGAAAAAATCTTTCTTGTTCGACATTAGTACTTTCAATCCAACCAATGTTTTTATTGGTCGTAAGTTCAAATGCTTCTAACAATCCATAATTATCGATTTGAATTCTTGAATCTTCTGGTGGAATTGTATAATCAAATCCACGATTGGCAGCAATACCCTTTAATGCTGCATATTGAAACATTTGATTTCCAAACCTTCCAATAGTTCCAATATGATTAAATCCAATCACCTTTCATAGCCTCAAATACTTTTGCAATCCCTTTATCTATAGTAGTTTTAGGTAACCACCACCCAGTAATATATGTGTCTGCCTCATTCCTTTTATCCATCTGCACACTATCTTTAGCAAGTCCAGGTTTAATATTAACTTGCTTACCAATGAGTTGAAACTGTCCTTGAATAATAGATGCAATTTCTTTAATAGAAGTAGATCTAAAGGAAGTAATATGAAGAGGATCTTCTGGTTTGAAGTCAGTGTAGTTTTCCATCACCGTCTCTAACGCCTCACAACAATCTTCGGCATATAGAAACTGTCGTTCTTCAGTACCATCAGTCAACATCTCAAACTCACCTTCTTCAAATCCTCTACGGATGAAGTCGGTGATAACGTGTGCTTTCTCATGATCTTTCTCAATACCATACACGTTCCAGAACTTAACAATCAGTCCTTTAAGTGCAGTAGTGTATAGTTCTCCAAGTTTTTTACAGGCACCATAAGGAGAGTAACTCATGTTACTCATTTGAGATGATGCAAACACAAACCTCTTATTATACTTCTCAAGCAAACCAAAAACGTTTGCCATCAAACGAGTATTGTTGTTGATGAAGTCAAAGGTATTCTGATATTTTTTCAAGTATCGTGATCCACCAACATCAAATGCAAGGAAGAACACAAAGTCTGCATTATTAATAGCACGGTCAAGATTGTGGTTAGGAATCTGTGTCAAATCTTCTCCGTGATGTCGAGCAACATCAAACTCAGTTACTTCATGATTTTTACCACGAAGATACTCAGTAAGATATGCACCAATCTGACCACTAGATCCTAGAATTGTAATTTTCATTTTCTTCTCAAAAATACTTTACTAATTATTGGATTTGGTTTAACGTGAAAAGGAGCATCTGTTATACAAGAATTGAAAACATCAATCCCTTCTTGATACAAAACCATTCCCCATATTCTTTCACTCGCTTCCATTTCCATTTTACTATATGGAAGATATCTATGCAAGTTATTAGATTTTAATTTTTCAAGAAGTTTCCTAGAAATAAAAAAACTAATACCAAAGACGGGATGCCAATTTACTTCAGATTCAAGATACTCATAGTTAGTTTTTGCCAATGCATTTTTGGCAAATTCTTTTTGAACTTTTGATCCACCTTCAAAATTTTCTGCCCAACAAGTATTTGGAAAAGAAGATATGCATGTAAAATCACTATCCTCAACATAATCAAAATTCATTTTAATTTTCATACTATCTTGAATTAGATAGAAGAAATTCTCATTCTTATATTTTTCAAAGCAATACCAAAGAGCACCATCTAAAAAATTTTTATTTGATATATCTTCTATGACTACATTATATTCCTTAACTAAATCAAAATAACTTTTATCATCAGAATCAGAATCAACAATTACAATCAAATCATTTGGATATCTCTTTCGAATACTTCTAACACAATCAACTACAGGACTATTTGTGGTGTATTTACATGGAATAACAAACATCAGTACCTTTGCCCCGTAACATTTTTCCTGTCATCTGGACGATAATTATTCTTATCAGGTTTTCTGAAAATAACATTATCATCATACCATTTTACAGGATGCCATGTATGTGCAACAAAACATTGTTTGGTTTTATATACCTTAGAAAATCTACCGATATTAGTCAATTTATCAGAAACAGAAACATTATTTTTGTTTCCCCCTATGAAATATTTTAGATTATCAGAAGAAAGATAATGACAGTTATAATCAAAGGATCCATCATAAGATATAAACTTAACTTCTTCTCGAAGCTCATCAAAAGGATTTCCCTCTTCACCTCCAACATCACCTCCCCTATAATAAATTTCCTTTCCAGTCGGAAGATATTGATCACTGTCTAGAAGTGACCAGAAGTCGTTTTCAGATATCCATTCTTTGCAGTTATAAACAGGGAGACTCATTAAAAAATCATTATGATTTTCCAAATCTTTTACAACTTTATGGAAATTTTTTGATAGTGAATAATCAATTTTTAGAAAAAGTATTTGAGATGGTTCTTCATTGACAGAATTCCAGTACTTAGAAAAATATTCTAAATCTGCAGAGAGAGACTTTGGAGTCTTTTCATCGAAGGGAACAACCACCAAATCTTCACAAAAAAAATTTTTAGATTCAATATTTTGCAACTTTTCGATTATCAAATCATTATCAATAATCGTACCTGCATTATAAAGATACAAAGTATTCCAACTAAAATCTTCAGATTGTTTTTGAATAAGACTTTCTAAACATCTATCAAGAAGTTTTTCGTCAAGTGGATTGTGAACATACAAAAGAATATCTTTATTCATTCAAAAATGCCTCAAGTTTATTCAAATAATTTTTCTTTGCCTCATCTATTTTATCAGAATACTCTTCACTAATATACTCTTCTTCTGTCTTTAGTGTCAATCCAATTTCATTAAATAAACAGTTTCTTCCTTTTTTACCTCCACTATCTCCTCCAAGATATGTAAATGAAACTCCACTCGAAACACAACACACACAAGTATGAACTCTAGTGGTTACGACATAAGAAGCGTTTGCATAGAAATTCCAAAGATCACTAGCATATCCAATTTGAACATAGTTATCGATTCCTGTAGAAGATGGATTTACATTGTTTTCTACAATATAAACTTTATCATAAATTTCTTCTAGTTGTTTTTTCAAATCATATGCAGCACCAACGTCTGTAGGGTTTCCACCAGGTTCATAATTCACTACAGCATAGTTGAAAGAAGAGTTTTCTTTTCTTGGTTTGATAGTATCTCTGGCAAAGAATGCCATATCCATACCTGACAATGCCTTCTCATTATCCTCAAGGAACTCATAGGTCTTACTATCTCTAGTGATTACATACTTACAATTAGGTAAGTTGTAAATGTCATTCATTGCCTTAGATTCTGATGCATCATACTGACCACCACAACCAATTCCAAGAGAAACAAAAGGAATGCCGATTGAGTCTATCTTTTTGAAGAGATACTCATAGAGAACAGGAGATCCTGCAGATCCAGAAAACACATAAATTATGTCAAAGTTTTCTTTAATATAATCAATAGTAGATTGGGTAAGAATTTCTTTAGTTTTCCAGTGGGGAAGGAATGAATCAAAAAATTCGAAATATTCTATTTCATCTTTGGGAAAAAGTTTTTCTAATACAGTTTGTCCTCCAAAGTTGATGAAATCATTTCCTTGATTCAATCCGCCACTACACTTCAATGCTGCAATTTTCATTTGATATTAAAAATATTTTTCTAAGTTTTCAGAGTTACGTGGAATGTTGATAGCAATACACGATGGAAATGGGTTGGAGTCAGCAAAATCATTTACCAAAACTCTCTGAGAATGTGGGAGTCCCATAATAATATTATGGTAACATATACCCTTTGATTCTAACTCATCTACAGTTATTTGTCTATATTGTTCAGGTCTACTAGTAGTGAGAACAATGTAAACTCTCTCTGATTCGTATAGTTTACGTAAATAATTTATATTACTTTGGATGGGGTTACCTTCACCAATGAATGGTGGAAACTGGTGTGATGTATTAGTGACAAGTGTGCCATCAATATCGCAAAAGATAGTCTTGTATGTCTCCTTATACTTCTTCCACTCTTTAAGTGTTCCCCAATCCTTGTATACAAATGCCTGTGTAGAATCAAACAACGAACCAGATAACATCATCTCAAAGATAATGTGACTGATGTAACACTCTTCCTCAATATCAGAGAGGGACTCATAGGTCTCACAGAACTGATCACTACTTGAAAAACCATAACCTCCACAACAGAATGTAGAACTTACAATCTTCTTCTCAACAATATTAGTGAGTATATTATTATCATCTACCTCTATGTAACTCTTACCTTTGGCATTGATATCTTCATTCTCATTTAGGTCAACGTATACAACCTGATTATTCGTATTGCTGATCTCACATTCATAATAGTTATCAGAGTCTTTAATAAAAATAAACCCTTCGATACTCTCCTTATTAATTACCTGATATACAGTCTCGGACTGAGAAGATGTCTGTTCATCAAGATAAGAAATCTTTGTCTTATCAAGAATTCCAAGATCATCCACCTCTTTGAGCAGTCCATCACTGAACTGGTACTTCTCTTCATGCTCTTTGAGTACAACAAAATAGATGTTGTCAAAGAAGTCGAGATTGATTCCGGCAATAGACTCAATCACCATAAATCTATTTTGTTTTGGATGTGTCAACATCCACTTAGGTCTCATATTAGGAAATCTAGATGACTTCCCTGCCATAGGTATGATTAAATTTTTCATAAAGAGTAGTCGATTCCAGTAGATTTTTAAGTATCACCTTATGATTTTTATCTTTCAAATAAGGTTGTATTCTCAAGAGATTGATTACATCCAACAGATTAAATAAGTCTGTATCAATATATTCTTTATATCTCTCGTATAGTTTATTCCAAATAAATCTCTTAGATTGATAAAGTCTAAGAGATTTCTTATTGTTTACTTTGATAGACCAAAAGTAAAATAGATCCTGTTTGAGTTTTACTAAATCAACAAGAAAAGTGTTAATGTAACTGTCTAGAAAGTCGATAAAGAATACTCTTTTGCCATTGAATAAAATATTTGAGAATGTTAGATCACCATGACAAAAAGTTTTAGGTACTCCCACAGCACTGTAGTTATATTGTAACAGATAATCTTTGAATTTACTATCGATTGATAAAGATTCAATCTTTCTTGACATTTTATTTTTTACTTCACATTCCTTAAATGTCTTTTTGGTAGAGATAAGAAAATCAAAATACTCAAACAAACAATTAAGTGTGAAGTTCACTTTATTGGTATCACAAGTTTCAAAAAACAAATCAAAAGTTTCTGCAGGTATATACTCCATATCAAAGTAATCCTCACCTATATCATATACCTTAGGAACATCTATAGTAGTCAGACTACAATTCGAAAAATACTTCTGTTTGTTTGCTTGTCTTATTAATCTCTTAGAATATTCTTTACAACTAGATTTTCTAATGGTGCTTTGATTTAAAGCTTTAATGAAACAACCAGATAATCCACGTTCAAACCTCTCCATCATAATGCTCTAAGAAATAATTAAGATCCTCTGGAGTGCCAATACCCCACATACCACTCTTATCTATCTCTTTAATTCTAATCTTTTTTCCATCTTTGATAGATTCATTAAAAACAGGACAGACATAAAACTCATTATTGACACGAATATCCTTCTCAATCATCTGCTCCGCATACTTCACATAATCAGAACCTTTCTTCCAATAGTAGATACCGACAGTAGCGTGCTCAGAGATCGGTTTCTTTTCAGCAACCTCAGCAACATATCCATCCTCTCCCAGTTTGGCATAAGACCACTTGGGATGAGTTGCAGGGAAGGTAACAATACCACCATCCACCTCACCATTCTGGAAGGCATAAAGGGTTTCATTAGAATCCCACTCAACAAACTGATCGGAGTTTGCCATTACTAAAGGTTCATCATTGTTAATGAATTCTTTGGCAAGAAGTGTGGTGCAGGCAGCACCCTCAGTAATACCATCAACTTGAACAATATTACATCCTGGCGCAATCAAGGGAAGAAGATAATTCAAACTATACTTCTCATAATGCTCTTTCTGGACAATGAAAGTATAGTTTGCTTTGATGTTGAGATTCTCTACGACGACTTGGATCATAGGTTTACCTTTAACTTCAATCAGAGGTTTAGGAAAGGTATATCCTTGACTAGCAAATCGACTACCAGCACCTGCCATAGGAATCAACACATTCATTGTTTTACTCTCCCATGCAACCTTTGCTTTAGTACCATTCAGAATTTTTTTGATTCGATCAATCTTACTCTGATTAAGATCTTTTCTATTTTCTACAGGGACAAGATGGCACTTACTATCCAAAGCTCCCTGACGACCAATGT
>Ga0213866_10003561_pt1 | contig 10523 bp, 5 predicted proteins | sample PICome_11_FD_160079 | JGI IMG/M metagenome (GOLD analysis project Ga0213866, IMG submission 160079) | Coastal seawater microbial communities near Pivers Island, North Carolina, United States - PICO284 | ecosystem: Environmental > Aquatic > Marine > Coastal | place: USA: North Carolina... | reverse complement strand
TTCATGGTTGACGTGTCGTTTTGTTATTTAAGTTCTGCGATGGATCTTTTCATCTTGGTTGTGATCTTGGGGTGTTTGGCGGCGATTTCGTTCTTTTCCTCGCCCAATCTCCTCGCTGGCTGTGCGGAGCTTTTTGACGATCTGTTCTGGGGTATGTCTTTTTCTTTTCATAAGAGTCGTTAACCCGGCCTACGCCGGGGACTCTCATAAGGGTTGGCTCAAAGAACAGGGGCACTCCATGGTCGATGGATCCGTGAGTTTTTTCTATAGTTTGACTATAGGCGTTTAAAATTCTGGCCTGACCCTTCAATAGCGTATATAGCCAAGTCTTTAGATTCGGTCTCATTCCTAAAGATTGATTTTACTTTTCAAAAAAGCATAATTAATGAATCCTCCCTGTCCCAAACGAGATTTCTACGCATTTGTTTGGGCCGTTTTTGTGTTTTTCGCAACATATTCGATGCGAGGCGTCAACGGCTTCGACCTTTTTTTCATTTCTGATCTACTTAACTTTGGCGAAGATACCATTCTAAAATTTAGTCTTCGATGGGCACTTTGGTTCAGTGTTCCCGTCGTATTATTTCAATCGATCCGTTGTCGAGTGGGTGTCGGTTACGCAATATTCTCGCTTATAGCCTGGTGGATTACCGTCATCTCAGGATTCCAGCCAGCTGTCTTCGAAATATCATTTGATCAAGTATTACAAAAATTCCTCAAATACTTACACTATGGAGCATCAGGAGTCGTTATGGGAACGGCGGGTATTTTAACTCTACGCCTTGGACTGAAAAATTTGGCCATTTTTTGGATTCTAACTTCTATTCTTTATTGTATTATTTTTCTTGTTAATCATTTCAATGAGACAATAACTATACCAAGGGGGTATTTCTCTATTATCGAATATTTTTACTACTTTATTTTTATTGCTAACTTTACTTTTCGAAAAAAAACTAAATTCACCTAACGCAGTGAGGAAGCTTCTGCCAGACGTGGTTCGTAAGCTCGTAACCGACCGCAAGATTTTCAGCAAATTCAGAATTACCAGGAAAATCCTACCGACGCTTTTTATGTCATCACGGTCCGTTAAAGATTCTCCCGGGAGACATTGCAACGATCAAAGGTAGTTGGTCACCATCCGTTCGGTAGAACGATCTGAGTGGCGAAAATTAAAATGAACTTTTAGCTAGGGCCCATTTCTTCACATCTCCCTCACCTTCCAAGATTCTATAAGTACTATCTAACTTCACGCCACTAATTTTCTCCCAAACGTTAATCCCGTTTGGCCAATTGATTTCCACACCCGTGATATCCCGACAATCACCCAAACCGATTTCCTGTCGAAGACTTGACGATCCGAAGCTTCCACCAGTTCCAACTCGACGATGAAAATACCTTTTGCTACCCGCTTTATCAATCACCCCGACTCGAATAATAGCTCCCACCGCGCTCCGGTTACATAATTTTCCTTCAAGCTCAAGTGTAACCCAATGATTTTCCCATCCTGGATTTTTAAAAAGTAAATTGTGAAAAGTATCTCCTTCAATTGCTCCACCCATCACTGCATAAACATCCTGATCACCATCATTATCGATATCACCAAATCCTATCGCGTGGCCCTTTTGAATGCTACCAAATCTCCCTTCGACGGTAACATCCGTAAACTTCTCACCCCTATCATTGAGAAACATTAAATTTGGAACAATCATGCGCAAATCTGGAGCCCCTGTTCCTATATAAAAATCAAGATATCCATCGTTATTGAGATCTCCAAAGTTGACACCCATCGCAAACATTGACCGCCACAACCCCTTTTCCCGAGTAACATCTTCAAATGTTCCATTTCCCCGATTCCGATAGAGTCGGGGTTTTTCGGCCTCGGTCTCTTTACCCATCATCTCAAGAGCCACAAGGCCGCCCATATTCGAAAATCCTAACGGATCGAAATCAGCAACAAAGACATCCTGGAAACCATCATTATCGTAGTCGAAAAACCAACAAGGGAAACTTGAAAGTGGTTCTTCTACTCCCGCACTTTGCGCTACATTGCGGAAGCGTGGAACTCCATCGTCAGTAACTCCCTGATTCCTAAACAATAAATTAACTTCACCAAGACACGAAACATAAAAATCTTCCCACCCATCATTATCAAAGTCAGCTACTGCAGACCCCTTCGCGTAAACCTCAACGGAAATACCAGCAGCCTCAGCGACATCCTTAAAAGTCCCATCTTTTTGATTGAGGTACAATTCACAGGGATGTCTATGTTTCGACCCCCTTGTGTTTTCATTACCGATGAACAAATCCAGCCAGCCATCATTGTTAAAATCTGCCCAACAAGCAGTTTGCGTGGGATATTCCGAATATAAACCCGCTTCTATCGTGACATCTTCAAAGGTTCCGTCTCCACGATTTCTGAGTAAAGAATTGGGATGACAGCCTTTCTCCTCAAACCATGCACCTCGGAGTAAAAATACGTCATTATCCCCATCATTGTCGTAATCAGCATGGATCATATTCAAACCTGAGACAACTCCATCAAGACCAGCTGAATTGGTCCTTTCTTCGAAGTTTTTACCAGTATTAATGAGAAATGTGACATTGTCTTCAAGTCCCCATGATGAGCTAAACACATCAATTAAGCCATCATTATTGAAATCATCTAAACATAAGCCACCCGACATTCCAGAGGTGTCAGCACCAACAGAAATAGCGATGTTCGGAAACTTTGGGAAGTCAGATCCCGAACCCAGGCCCATCTTAGGAATCAATAGTTTTGGCGGCACCTTATCAGGATATTGGCCAAGTGTCATATATGCTAAATTTAAAAGATAGCGCGACTGATAGTCCTGTGGAAACAAACCTAAAATTTTCTGGAGAATATCGATAGCAGATTCCGATCCTCGACGGTTGGAATGAATTGCTTTTCCTTCAATTGGAAAAAGACAAGATTCCTCATTAAAATGGGAACAACAATTCTCATCCTCCCCGAGTCGTAAGTAGGCCATCGCTAAGGAATCGAAAAAAGGTTTCGTGTTACGGGTAAGGCCATAACCGTTCTTTCTTAGCGCTTTGTGTGTTCGCTCAAGGATTTGGATTGCTTCTTGAGTTTTCCCTGCAGAAAGCAACTCTTCTCCATAGATAAGAGCTTGGTTTGCGGTGGCTGAATTATCGGAATCTTCCAAGTTCTTCCTAAGATACTCGGCCCGAGCCGCATTACGATGACTGTAGAGTTCTTGTGGGTAACGTTTGTAGGCTGCTTCTAGTCTTTGCTTGAACTGACTATTAGATGTTTCTGCTTTTTGCTTTTGTTTTATAACAGACAGTGGTTTTCCTGAGGACGATGAAGGCTTTGGCGTAATTTCAGGTCGTGTTTCATCACAAGAAGCAGAGAATGAAGAAAAAATCAGCGCAATGAAGACCTGTATTATTCTCGTGTAAAAAAACTTTAGCGGTTGATGATAAGGAGGCAGGGAAGTCGGGGGAAAAAAGATTGAGAATAATCTTGGATCCAGATAAGGATTTCTCATAAACAGGTAGTAGGGAAGGCTATATCGTATTCGCAATCAAGATACGAGTTATTATCAGCGAATTCTCCATGAGAGAGATTCATTTTCTACGTAATCATCTAGGGAGCAATTATTTAGGTAATTAAAAAGAAAAAAACTTTATAGATCTATAAACGAAAATCTTGGAAATTCTAGGCTAGCATACCAAGCTTAATACGAGCCATTCCAATACTCATAGCTAGTGAATGGATTGGTATGTCTATGGCCGAACGGCATCCTCGCCTTGCTAGGAATTTACTTTTGGCGGAAAGGCCGTGAAGAGCGGGATTCAGTGGAGTTCATGGGGGAGAAAGGGGTTTGTTTATTCTTGGAGCAAAATTTAACGGTATGAAAGTTTTTGTTCCTCAATATTCAGTGAACCTTCTTCTTTTGGAAGTATTCCTGTCGATGGGCCTTCGCTTTTCGAAAAAGATTCTGATAAAACCAATCAGGAACATACTTACTCCCAAAAAACCCAATGCGACACCAAACAACGCAGATTCTATGGATTCACTTATGCCCTCTGCCAACTCTGTGGCACTGGGACTGTCAAGATTCTGATAGAAAGTATTGAGAATGAGGACGGCATCAGTTCCAAAAACGATCAGGCTAAGGGAAATAATCACCGCACCCGAGACAAGAAGTTTCGTTGAAATTTTCATATGCGTAACAGCAAAAGGAAGAAGAACTCAACCAATGGCAAAATCAATCAAAATCCGGCTAAAGGATTCTTGGTTTTCCCAAGGTAAGCGATGGTCCGAAGCTTCCACCCACCGCGACTCAACCACAGGGCACAACTCGGCTAATTCATCGCCAATCTGCTGATACTTTTTATCTTTCTCTCCGGCTAAAAGTAGAATAGGCGGGTTTTCACTTCTGACAATGAAGGAACTAGGTTTTGCTGAAGTTCCTTGGAAAAGACCTCAAGCTGTTGACTAAGTTGAGTAGTATTAAACTCATCCAAGTCCCGCGGTGCTGAATTTTCGATTGCGCACAAGACAGGATGCTCATCCCACTCTCGTCCCAATTGTTCAAGGGGCTCTGTCTTCAATCGATCTGCCCAATTACGATCCCTCGTAAATTGTTGGTTTCTTTCCTTACTTGAACCCAACCCTGAGTCCGCAGCCACCACCCCGACTCCCTGCCAAAGATAAGATCGATCAATACAGGTATGAAGCGCCAATCGCCCACCCAGTGAATAACCGTTGCTAGGAATCTTCTTTTGGCTGGAAGGTCGTGGAGACAGGAGTTTGAGGGCTTCGGCAAGGGTCACACAGCGTTTGTTAATGGACCCACGATAGCCAGATCAGCCCCGATCATCCTCCATCAGTCCCATCCCCGGTTGATGGAAGTTGAGTCCGGAAATTAGAGCAGCGCGGGTGGGGCAGCACCGTGAGGAATTGTAAACCTGAGTGTAGCGCGAAACGTTTCGAGCAAGCTTGTCGAGCACGGCGGTTTTTATTTCGCTTCCGCAGCAGCCGGTGTGTGAGTAGCCCATGTCGTCTGCCGGAATGAGGACGAAATTGGGTCGTTTCGGAGCAGCGCTTAGAGCCCAAAACCCAGAAGAAAAAAGGAAAAGAATTAATCTCATGGTTTTGCTGATTTGATGACAACCGGAAGAGAGTGGATCGATTGCTCTTAAGGAGCTGCAAGAGGTGGTGAGGGAAAGTAATTAACAACCTAGCTTAAAGATTTTTATCGTTCGCTTGGACGTGACCTTTAAACCAGTTAGGGGCGTGGTTTAATTAGCAGTCGGAAGAATTTTCGCTGTAAGCTGTCTAGAGGAGTTGCGCTACGCAGGGTTATTTGGGCCGTGCCGTCTCCGTTGTCATTCAATGAGACGAGCGTTATTGCTTCAGCCTTCACCCATCTTCCAGTTTCCAGGTCAGGAGATTCTTGGACTTCAAAAATAATATCGTCTGCGGCTAAGTTCATCTGAAAACTGAAGGTAGGATAATTGTGCAACGTTCCTGTTTCGTCGTCAAAGCGTCCCGTCGAAATCACTGGTAAGCCAGTTGAAGCGGGGTCGGCGTCACTGGTGCCTAAAAAATATTCCAAGAGTGCAGTTGACCCGTCGTTATCTCTATCGGCGATCGGATTTCCGGAGAATTTGGTTGAGTCGCTTGCACCTGGGGTGCCGCCAATCGTGGTACTTGGCCGCCAGTTCAGTGGATTGGCATGGTCAGGAGCGCTTTTGGGAGAAATCAGAACGAGGCTCGGGCCTTCACCATCTGGGCTGGTTGGCCAATCTAGAGAGTCGTCGTAAGTGAATTCATGGATGGCCGATCCCGCACCATAAGAAAGTTTTATCTTCTCGCCACCATTATCGATTTTGTCGCCTCTCTGCCATTCGCCAGCGATTGGCAAGCCAGCAGAGTAGCGTGATTCGAAGGCTGCTTGGTTGCGCACAATTAGGAGATAAGCTCCGGGTGTGAGAGAAGTGATTGCTCCTTCAGAGAAGTTGAAATCGACTCCTTTAGTAAAGCGTAACTCGGTGAGATCGAGGGTGAGACTTTCGCTGATATTTTTCATTTCGATGTACTCGAAATCGCTATTGGAATATCCTGCCGCGATCTCATCCGGGTTGGCATCTAGCGGGTGATACATGATCTCAGTGATCATGAGGTTATCTTGCCATGGCGTCACATCGGGCTCGCTCACGGTGAATTCGACGGGTTCGGACCAGTGGCTCGCTCGTCCGGAATTATCGAGGTGGCGAACTCGCGCGCGGTAGGTGCTACCTACTCGGGCTCCGCTGGCGCTGCTAGGGAAAGTAAAAGTATCGTTAAATGAGCTCATACGTTCTGTCTGATAAAACGTTTCTGCTTCGTAGATATAGCGATCACCGGGACTATAGTTTGGTGTTGATGGATTATGCACTTGGCTGATGCGCCATTCCATCGCTCCAAAAGTTCCAGCACCTTGTGGATCTGAGAAAGTGGATGATTTGAAGGTCAGCGTGTCTGTCGGAAATCCGGCTCTTCCAGTGTAGTCAATCGTTGGTGTGTTTGGGATGGCGTTGTCAGTTTGTTTTGCTGCAAGCTTATCGCGGCCGTAGCCACCCACAGTGAGGAAGTCTTTGGTGTATTGAGTGAGGTCCTTAAAAGTACGGTTTGGCAGCAGGGATGTGGTGAAGTTCGCATACCATATTCCCTTTTTTCTTTTACGGGGATGATAATCCCACATTGCCTGACTGGCTTCCACTAGGTTGTTTGCGCCACCTCGAGTCATAAAGCTGGCAAACTCATCAGTCAGGTGAGACGATTGATCATTATCAAGAAACAAGTCGAGGATTTCGCGTACGCGATTTTCGTAGGCTTGGTTTATTTCAGGATATTGTAAGCAGTGGTAGATCTGTTCCCACTGAGAGGTGTCGCCACGTCCAAGGTGTGGTCTGTCCTCGAAGGTTAAGTCGAGATCCCATGGTAGGATATGCCACTTGTTTGTCTCCGAGTTGTGATAGTAGTTCACATTCTCATGATTACGCATGTCGGAGTTGTTGATCGCGAGATTCATCGCGTTAAAAGCGAAATAGTCGTTAAAGTCGAGATTGGTTTCCCATTGTGTCTGTGAAGTTCGGCGGTTGTGTAGGGCCTGAAAGGCAAACAGGTCGCTTTTGTTCGAAACTTGCGTGGCCGCTTGATTTCGAAGGCTGGAACCACTCCCACCGTGGACGTTATAGATGTTTCCGTCCGGTAGACCGCGCGCCTTGAGGAATTCGGCTTCGGGCTGCTCAATTGCGTGATACAAGCCCCAGAAGTCACCACCATATTGGTCGCCAGCCGGAGCCTCATTGTTGTCGTCTATCACTCGGAAGTGAAAAAAGTGGGTGTTGCAGCTAGTGCCACCAGAGATCTGGTAAGCTCTAAATCCTAGTGATTCACAGAACATCGTGCCATCAGTTGATGCGTCATTACGCCACCAAGGGTTGGAACCTGGAAGTACATTGACCTTGTCCCAGGGAACCTTGTATTTTTTACCGTAATTATCGCGAGCTTCGAACGGGTGCGCGTTAGGAAAGTTAATCTTCCATTTATTGCGTCCGACCTGCCGAGTTGAAGCATTACCTCGGATTCGGTAGCGCATGTGGTCGTAGACCTTTCCGTCGTAGACCCAGGTCCCGAGGTAGCGATAAACGCCGTCGTTGGGTCCAGTCCATTGGCAGGCAATAACGTCGGATTGCTTCGTGATAAGATGGTAGACTGCAACGCTATCAAGCGCCTCTGCTGGATAGGTCACGTTTGGAGCAACTCCGGGTCGCTTAGAAGCGTTCCAATCAGGGACCCCGTTGTAACAAAAATAGGCAAAGTTTGGTGACTCGTCGTCGGCGTATGGCGTGCGCACCGATATACCAGCACTATCTGTGACGGTGATACGATAGCGGATCAGCCGCCGATGGGTCTGTAACGTGCCGGGTAATGTCACACTAAAAATTGAGTCTCCAGCGATGGCATCGCCATTGCTGCCATTATCAACCATTGATAAATTGGTCCAGTTGGAATCGTAACTTGCGTCCTCCAAGTTGATATAGGCACCTGGATTGACCAATTGATAGCTGAGTGTTACCGCCTCGACACCATCTGGGTCAGTAACTTTGGCGGTAATCAAAACGTCTTCGCCAGCCATCGGTTGTTGCGGCTTGTGACTGACTTGGCGGATATTCGGTGCGGCATTTGGCGAGAATACTGAGTTTGAAGCACCAGGTGTTGGATTACCTAGCGAATTGGAACTCGGGGCGGGAGTTTTTATTTCGCAATCGATCGAGAAATCACTGCTGTTTAGGCTCGTATTAAATCCATGCACCGCAATCGTATTGCTCCCTGAAATTAAGAAGCTTGCGCTACCAGGGACGGTGACGTCAACCCAGGCGCGTTCGTGGCTTCCGATCGCGGCTCCTGGGTTTCTTCCTGCAGGATCAGAAGCGCGAATGCCCTCGAAGGTAATATCCCCTGGGTCGACATCGAGTCGGGCAACTTCGACCCCATTAATCCAAACGATCGCACCATCATCGTAATAGACACGCACAAGCAATTGGTTAGGGATAGGGCCAGAAACGTTAAATTGTTTGCGCATAAAGACCGAGGAGTAGTTTCTTTGCATATCAGGCAGCTCGGTGGTATCGTCTCCGTCCCCAAACCCAATGACTGCAGTGCCGACAAACCAGGTGGCGTCCTCTGCAAAGCCTGCTTTGCGCCAGGCGTCAGTCGGGGTGGATGCCTCACTGGTTCCCTTACGATAACTCCAGTCACTACCTGCCGTAATGTAGGTGGCTTGTGGGCCTGCAAAGCCAGAGGTTGCAGTGCGCCATGAACTTCCAAGATCGTTATCAAGATCGGCGTTGATTAATTCCATTGATGGTCCTTTGCCGCGCGTGGCACTTGGCCAAGGGAAGCCGATGCCGTAATCGACTTCATCGACTAGTGCGCCGCTGGCATCTCTGAGTTCGAGGCGCTCGCCGTCATTGCTCAGTTTTCCGGAGTAAGGGCCAACCCCGCTTATCCCAAATTTTGATGTTAGGGTTGCTGGGTCTTCAGCGACCACGATAAAGCTGTTAGCTGCGATGGTTGCGCCTGCCAAAAATTGGTAATCGACTGCGCCGCGCAAAGTCCAGTTCGAGAGATCAACTGGGGAGTCACTTGCGTTGAATAATTCGACGAACTCGCCACGTTCTGTTTTGGGATCGTGGTCGTAATGGATCTCATTGATGACAATGGAATTCGTGATGATTTGGGTAGTGCTAAACGATTCTGTGGTTGATGCCCAGGTGGAGCCAGCTGAGTTTCGGGCTTGGACGCGGAAAAAAAAGTTACTGAGTGGATCTAAGTCTGTGAGGAAAAACGAGAACTTGCCATCTTGGATACCTAGGTTGATAGAATCATCCCATAGGTTAGCAATAGTGCCCCCATCGGTAGTTCCGTAGTATATCGTGACCGTTGGCGCTTCGAACCCGGTGTTTACGATTTCACCGCGCAGGTTGGCTGAACTGCCGGTGATGCCATTGGCTGAATTGTTGATCACACCGGGTACTTGTGGCGTTCTAGTTGAGAAACTTGAACTACTAGCTGCCCATGTGGATCCTCCGCTGTTCGTGACTAGGGTTCGGTAGAAATACTTTGTGCCACTGGTCAGGCCACTCAGGTTGATGCTTGCCGAGCTGTTCTGAGCGCCAAGCAGGATCGAATTCTGCCAAGCATCAGCATTGGTTCCGCCATTGGCCGTGCCCCAGTAAATAAACATGGTTGGATCTTCGCCGCCGTTATCGGTCACAAGACTGCCGATCGTTGCCGAATCAGCGGCGATCATACTTGCGGCGAGGTTGGTTACTGCTGGTGCGGCCGGAGGCGTCGTGAACGACAGGCTTGGCGATGCGACCGAGTCGCCTGCGCTGTTATTAGCGAAAGCTGTAAAGAAGTAACGAGTATTTGGGGTCAGCGCTGTGCTTGTAGTGATAGAAAAACTATCGCTGTGGGTGCTAGGCAAGGTCTCCGTATGGTCCCAAGCGTTTGGATCGCTGCCGCCATTTTCGTTTCCCCAACGGATGTGAATTGATGGAGCGGCATCGCCGATGTCATTTACTTTTCCATTCAACCGGGCAGACGTAGAAGTGATTGCATCAGCTTTGGTATTGCTGATATCGGCAACTCCGATAGGAATTTTAGTGGTAAAGGCCACCTCGCCCAATCCCACCCGAACCCCACCGTGGTTGCTAACAAGCTGAAGGCCGATGTAGCGGGCCCCACCCGCTGCTGAAACGTCAAATGATTGCCCGCTATCGCCATTTCCAGTGCCTTGGGCGAGTGAAAAAGTCCCGTTGATTTGGGACCATCCACCGCTTGCAAAATTATAGGAGGTGACAGTTCCGCTAGTTGCGGGGGGGGTGATTGTTGGGGAGGTGGCGTGGAAAATGTTGAAGCGATGGGTTCCCCGATCACGAGCATTATTTTCTTGGACATTCCAAAGGTAGATTTGATCAAGGTT
>Ga0213866_10003559_pt1 | contig 10540 bp, 13 predicted proteins | sample PICome_11_FD_160079 | JGI IMG/M metagenome (GOLD analysis project Ga0213866, IMG submission 160079) | Coastal seawater microbial communities near Pivers Island, North Carolina, United States - PICO284 | ecosystem: Environmental > Aquatic > Marine > Coastal | place: USA: North Carolina... | reverse complement strand
AAAAGGAATGGATTGGGCGATTTGCCCTTTCCTTCTTTTTTTATTATACTTGCAATATGTATAAATCTAAATTAAACAAAGGAACAACATTCTTTGATGGTTTCAAAGTAAGTTGGTCTAAAGCAACCCAAGTAGAACTAAAGAAGGTTTATGACTTGGGATTTACTAATTTTGTAAGCAAAGAAGATGCAAAACCGAAGAAAACCAAATCAAAAGCAAAAGAAGAATCAAGTAAAGACAACTCCGACAAAGAGTAGTTTTAACACCAAGTATGCTTTTGTAAACTTATCTACTCCTACGGTAGATACTGAGGTTAAGGATTTAGACAGACTAAGAGAGGACTTTATTCCTTTTGGTAAGGATAACCTATTCCCTCAATACTTATCTGAACTAAAAAGACAATCTTCTACTCACAGGTCTGTATTAGCACAGAAAACCACATTCACTACGGGTGGTGGTTTTTTAACTTCTAACGATGCTTTAGCTGATTTCATAGAAGATGTTAACGCTAATGGAGAAAGTTTAAAGGACTGCTTTAAAAAACTAGCTGACGACTATTATACTTATGGCAATGCTTTCTTAGAAGGTGTTGTTTATGATGGTGGTGTAAACTTCTATCATAAAGATGCTTCAACAGCTAGAGTTTCTAAAAATAAGAAGTATGTTTACTTCAACTCTGATTGGTCTAATTACAGAAAGAACAAAGAGAAAACTCAAAGAATACCTGTTTACCCACAGATTTCTAATAGTAGTTTTATCATACACTACAAGGATTATGAAAGTACGTTTAACTTTTATGGTTTACCTGATTATGTGGCTGCCTTAGAACACATAGCGATAGACTATGAGATTGGTAAATTTAACCACACATCATTTAAGAATGGTTTTAGTCCTTCAGCTATCGTTACTGTTAATGGTGACTTCGGTGAGGCTGAAGCGGAAAAGTTTGTTGAAACTGCCAAAGATACACTAACGGGTAGTGGTAACAACTCAAAGATATTATTCCTTGTAAAGAATGGAGAAGATAGTAGAGGAACAGATGTTCAGATTATCTCCAACAAGGAAGATGGTGACTTCTTAGACTTACAGAAGTTAACCGACCAAAACATAATTACTGCTCACAGATGGCAACCTGCCTTGAGTGGTATCGTATCATCGGGTAAGATGAACAATACGGGTAGCGAGATTAGAATAGCTTATGACTTAGCTATGAGTACAGTTATTAGAGATACTACTAATATCTTGCTAGAGCCGATTAAAAGAGTTATAAATGCAGAGATGGGCATTGATACAAGTGACCTTGCGGTAGCCTACGAACCACCTATCTCATTCCTTGCAGATATTGACCCTAAACAAGTATTAACTATCAATGAGCAAAGAGCAATGCTTAATAAAGACTTGCCTGAGATTCCTGATGGTGAATTACTTATATCAGACAGACAAACAATAACCGTACAAAGACAACAAGAGAATGGCTAATGTAAGACAATATAACAAGTTTGTAACAGCATCAGAAGTAATATCTACTGCGTTTACTAATCAGGCAACAGACACAGCTTTGATTAGCGATGCTATTCTTGAAATTGCTGAACTTGCACACATTAAGCCTGAGCTTGGTTTGGATATGTATGAGGAGTTAAAAACTCAGAATCATAACGGAACATTGACTGATGCTAATAGCGATTTGTTAACTCACTATCTAAAACCTGCATTATGTTGGTTTGCTAGATTTGAGGTTATGAATGAGATTCAATACAACACAACCTCAGCAGGATTGGTTATTAATACATCTGACTTTAGCAACCCTGCAAGTGTAGAGCAGTTCAATCAAATGAAAAGTGATACCTTTAGAAAGGCACAAGTTTTACTTGATGATATGATTGCTTACATTACTCACGAAGACCAAGTAAATACTTATCCTTTATACGGAAAAGATGGAGATAGCTCTATGCCCGATACGGATATAGCTAGTAAGATGAATGGAATAATATTCTACTAATGGAGGAAGAAGAAAAAAACGCAGTTAGAGAGAACAAAGAATGTCCTGATGGATATGAACACCAAATGCCTGATGGCTCTTGGATGTGCGGTAAGGAACACGATGGTGGTGCTTACGATGAGTTTGACGAGAATCAACTTGACCTTATGGATTTAATCAACGAGATGATGAGTGATTTGATTTCTGAAGTTAAGTCCGTTAAAAACGCTTTCTCTCAAGAGGAGATTGATGAAACATATACAGAGTACAAGAAGTCTGTAAATATGAGTTACTCAGAACTAAAAAGATGGTCTGAGAATAAATGTAGTAGAAAAGCTAGTTTAGGTAGAGATGCTATAAACAGAAACCTAAAACTACTTTCTAAGAAAAAAGCTGATTGGACATCTAACGATGCTACTGAAGCTAGAAAAGCTATTGCTTATATTGCAAGAGCAATAAAACAACCACAAGGCAAAGATGTGAGTAAAGAATGCCCTTACTCCAAAAACTATATTGCCTTAAAAAATTGGGCATACGATAGAAACAAATAAAATAATATAAAATGGCTTTCGAACAATTATACGATTTAGAACCACAAATGAGAGCAATAGGTCATACTATTGGTAAAGATGTTGAGGTGTTTACTACTGCTGCACAATCAAGTAAAAGCTACTATTGTATTCACTTTCCTGTTGAAAGTGTTATAGCTAGTATTACTGCTGAAGATTGTACGGGCGAATCAGCATTGCAAACAACTGTACCTGCGGGTACAACGTTATTCTTAGGAAAAGTAACAGCGATTACATTGACAAGTGGAATTTGCGTAGCATATAGCAAGTAATATGGCTAGTAACGAACATAGTAGTTTAGATAACTCACAGCTTCACGTTCCAAAGGACTTTAGCACAGCATCGGCTAATACTGTTCTTACTAAGAATGGTAGCAATGCTTTGACTTGGGCAGATGATAACCTTAGAAGAACTCACTTTGTTAGGGTTAATGGTTTCTTTAGTCAAAGCAATACTAGCGAGTATGCACCTACATTTTCAGGTAACTCTACTCACGTTTGGGATACAGTAGTTACTGATGCTACTGCTGATGCACAAGATGCTGTTGCACAAGCACAGCTATATTGCCTTAGAGATGGTTACATCAATGCTTTTGGTGGTGTTGTGGCTGCTACAAGTGCTAAAACTGTAAACTTTAAGATTTACAAAGGAACTCCTGTTGATGAAAGTTCTGCGGGTATTGATTTAACTCAACTAGGTAGTACAGCTAGTGAAGTTGGTGGTGGTAACACAACTACTGATGTGTTCTCGGCAGGTGGATTGGGTAGTACTCAAACATTCTCGGCAGGAGATATTATTATAGTTACTATATCAGCAGGTGCAGCAGCATCGACAACAGCAAGGTTTAACGCTACTATGGAAGTAGTATATACAGAGGATTAATATGTTAGGATTAAAGTTAACATTAAGAATAGGTAGAGATATAATTGATGTAATGGGCAAATTATTGTCTAAACTAGCAAGAAGGTCAACGTATAGTGAGAATCTTGCTGATTCAAGAGCTGTTGTTTCTGATATAGATAGTTATGATTTATTAGACAAAGCTACTATACTACTTACTCCTACTGCAACAAGTGATGCAAGGGTACACTCTGTAAAGACTTATACAGGTGATGAACTTGTAACTAATGGAGGTTTCGATACGGATAGTGATTGGACTAAAGGAAGTGGTTGGACAATAAGCGGTGGGAAAGCAAATGCAACCAATACGAGTATAAATATAAATCAAAATATAGGCAATCAACAAGGTAAAAAATTAAAAGTAGAATTTGATGTTAATTTTATTTCAGGTTCTTATTTAAGAGCAGAAATTGGAGCAACACTCGGATACAATATAACATCATCCGGTAGATATTCTACAATTATAACGCCATCAACAACAAGTGGTTTACTTTACATATATGGAGGTAATTTCACAGGCTCAATAGACAACGTATCAGTAGTAGATGTATCATCAGACTTTGACTTCGATAGAGCAAGTAGTGCTACAAGAATAAACTCTAGTGGTTTAGTACAAGATATGCAAAGTATTACTGACCCTGAATTAGTACTAAATGGTGATTTTGAGGAGTTGGGTGATGAGTTAGTTACTAATGGAGGTTTCGATACCGATAGTGATTGGACTTTTTTAGATGATTCTTGGCAAATTATCGATGGAAAATTAATATTAACAGACACTTCAACAACTAATGTTAATCAAGCTATTGGGTTGGTTCAAAACAAATTTTACAAAATAGTTTTTACTATTGCTAATACCACATTAGGTGGAGTAAGAGTAAGGCTTGGAACAGGCGCTATAACATCAGAATTTACAAATGGTACACACACCATATATTTAGAACAAACCACGACAAATGATGCTTTTAGATTATACGCAAGTACAAGTGGAGTTTTTAACGGCTCAATAGACAACGTATCAGTAAAACAACTTAACGTAGATAGCGAGGGCAATGATATATGGACTTTAGGTACAGGTTGGAGTATAGAAGATGGCAAGTTGGTCGGCACAAGCGTATCTACTCAATTTGCACAACAGTCATTTACTTTTATTGATGGAAATACTTATAAAATTACCTTTGACATAACAGGTGCGGACACTTTAATTAATGACACTTCTTTTAGACTTCCTTACGATGGAACTCTTGGAAATATAAGATATTTAGAAAAAGATAGTCCTGATGGCACTTACTCTCATACTTTTGTAGCAGGAACATCTCCTACTTTATACTTAGGGTATATAGATAATGGCACTTATACAGGTACAATAGACAACATATCAGTAAAAGACGTTACATTTAGTACAGATGTAGATTTAGCTAGAATAAACTATGATAGTAATGGAGAGAATGGTCATATATTGTTAGAGCCTACTTCTACTAATCTAGTTACTTATAGTGAGGATATAGATTCTCTTAATGATGGTGAAGGCGAAGTTGGAGTTAATTCAACATTAACTTATGAAAGTGATGTGGTAGCTCCTGATGGCAGTTTAGGAGTTTATAGAATACAAAATCCCGCTACTGCAAGTACATATCTTCAAGTTACAAATAATACTACCGCAGCTCAATCTATGAGTGTTTGGGTGAAAGCTAAAACAGTTGGAACGAATAATCAATTTACTCTTTATAGAGATGGAACAGGTGGTTCAGCTTCTGATGTAAAAACAGCAACAGGAGATTGGCAGCGATTTGAATACTCTTGGAGTACTGTTGGTTCAGGTGCTTATTTTATAAACAATGATGGTGATACATACACTTCTGACTTATATGTATGGGGAATACAAGTTGAAAACCTACCCTACGCTACATCATACATACCAACACTAACGGGTAGTACAGTTACAAGAGCAGCAGAAACGCTAGTAGATTCAGGAAACACTACTTTAATAAATACTGATCAAGGAGTTTTTTATGCTGAGATAGCTAGAACAAGTAATAACGCTGACTTCGAGTTAATTTCTTTACTTCAAGACAGCGACACAAGCACTAAAATAGCAATAGGGTTTTACGAAAGTAATAATAACTTTTTTATTAGAACTTATTATAACGGCAGTGACGTATATCCTATATACGACGATATAGCGCCTAACTTAAATCAGTTTTATAAAGTGGCTGTAAAATACAATAGAAACGGAATAAATAATGTGTGGATAGATGGTGTTAAAGTAGTGAGTGACGTTACATTAAATGTGTCAGCTCCTACAAATCCTCTCACGCATTTAAAGTTTGATTGGAATCCTGCTAACACTCAATTTCCGTTTCACGGTAAATGCAAAGCACTAGCAGTATTTAATGAGGCTATTGAAGATGACGAACTAGAATTACTAACAGGTGTAACTAACTACGGTTCATTTAGTGGACTAGCATCAGCTAACGGATATACAATAATATAATGGGAAAAGGTGTAGTAAAATTAGGAGAAGGTAATTGGGCAGTTAAAGATGGTAATCTATTGGCTGCTAAAGAAACCAATGGTAGATTTAAGAATGCAGAGTTTACTGTTACTAGAGGTACAGATGCTACTTATGTAGGTAAAGATGGTTTGATAAAGACGGCTAGTTTTTATAATATATTGCCTTATAGTGAGGATTTTAGTCAATCGGCTTGGCAAAAGAGCAATATAACCCTAACTCCAAACTCTATTACCTCTCCTGATGGTATTTTAAATGCGTACAAATTAACCAAACCAACAAGCAGCCAACCAAGATTATTTGAGTTGAGTGTATATCCTACAACAGGAGTACATACTTTTACTTCGTTCTATAAGAACTTAGACGGAGATAGTGTGTTAATTAGACTTGATGCGGGTAATAATACGGCTAACTGCAATGTAGATTTAACTACAAATACATTGGTAAATTCAGGTGCAAATATTATATCAAGCAATATAACTCAACTATCAGATGGTTGGATAAGGGTTTCTGTTACCGCAAACATACTATCTACAAGTTGGGTTTTAGATGCAGCAAATTTATTTGACTTGTCAGTTGATTCAAGTGTTTATATATGGGGCGCACAACTAGTAGAAGGCACAGAAGCATTAGACTACCAATACACTAATGGTAAAGAAGGAATACCTCGTATAGACTTTACAGATAATACTGATGGTCATTTATTACTTGAACCTGAGAGTAGAAATCTTATTCCTTATAGTGAGGATTTTAGCGAGTGGAGTAATGTATATACGATACTAACACCAAATCAGTCTAGTCCTGATGGTTCTAATAATGCTTTTATTATAGAAGATGAAAATGCTACTGCTTATAGAAAAGTTGATGAAACTATAACGACTAATGCTACGCCACATACTTTTTCTGTGTTTATCAAAAAGAAAACAAGTGCAGTAAGTTCTTATAGTGGAATACAAATGGGAACAGGGTTTTCTTATGTGGTATTTGACAGCTTTAATGGAACATACTATGAACACGACAACACTAACTATGATAATGTTGAGGTGCAGGATTTTAATTCTAATTGGTGGAGATTAAAACTAACTGCTACTGTAACAACATCAACTAGAGTAGCTTTATGGGGCGCAATATCTACATCAGCTACAAACATTAACAATGGGGCAACGGGTAGTGAAACATTTTATGGCGCACAACTAGAAGAATTACCTTACGCAACTTCTTACATACCTACTAGTGGCTCAACAGTAACTAGAGATGCAGAAATTTGCACAGGTGCAGGTGAAGCTGCTGACTTTAATAGTGAAGAAGGAGTATTGTATGCGGAGATAGCTAAGGCACAAGATGACAATGATAATTTTATTGTGATGTCACTTAACAATGATGCTAGTAATTCTGATGCTAATTCAGTTACTATAGGTTTTGATAATGGACAAGATTTTTATTTTAGAGTAAAATCTCCTAGCGGAACTTATATAAACGCAACAATTTCAGCTAATGAAAATCAATTTTATAAAGTAGCATTAAAATATAAATCGGGAGATATAGCTGTTTGGATTGATGGAGTAGAAGTATTAACAAGTACTGACACATATACATTTGCAGTTGATTTAGATAATTTATCTTTTGACTTAAATGGTAACGGTACTCTACCTTTCTACGGAAAAGTAAAAGGAATAAAAGTATATAAAGAAGCATTAAGCGATACAGATTTACAAAATTTAACAAGTTAATTATGAATAAGATAGGAAAATACGAATTTAATAGTTCAGTACAAGCAGATGATATGATAGCTGCTTTAGGAACAACAACAACAGAATTAGGTGATGTAGTGCCTTCGCACAATCATTGTGTAGTTAGACTTGGCTATATTGTTTTAGAGCAAGGTGAGTATAACGAAAGTGGTGAGCAAACAAAAGCACCTGTACTATCTGATAAATTTCACGTAGATGTATTATGGAAAGGCTTAGAGCCTGTTGATGCAAAAGCTGAGGTTTTATCTTACGTAGAGCCTAATGGTTGGGAAAACAATAGAATAGAGTTAGATAATAACGGGGTACACTCATTTATGGGATTAGATTACCAAGAATACAAATTCTAATGGCACGAACATCAGCAGCACAAGAAATAGCACTTATGAAACAAAGAATGGACTCTATGGAGGATAAATTAGATAAGATGGATAACAAGTTAGATATGCTAACTAAGAATCTTCTTGACCCTGATAAAGGTGTAGTTTCTCGTGTAAACAAAAATACTTCAGCTAGAGTTACTATGCAGAAAGCATTATGGGGATTGTGGACTATTGTAATCGGCTCATTGGTAGCATTTTTCTTTACTAAGAATGGCTAAGGGTATATCATTTACATTTAGAGCATCTTCTAAAGTAAAAAGAAAGGGAATACACGCTAAGACAAAAAGCAGAACAAAAAGTGGTAAACAATATAAAAAGAAATACAATGGGCAAGGAAGATAAAGAATACTGTAAATGTTTTAAATGGGAATCTTGTAAATGCTGTGAAACTGCTGAAACTGCTGAAACTGCTGAACATACAGGTTTTGATGCTTGGGTAGAAGATATGGAAGAACAAGAACAACCTACCTGCGACATTGATAATCAAGAGGACTGCGAGAATTGTGGTAGCTGATGAAACTGCTGTGCTTACGATATAACCTTGCCTTAGATAGTACTAACGGTATGTTATTCTATGAGGGCTTTGCAGGATATGACTTTCTTTGCTATACACTAGAAGATGAGTATAGGAGAGATAAGGTCAAAGGCGAAACAATGATACCTTATGGAGTGTACGAAATCAAGTATAGAAAAGAGGGTGGCTTTCATAACAGATATTCTGATAGGTTTGGCGATTTACATCGTGGTATGTTGCATATCACTAATGTTCCTAATTTTGAGCATATTCTCATACATTGTGGTAATACTGATGAACATACTAGTGGGTGTTTACTCGTTGGCGATTCGCAAGAAAACAACAACTTAGTTTCTGATGGATTTATAGGTAAATCTACACAAGCATACAAAAGACTTTACAAAATGGTTGCTGATGAACTTGATTTAGGTCATAGAGTAATTATTGAATATAAACACATTAATGATTTAATGGAAGTTTAACCCTTGCCAAAGGGTTCACAAAGGGTAGTTTATACCCTATATAATAAAGCTAAAGCTATAAATAAAGATAAAGATAAAGATATGAGTATATTGAGAAAAATATTTAGTAGTGGAGCAAAGGATTTAGTAGATAGTGTTGGAAATGCTATTGATAAGATACACACCTCAGCAGAAGAAAAAGAACTTGTAAAGAACGAGATAAACAAAGCTATCTATGAGTTTGAAAAGAATATGCAGGTAGAGGTAACTAAGCGTTGGGAAGCTGATATGAATGGTAATTGGCTATCTAAATCCATACGACCATTATCACTAGCTTTCCTGTTGTTTGTACTTACCATATTTACACTAATTGACTTTGGATATGTAGATATGGACATCAAAGATTCTTGGATTGACCTATGGCAACTATTAGCCATCACAGCCTTTGGTGCGTACTTTGGAGGAAGGTCGTACGAAAAAATAAGAAAATAACTTTTAACTTACTTCTTTTTTACTATATTTGCACATACGTCTGTATGATGTGATTAAGTTTTGTTTTAGTTTTCAAGTGGGGTGCTTCTCGGCACTCCATTTGTTTTTTTGTATATTTTTTATTATAATTGCAAAAACATAGAGGTAATGAAACAATACAGACCTAGATTAAGTCAAAAAGAATTTGAACTTATCCAACAACACAGAAACGGAGGTGGTGTAGGAATCATTGGCGATACTCACGAGCCATTCTGCCACCCTGATTACAGAGATTTTTGCTACGAAGTATTTGATAGATTTGGTGTATCACAAATCGTACACATTGGCGATGAGGTTGATAATGCTGCACTATCATATCACGAGAAACTTACTGAGATGCCTAACGCTGAAAGCGAAGCTGAAACTGCTCAAAGAGCAATGGAGAAGTGGTATGCTACCTTTCCTGATGTTAAGGTGTGTGTAGGTAATCACTCTGCACTACCGTTTAGACAAGCTACAACAGCAGGTATTCCTAAGAGGTTCTTAAAGTCATACGAAGAAATATGGAATGCACCTAAAGGTTGGAAGTGGGAACTGCAATGGGAGATTGATGGTGTATTATACGAACACGGAACAGGAAGTAGCGGAGCAAGAGCAGCAGTAAATAGAGCAACTGCAAACAGACAATCTACTGTTATAGGTCATTGCCATTCCTTTGGTGGTGTAAACTATATGGCATCTCGTAACGATTTGATATTCGGAATGAATGTCGGTTGCGGTATTGATGTAGATGCTATGGCATTTAGCTATGGCAAGAACTTTCCTAAGAAGCCTACATTGGGCTGTGGCGTTGTTCTTGATGGTGGTAAGACTGCTTTATTCGTTCCTATGGACTTAGGAAGTAAAATAATCCATACAAGTACACTCTAGTACAGCATAATTTTTTTACATTTTTTTCTATTTTTGTTTGGTAGTTAGAAAATATTTCGTACCTTTGCCGAAGTATT
>Ga0213866_10003556_pt1 | contig 10550 bp, 6 predicted proteins | sample PICome_11_FD_160079 | JGI IMG/M metagenome (GOLD analysis project Ga0213866, IMG submission 160079) | Coastal seawater microbial communities near Pivers Island, North Carolina, United States - PICO284 | ecosystem: Environmental > Aquatic > Marine > Coastal | place: USA: North Carolina... | reverse complement strand
GAAGATGTACCTCAAAAAATAAACCAAAATATCCAACCAATAAACTATAAAAATTCATCAGTTCATTCAGGACCAGCAACTAGAAAACTTGCTAGAGAGTTCGGAATAAATTTATTAGAGGTTAAGGGCTCCGGTCCAAAAGGTAGAATTTTAAAAGAAGACCTTCATGCATTTGTTTCACAAAGATTGAATGGTGGTTCATCTAAGGTCGGTTTTCAACACTCTCAACCAGATATAGATTTTTCAAAATGGGGAAGTATTAGTTTTGAAAAACTGTCAAAATTTCAAAAAACAGCATCGAAAAATCTTCATACCTCATGGATAAATATTCCTCATGTAACTCAGCACGACGATGCTGACATAACAGATTTATTAGCTTTGCGAGCAGATCTTAACAAGCAATATAAGACAAAAGTCTCTCCATTGGCATACATTATTAAAGCCACAGTAGAAACTTTAAAACTTTACCCTTTGATGAACACATCCTTAAATAAAAATCTAGATACAGTGGTTCTCAAAGATTATTTTAATATTGGTATTGCTGTAGATACTCCCGAGGGATTAATCGTCCCAAATATCAAAGATGCTGATAAAAAGACTATATTGGAAATTTCTGACAGTGTAATGAGCTTAGCTAATCTAGCTAAAGAGAGAAAGCTTAAAGTAGATCAGCTTAAAGGAGCAACATTTACAATATCCTCATTAAGCGGTATTGGTGGAAAATACTTCACACCAATCATTAACCCACCTGAAGTTGCAATATTAGGTTTATCAAAACCGTTTGATAACCTTTATTTAGATAATAAGAAAGTTGTTAATAGAAAGCTTTTACCAGTATCGCTTTCTTATGATCACAGGGTGATCAATGGAGCATATGCAGCAAGATTTGTTTCAGAACTATCCAAACAGTTAAGTCAAATTCAATCTTTAAAGGAATCTTTCAATGGATCTTAATACATTCAATTTATATCTCTTTGGTGGAACTGGAGATTTATCCAATAGAAAATTGATACCTGCTATGTTCAGACAAGAAACGCTTGGAAATATCAATAATGATAGTGAAATTATAGGTCTTGGATCAAGAGATATATTAGTAGATGACTATGCCTTGATGGTTCAAGAATCATTAACGAAGCACTATCCTGGATTTAATGAAAATGATGAGGCTTGGAAAAGGTTTTCAAAAAGATTGAGCTATATAAAAGTTGATATAAATTCAAAAGAGGATTGGAAAAATATTAACAATATTCCAAGCAACAGAGCTGTTGTGTATTATTTGGCTACGCCACCGAATCTTTATAAGAAAATAGCAACTTGCCTAAAAGATAACAACCTAATTCAAGAAAATTGCCGAGTTGTAGTTGAGAAACCTATTGGTTCAGATCTTGAATCAGCAGAGGATATTAATAATTCACTGTCAGCTGGTTTTGATGAAACCCAAATCTACAGAATAGATCATTACTTGGGTAAAGAAGCGGTTCAAAATCTTTTAGCGCTAAGATTTGCAAATACAATTTTTGAGAAAAGTTGGTCAAATTCAGCTATAGATCATATTCAAATTACTGTTGCAGAAGATTTAGGAGTTGAAGATCGCGGTGGTTATTACGATGAAACTGGTGCCCTAAGGGATATGGTACAAAACCACTTACTACAGATTTTATGCTTAATTGCGATGGAACCACCTGTATCGATCCAAAGTGAGTCGGTAAGGGATGAGAAGCTAAAAGTTCTTAAGTCCTTAGCACCTTTTACAGAAGAGACAATAGCTTTAAATTCAGTTAGAGCACAGTATCTTGATGGTATTTCAAAAGGAAAGCCAGCATGTGCATATTTAGATGAAAATGGTGTTGATCCAAAAAATAATACGGAAACCTTTGTTGCTCTTAAGCTAGAAATTAATAATTGGAGATGGTCAGGGGTTCCTTTTTATTTAAGAACAGGAAAAAGGATGCACTCAAAATCATCTGAGATAGTTGTTAGGTATAAATCTGTACCTCACAATATTTTTTCAAAAGAAGCCGCTTTAAAACCAGACCAGCTTGTTTTAAGAATTCATCCTGACGAAGGTATTGATTTAAAGTTAAATACCAAACAACCTGGCGTGTCTGGATATGATTTAGAAGAACTCCCATTAGACTTAAATTTACATGACTATCATGAATTAGGTCATCAGGATTGTTATGAAAGATTGCTTTTAGATGTTATCAGAGGTAATCCATCATTATTTGTAAGACGTGATGAGATTGAAGCATCATGGAAGTGGATAGATAACATTATTAATCTATGGAAATCTCAAGATGTTCCTATGGAAGAATATATATCAGGGGGTTGGGGTCCATCAAATGCAGATTTACTTCTAAAAAGAGATTTTAGATCTTGGAAAAACGGATCAACAAAAAAATAAACATGAATAAGCAATTAATAAATATTAAAGATCGAATCGAAGAAAGAAGTAAAGATTTAAGGTCTAATTATTTAGAAAAAATAAAATTCTCTTCAGAGCAATCAAAATCTGCAAGAGATAATATGGGATGCAGTAATATCGCTCATGCCTTTGCTTCATGTAATAAAGCACAACAAGATCAAGGAGCCAATGGTGGGACAGTCATCGGTATAGTTTCTGCATATAATGATATGCTTTCAGCTCATGCTCCCTTAAAGGATTATCCAGATGTTATTAAAAATTCATCAGAAAAAAGAAATGCTATAGCAAGAGTTGCCGGCGGTGTTCCTGCTATGTGCGATGGAATTACTCAGGGTGAGCCTGGGATGGAGCTTTCATTATTTAGCAGAGATGTAATTGCCTTATCTACTGCTGTAGCTTTTTCTCATAATGTTTTTGATGCTGGTATATGTCTAGGTGTGTGTGACAAAATTGTGCCAGGATTAGTTATAGGCGCTCTTTCATTTGGACACTTTCCAATAGCCATGCTTCCTGCTGGGCCTATGCCCACTGGAATTTCAAATGACGAAAAATCTGCTAACAGAAAAAAATATGCAAGCGGAGAAATAGATAGGTCTGCATTGATATCATCTGAACAATCTGCATATCATAGTTCAGGCACCTGCACCTTCTATGGTACTGCTAATACCAATCAGTTAATTATGGAAGTGATGGGTCTTCAACTTCCAAGCGCATCATTTTTTCAACCTAATACTAAAGAGAGAGAACTATTAATAGATAAAACTGTTGAATGTATTTTAGACCTAAAAGAAAAAGGTATAAAAATGGGTGAGATGCTTGATTCAAAGAGTTGGGTAAATGCTATTGTTGGTTTAATTGCTAGTGGCGGATCTACAAATTTAGCAATTCACTTAATAGCTATGGCTGAGGCTGGTGGTTTTAAAATAACTATAGAAGATATTGATGAGATAGCATCTATTACACCCATAATTGCAAATGTATATCCCAATGGAACAGCTGATGTAAATGAATTCCATAACTCAGGAGGTGTTGCAGCATTTATTGGATCTCTTCTTGATGGTGGTTATTTGTTTGATGATGTTCAAACTCTTCTCGGTTATGGGTTAGGTGTATATAGAAATAAATTAGAGATTCAAGATGAAAGTCTAATATGGAAAGATAAATCAATAATTCTAGATCAAAGCATTATTAGAGATATTAACAACCCTTTCAGACAAACTGGTGGATTGAAATTAATGAATGGAAACCTTGGCAAGGGAGTCATTAAAACCTCTGCACTAAAAAATCCTGATAAGGTTATAAAAGCTCCTGCAGTTGTATTTGATGATCAGGAAGACGTTTTAAATGCGTTTAATAAAGGTGAATTAAATAAAGATTTAATAATTGTAGTAAGAGGCCAAGGTCCATCAGCAAATGGTATGCCAGAGCTTCACAAGCTGACCTCACCATTAAATGTTCTTCAATCAAAGGGCTTTGATATAGCGATTATTACTGATGGAAGAATGTCAGGTGCTTCTGGAAGTGTTCCGGCTGTGATTCATATTACTCCAGAAGCAAAAAACTTGGGCGCTATTGGTCTTATAAATAATGGTGATTTAATTGAATTAGATATTAAAAAAGGAACCTTTAAGCTATTAGTAGAGAATAATATTCTTGAGAAAAGAACCCATGCAGAAATTAATCATAGCCATCAAGGAATTGGTAGAGAACTCTTTAAATCATTTAGAGAGAAAGTTGGTTCTGTAGAAACTGGAGCATCTATTTTCTCATGAGTATATTCAATGTTATTGCTGAAACTAAGTTAATTCCTTTAACAACTATAACTTCAAGAGATGATGTGGAACCCTTATGCGAGGTTTTGGTTGAAGCTTCAATTCCACTGGTGGAAATTACACTAAGAGATGAGAGAACGCTAGATATAATTGATGAATTTAAAAAATTTTCTGAAGTTTATTTAGGAGTAGGCACTATAAGATCTGAGTTACATATTGATCTTGCTATTAATGCAAGCGCTTCATTCTTAATTACTCCTGGCTATTCTGAAAATCTTTTAAATTACGCAAAACAAAAAAATATGCCTTTAATACCAGGTGTTCAGACGCCTTCAGAAATCATGAAAGCCAATGAAGCTGGTCTGAGTACTCTTAAATTTTTTCCGGCTGAACTCTCAGGGGGCTTGGACAGACTTAAAGCTTATAAATCAGTATTTCCTGATATAAAATTTATTCCAACTGGTGGAATTACAAATAAAAATGCTTTAAGTTATTTGTCTTTAGATAATGTAATGGCTGTTGGAGCATCAGCTTTAATATCAGCTGATTTAGTTAACTCAAAATCATGGTCTGAGATTAAAAATAATTTAAAAGAATCAAAAGAATTAATTACTAAAAGTTAACTTAAGGAGAGGGTAATGTTTAACACACTAGATTGGATTATTGTAGGTCTTTATTGTATTGGTATTATTTCACTAGCAACATATGTCTCAAGAACTGCATCAGGCAAAGAAAGGACTGCAGAAGATTATTTTTTAGCAGGTCGTTCTCTTCCATGGTGGGCAATTGGTGCTTCATTAATAGCAGCAAATATTTCAGCTGAACAAATTATTGGTATGTCTGGTCAAGGTTTTGTAGTTGGAATGGCTATTGCAGTTTGGGAGTTAACAGCAGCCGTAGCATTAATTGTAATGGCAAAATTTTTCCTTCCATTGTTTCTCGAAAAAAAGATTTACACAATGCCGCAGTTCTTAGAGGAAAGATTCGATAAAAGGGTAAGTTTAGTTCTTTCTTTCTTTTGGCTAACCGTTTATATCTTTATAAATTTAACTACAGTACTTTGGCTTGGCTCCATTGCTATCAATACATTGACTGGCTTATCTTTGTTAAATGGTCTAATTCTGTTAGCTTTGTTATCACTAGCTTATTCTCTGTCTGGAGGCCTTAAAGCTGTTGCAATGACTGATATTGTTCAGGTTGTTCTCTTGATATTCGGAGGTCTTGCTGTTTCTTATATAGCGCTGAATACAATCTCTGATGACACTGGTGTTCTCAGTGGCTTAAGTATTGTTTACCAAGAACTCCCAGAAAAATTTGATATGATTCTTTCATCAGACAACCCATCTTATGAAAATCTTCCAGGCATATGGATATTGCTTGGTGCAGGTGTATGGATTGGTCATTTTGCATATTGGGGTTTTAATCAATACATAACTCAAAGAGCACTTGGAGCTAAATCAATTAAAGAAGCTCAGAAGGGTGTCATGTTTGCAGCATACTTGAAATTATTAATGCCTTTGGTAATTGTGTTGCCAGGTATATGTGCAGCAATTTTATTTCCAGTTCTTGAAAAGTCTGATCAAGCCTATCCAACCATGATGTCTCTTTTACCAAATGGGTTATTAGGTTTAACTTTTGCAGCCCTTATTGCTGCAATTGTTTCATCGCTAGCCTCTATGACAAACAGTATCAGTACTATTTTTACTATGGATATTTATAGAAAGTTTTCTAAGAATCATGTCTCGGAATCAAAATTAATTAGTATTGGACGAAACACTGTTATTGTTTCTTTATTAATAGCTGTAATAGTTGCAAAGCCACTTTTAGGTAGCTTTGATTCTATATTTCAATATATTCAAAACTTTACCGGTCTTTTTACACCAGGAATATTAGTTATATTTTTAGTTGCATTATTTTGGAATAAAGCTACAACTTTATCCACATTGGTAGCAGCAATATCTTCGTTAGTTTTATCTGTTGTTATAAGTTTTACTTTTCCAGAATTACCATACATACATAGAATGGGAATAGTTTTCTTCATCTCTGGATTTGCATGTTACATGACAGCCTTAATTCAAGGATATCAAGTACAGGCTAAAGCTATTGATTTAAATGGAATAGATTTTACAACTTCAAGGTCTTTTAATATAAACACAATAATCGTAGTAAGTGTTTTGGCATTTATCTATATAACTTTTGCATAAATACGAATTATGAAGAAAAATATTTATCTACTTACATACATTTTGCTAATTACATCATGCGACAGTCATGACTCTTCATCTATAGCTAATACAGAAAACGTTGATTGGTCGAATGATAAATATTGTTCTGTCTCAGTTAATACTAAATTTATAGACAACTTAATTCAAAATATGACTTTAGAACAGAAAGTTGGGCAAATTATCATGCCTGATATTGATGAAGTTACGCCTGAGGACGCAAAGAAATATCAATTAGGAACCTTTTTAAATGGCGGTGGTAAATTTCCTAATAAAAATAAAAATAGTTCTGTTGAGGATTGGAAAAAGTTAAGTGAAGAATTTTATAACGCGTCTCCAGTTGTTGATAATGTTCTTATACCAATTCTATGGGGAACCGATGCTGTTCATGGACATAATAATGTAATTGGAGCAACGATCTTTCCTCATAATATTGGTCTTGGATCAACTATGAATCCAGACCTAATTAAGAAAATTGGTGAGGCTGTTGCAAAAGAGGTGCTTTCAACAGGTATACCTTGGACTTTTGCACCAACTATTGCAGTTCCTCAGAATGATTTATGGGGAAGAACCTATGAGGGTTACTCTGAAAATCCAGAACTGGTTTCTATGCTTGGAGAAGCTATGATTCTTGGGCTTCAAGGAGAGGGTGATAACTTCTTGGATGACAACCATGTTCTAGCCACTGCAAAACATTTTCTTGGAGATGGCGGTACTAAAGATGGTATAGATCAGGGAAATACAATCATAAACGAACAAGAACTTAGAGATATTCATGGAGAACCTTACTTTGCTGCAATAGGTTCATGTATTCAAACTGTGATGGCAAGTTTTAATTCATGGAATGGAAAAAAAGCTCATGGTAGTGATTATCTTTTACAGAATATTTTAAGAGATGAAATGGGTTTTGATGGGTTGGTTGTTGGTGACTGGAATGGTCATGGACAAGTTCCAGGTTGCTCAAAGGAAAACTGTCCTCAATCATTTAATGCTGGTGTTGATATATTTATGGCACCAGATGAATGGAGACCTTTATATGAAAATACTCTAAATCAAATAAGAGATGGAGAGATACCCATCGAGAGGCTTGATGAAGCTGTAAAAAATATATTATCAGTTAAATATTTATTAGGTATGTTTGATGGAAGAAAACCTCACTTATATCCACATAATTTTATTGGGGATGATAATCATAGAGCAATTGCAAGACAAGCAGTTAGAGAGTCGATAGTCCTTCTTAAAAATAATAACAATACATTACCTATAAAAAATGGAAAGCATATATTAGTTATTGGAGATTCAGCAAATAGAATAACAAAGCACATGGGTGGATGGACTATAACATGGCAAGGACGCGAAAATAATAATGATGAGTTTCCAAATTCTAAGAGTATTTATGAAGCTATTAAAGATAAGGCACAAAAAAATGGAAGTACTGTTGAATTCTCAAATACGTCAGATTATGAAAAAAAACCTGATGTTGTAATTTTTGTATATGGTGAAGATCCTTATGCTGAAGGAGATGGTGATAGAAAACACATATTTTTCGAAAATCAAGATAATAGATTCGTAGAATACATGATAGATATTCAAGATAAAAATATTCCATCTGTTTCATTATTTATTTCTGGAAGACCTTTGATTGTAAATAAGGAAATTAATTTATCAGATTCGTTTGTACAATTGTGGTTGCCTGGAACAGCTATAGAAGGTATGACAGATGTAATATTTACAAATGACAAAAATGAAATAAATTATGATTTTAAAGGAAAGCTATCTTATTCTTGGCCTAAACATGCTTATCAGGCTAAATTAAATTTTGGTGATGAAAAATATGATCCACTCTTTCCTTATGGCTATGGCCTTACCTATAAAGACAGTATAAATTTTAATGAAATCAACATTGATGAAACCATTCCGCAAAATAATGAAATAACTCTTTTTTTAGGCTCTGGATATCCATCTTATAAAGAAGTTATTTCTTATTATGATGAAGAAAAAAATCAACAAATATATGAAGGAATTAGTGCCGACATATATAAAAACGAAAGAGCAGGGATAACACTATCAAAGTTTGATTTTAAAAAACAAGATGATGCAAAAACAATAGATTTTGGTAACAAGAATGCATATAAATCATGGGAAATAAGCGGTTCAAGTGAAAATTTATCATATATGGTAAATGGAGCTTTGGAGTTGGTTATTAGGGTAAAGGATATATCAAATGATGATATCGAATTATCTACACAATGTTCCAAAGATGAAAATCAAATTAAGGAGTCTGGATCTAGTGAATGTTATAAATCCTTTGATCTATCTGAAACTCTGAAAAGTCAATCAACTGGTAAATGGATAAAAATAATAATGCCATTAGCTTGTTTAGATAATAATGATTTTGAAATATCATCAATTACATCCAAAACTAAACTAGCGACTGTTGGTAACTGGGTACTAGATATACACTCAATTAAATATAAAAATAATCAGAATTTAAAAAGCTGTAAATTATACGCAGAAGAATATGAATAAAGTTCTATTAATAGATATCGGTGGTACAAATTTAAGATATGCATATTCTGATGGCAATTTTTCATCTCTAAATGAAACAAATAAGATTAAGTTGTCTTGTATTAAAGGCTTTAATGAAATTTTAACAAACTTAACAAAAGACAAGGATGTAGATTCTTTGGTTATTTCAGTAGCTGGTCCAAAAATTAATGGCTCAATTACTATGACTAATAGAGATTTTTCTATTAATGAACAAGATATTAAAAATACTTTTAATTTCAAATCATGTCATTTATTAAATGATTGGGAATCAATTGGTCATAGCTTAGCTGCTTATGAAAGTTCAGATATTACAATTATTAAACAAGGAGCTAACTTTAATGATAATAGTTTTTTTATTGGCCCAGGTACTGGTCTTGGTGCTGCATTATTGATAGGTGATGAGAATGTTATTCCCACTGAAATTGGTAATACAACAGGCTTGACCAAAGCTTTATTGAAAAATTATTCAATTGATAATACAGATCATTTTAGAACACTAGAAGATGTTTTATCAGGTAAAGCAATATCAGATATCTATGAATATAAGACTGGTGAAAGATTAAACTCTGAAGATATTGTTAAAAGATATGGATCAGATGATGAGATGGCTAATTATGTTATAGATGGGTTTATAAAATCATTAGCAGAAACTATTTCAGATATGGCTCTCACATTTATTTCAGGTAGAGGTATATATATTGCAGGCGGATTAATCCGATCGATAGTTAAAATTATAGATAAAGAAAAATTTATTGAATTCTTTTATGGTGATAAAAAATTAGTTCATTTGCAAATTTTAGAAATGATAAAGATTGGGATTGTTGAAAAAGAACATGCATGTCTGCATGGAAATTTAAACTTTTATAAAAAACATATAAATAAGGCTTAATCAAATCATGAATAAAATAAAGGAGTTATATCTTGGCGATAATCTTATTAACTCCTCTGACCTAGAAATATCTGGAAAAGAAGTTGTTATAAATAATGAAAACTTTTACAAGATTTCAAATGTAAATAAAATGAGACCTTTTTTCATGAGCATTGTGAGTGCTTATGATCATTGGTTGTTTATTTCATCTTCCGGCGCCTTGAGTGCTGGAAGAAAGAACAGTAATAATTCACTATTTCCTTACTATACTGATGACAAGATTTCAGAATCATATGAGGTAACAGGCGGTAAATCTATATTCCATATTAATAAAGATGGTAAAAATTTCTTATGGGAACCTTTTACAAAGTCTTCAGACCTTATCTATAAAACTGAAAGAAATCTTTATAAAAATTTAAGAGGAAATAAGGTTATTTTTGAAGAGATTAATAATACGCTTGGTATTAAATTTTCTTACCAGTGGACAACTTGTGATACGTATGGTTTTGTAAAAACTTCCTCTTTAAAAAATCTCAATAAAGAAAACATTTCTACATCTATATTAGATGGGTTTCAAAACATTTTACCTTGGGGTCTTGATGAGGGAATCCAAGCGAATACTAGTAATTTAGCAGATGCTTATAAAAGAAATGAATTGGATTCAGAATCAAAAATAGGTATTTTTGCTTTGAGTGCAACTATCGTAGATCGTG
>Ga0213866_10003548_pt1 | contig 10569 bp, 11 predicted proteins | sample PICome_11_FD_160079 | JGI IMG/M metagenome (GOLD analysis project Ga0213866, IMG submission 160079) | Coastal seawater microbial communities near Pivers Island, North Carolina, United States - PICO284 | ecosystem: Environmental > Aquatic > Marine > Coastal | place: USA: North Carolina... | reverse complement strand
CATCGCTGTCGCATATATCATCATGGATGAGTGTAGCGTTGTGCAAGAGCTCTACGGCTGTTGCCCATTCCACCGCATTACTGATGTCTGCACCAGCTACTGAGGCCGCTCTCACTGCGAGCTGTCCCCGCAACATCTTCCCATTGCTACGCAGGTGATGTCGGCAGGCGTCTTGCAGTGGATTCCCGAAACGTTGCGCCGTCGTGCTGAGGCGGTCGGCGATAAGTTTTTTGCAATTTGCAACAGGGCTAGACGCCCTTGGCGTTAGCGTAGTTACGTTGTTCTTGCGCGCGGCCACAGCATTCATAGCGAACTCCCGGGCATATATTGTTCGAATTATATGAATGTGTACGCGTACTTCATGGGAGGAGATCAAACATTTTGAAAATGATGAACCAAAAAGCCCAAAACAGACGTATAAGCACTAACCGTCCCTTTGGGGCGGGGTGCGGTTTCTCTCTTAGCACGCATCGAGGAGATGACGATGTTTAATAAAAAACGTTCTATCGTCACCCCTGCAGTGTTTGCGGGTTTGCTAGTGGCTGGCACAAGTGCCTTCGCCGCCGGTGAGTCAACAATGCTGCAGTCTGGTGATTTTGTGGGTTACTCTTTTTGGCTGATTTCGATGGCGCTTGCAGCGTCCACGATTTTCTTCCTGATGGAGTCTTTTCGTATCGGTGGCAAATGGGCGACATCGCTCACGGTGTCCGCATTGGTTACTTTCATTGCAGCCTTTCACTACTTCTACATGCGAGAAGTATGGGTTGCGACAGGTGATACTCCCACGGACTTCAGATACATCGATTGGCTACTGACGGTTCCATTGCTGATGATCGAGTTTTATCTGATTCTGGCAGCGATAGCCAAGGTTTCAGGCGGCATATTCTGGCGCCTGTTGATCGGTACTCTGGTGATGTTGATACCCGGATACATGGGTGAGGCGGGTTATCTCAACGCGACAGTCGGCTTCGTCATCGGCATGTTTGGTTGGGCATATATCCTGTACGAAATATTCTTCGGCGAAGCGAGCAAAGTCGCTGCGGCTCAAGCCCCGCCGGCTGTTCAGCTAGCCTACTCGCTGATGAAGTGGACGGTCACCGTAGGGTGGGCGATTTATCCCATCGGCTACTTCTTCGGCTACCTCGCTGGAGGCACAGACGTTGGCACACTCAACATCGTCTACAACCTAGCGGACGTATTGAATAAGATCGCATTCGGTCTGTTCATCTGGTATGCCGCTAACGAAGCGACCTCTGCAAAAGACTAAGCTTCTGCTGGTAACTGCGAAGCCCTCGTTCGAAGGGCTTCGCTCGTTCCTTTCTTCGAACAGTAAATACAAGCCTAGACAATACGCAGGCACTTACGTGAAACAGCGCCTGTGAGCTATTTTGGATACACGCGGTTGATCCGCTAGAGATGCAAAGCAATGTTTAATCAAGGAGATACGACATGGCAGGTAAATTCGAACTTAAGAAATCACCCAGTGGCAAATTCATGTTTAACCTCAAGGCCGGCAACGGACAGATCATCCTGACCAGCCAGATGTACGCTACCAAAGCATCAGCCGAAAACGGCATAGAGTCGGTGAGGAAGAATAGCCAGGACGATGCACGTTTCGAGCGCAAAGTCGCCAGGAACGGCGAGCCGTTTTTCAGCCTTACCTCCACGAATGGCCAGAATATTGGGAAGTCAGAGAGCTACTCGTCGGCGTCTGCCATGGAAAATGGTGTGGCGTCGGTTAAGAAGAACGCGCCCGACGCCCCTGTTGCTGACATTACGTGACCTACCCGGGGGTTAGGTCAGGAAGGACTTGGCTGCCCCCATCAACCCGTTCAGTCCGCCTGCCTGTTCCAACAAGCCGCCACCGCTGCTGGCTTTGTCTATGACCTGGGGAATGACGTCGGCCAGGCCTGAGGCGGCATCACCGGTGCTGGCGCCGATCTGGTTGGCGAAATCTGAGACTTTATCCTGACCAAGTAGCCGCATGATGCTGTCGGCTGAGATGGCGTCATTGGCGCCGTCGCCCAGCCAGGAATTCAGGATGTTGCCTAATTCACCGCTGGAAGCCATACGGGTGGCCAGGCCGGCGAAGTCGATGCTGCCGCTGCCGTCACCCAGTAGTGACGACATTGCGCCGGTAATGGTGTCCTGGTCGACGTTGAGTCCGAGCTTGTCAGACAGAAGTTGCGATGCCAGTTGAGTGAGGTCCATGGTGATTGCTCCTCGATAATACTCACGGAAGTATAGACAAGGCCTGCGAAGATTGTATGGCGGGGGGGGGTAAATGTCGCTCAAATAACGTCAGCCAGTTCGGCCACGGGCCCCTGGAAGGAATCCTTGTTATCCGTGCGCAGCACGATGTTGCCCTCATCAAGGGAAATCACCAGATCTCTTGGCGTTGTGTATTCCTCGAGGCGCCACAGGTTGGGCACGGAAGGGTTGTCACTGGCGCGCCTTGCGTCACGCCCGATACGGAAGTACACCTCGTTGTCGGGGGATATCAGTAACACAAGGGTGCTGCCAGCGTAGAAAGTAAGCTCGTGGTACTTCCGCACACGCGTGGCGGAAAGGAGTCCTTCCTCGTCGACGGGAATGCCCGTCTCTACTACGGTGGCGGAATGAAACCATTGGTAGCCAAAGAACTGGTCAATAGTGAGTACGCCTTCCTCTTCCTCGTCGGGAGAGCGGAGGAAGCGTCCGGTATCCGGATCGCCTTCACGCGGTTGGTTCTTGATCCAGCCATTAGGTAGCTCGAGCGCGTCAAACTCATCCGCGGTCATCTGGGGGCTAATCCACGCGCGCAGCGACGTGGGTGACTGCAATTCGATCACCTCGAAACCGATGCGCTGTGCAACGTTTGGGTCGGTTAGTCGGAAAATAGGCTGCAGGAAGAAAACAATGTCGCTGGCCAAGAAAGACAGCAGGATGTCGTTGCCGGCAAAACCTGAGGTCGCCAGCCGGCAGGAATCTGAATTGCCACCGCAGAATCCGCGTTCTCGGTTCAGCCAGCGCTCAAAATCGTAGCCTTCGGCCGGTACGGCCTCGAAGGTTTCATCAAAGAATAGGTCGAGTACTTCGATGGGGCAGGTTTGGCCAGCCTGGCAACGGTACTCGCCCGACTGGGACAGCACTTCGCCACCAGCGGGGACAACGATGTGCAGCTTGCAGCCCGCCATCGCCAGAAGCAGCAGGCACAGGAATAACGCACGTGCAGTGCGAGCATTGTCGAGCAAGGTGACCGTCACGGTGCTGTTTCCATCTGCAAAGTGGCAGCGTAACGCAGTCCTTGGGGTTCACCAAGTGGTTGATGGCATGCCTATTGCAAAGCTCGTGGTGAACGCGCTCGAAACTGTCTGGTTGGGGGTGTCTATGCACCCAATCGGTTCGAAGCGTTTCTGCCGACGCACTCTTTGTGTGCAAATCCCAATAACAACAGGTCGATAGGGAGCGGGCCCCAAACCGGGTACCCGCTGTGCATTGTTTATTGGGGCACCGGGGAGGTGAAGACCCATGATTACCAGGGGACGTGTTGTTATTTTAGCAGGGGCAATGATGTTGAGCGGTTGTACCTGGTTAGGCATCGGTTCGGATATGAAGTTGCAGGAAGAGCCCGCCAGCCAGAGCCTGATAGCAGCTCTGGGCAGCGAGCGGAGCACCGAGCCGTACTTTTCGCGCGCGTGTTTTAAGCCGCCAAAAAACAGGTTGGGGGCAGGCCCGGCCGCGACTTACTGTGTGAATACTGGAGCCGGATTTGTGTGCAAACCAGGTTGCCCGCGCTAGCGCGCAGCGCTTACCGGGGTTTGCGTACGCGAATCAGCGCTTCCTGTACGGTTGAGGCCACGAGTTCGCCATCGCAGGTAAAGAACATGCCGCGACTAAAGCCGCGACCGCCGCCGGCGCAGGTGCTGTCCATGGTGTAGAGCAGGTATTGGTCTGCGCGAAACGGTTTGTGAAACCAGATGGCGTGGTCGAGGCTGGCTGCTTGTAGATCTTCGCTCATCCCGGTGTAGGGGTGGGGCAGGGTAGCGGCGCCTAGCAGTCCAAAGTCTGAAATGTATGTCAGCAGGGTTTGATGTACGTTGAGGCTGTCGCCGATGCCGTCGGGTGCCTTGAACCACATGTGCTGAACCGGTTCTGCCGGTTGGGGGTCGAGGTAGTTGCGGCGATTAATGTTGCGGCGTTCGATCGCCTGCGGCGGTGGGTTCTTGAGCTTGTCGGGGTAGTTCTCCGCCATGCGCTGCCAGTAGGCAGCGTCTGTTTCTACCTCCTCTGGGGGCGGCACGTCAGGCATGGTTGCCTGGTGCTCCAGTCCGTCTTCGGCTTTCTGAAAGGAGATTGACGTGCTGAAGATGGCGCGCGCGTCCTGCTTGGCAACCACGCGGCGGGTGGTAAAGCTGCGGCCATCTCTGATCGGGTCGACTTCAAACACGATTTGCTTATCGGGATCGCCGGGCCTGAGGAAATAGGCGTGCATGGAGTGCGCAATGCGATCTTCCTCCACTGAACGTGTGGCGGCGTTCAGCGATTGCGCGAGAACCTGCCCTCCAAAAATACGTTTGGGGCGCGCGGGGCTATTGCCTACAAACAGGTATTTGTCGATGCGCTCAACTTCGAGATATTTGAGCAGTTTTTGTAGATTGGCTGGCACGGTTACATCCTGTGCGGGTGGTCAGGCCTCGGGGCGGGGCAGCAGACCGTTAAAGAAAATATCAAAGTAGTCTATTGCGGCGTCGTCGATGTTATCGACGCGTCGCCACAGGCTGATATCCATTGCAGCATTTGTCGCACCGGAAATAAGGTTTTGCGCAATTTCCGGGTCGACCTCGCGCACGCTGCCGTCGGCGATGCCTGCACGAATAAAATCGCCGAAGCGCCTATTGTTGGCCTCAGTGCGGGCGAGAATTTCGCGTCGCCTGGGGGTGGGGAGCGCAGTGATCGTGCTGTAGCGCACCAGCGGACCGCGATCGGAATTTTGTACCTGGAAGATTTCGCGGCAGGCGCGTTCTACCTTCTCTAACCCTGAGCCATCGCTGTCTGCCGCCTGCGCGTAAACCTCCTCGACGATGTCCAGCGAGTGGCTGTAGCAGTTGAACAGCAGGTCTTCCTTATTCTTAATGTGGTAATAGAACGCGCCCTTGGACACATTCAGGTGTTCTGCAATTTCGTCCAGCGATGCGCCATTGAAGCCTTTCTTGTTGAAGAACCATGTGCCTGTGCGAAAGAAGGCCTCCTGCTTCATGCGGTTCTGCTGTTCCCGATCAAAGCCCTGAGTTGTGGCCGCCTGGCTTGACTCAAAAGATAGTGGCGACGGCTTGAAAGTGCCTTTGCCGGCGTAGATTCCGCGGGCAAGAATACTGAGCGCCTCCCGGCCTACCTCTGGCACCCGCTCTTCGGGTATCTGGTGCAGCCAGTAGAACACCCAGTCTACCGAGCCTATTAACGCGCGAGTAGCCGACGTGGCATCAACTGGCCGTAGCTGGCCCGACTCGATGCCGGCGCGTATGTAGCCGCGCAGCCGCTTGAACATGTCGATGTAGGCGTGCTCTACCGTCTGGCGGTGATCGTCCTTAAGCGATGCGATTTCCAGCAGCGCTGCGCGGTGTACATCTCGGCCCTCACGCGCGTTCAGCCAGTTGTCGAACTGTTGCAGGAAAAACCCGGAGGCGCGCTCCAGAGGGTCGTTGGTGTTGCGCTCGATCTCGTCCAGGGTGGCATGGCTGCGCTCCAGCGTGGCCATGTAGCACTGATAGATTAGCTCTTCCTTGGTTTTGACGTAGTAGTAGAGGCTGGTTTTGGTCAGCCCCAGGCTCTCGGCGATGTCCTTGAGGGTGGTTGCCCGGGAGCCTTTGGTATTAAACAGCTTGGCTGCCTGCGACAGAATGGCAACACGCTTGGCATCGTGCTGGGCCGTGCGGTCAAAAGGGGATGACGGGGGTTGTTTGATAGCGGCGAGATCCGGGCCGGGCTCCCATCTGGCGGTTTTCCAAAGAGGAGCAGGTTACTTTAAAGTTTGTGTTTCCAACTTTAAGTATTTTTTTTGTCGCTGTCCATTATCGCAGCACCCGCAAGCCCTTCAACCGGTGGATTTACCTTTAAGTCCAGCCACTTGTGGGAGCGGAATCGGTGCACCAGCAGAATCGATTTGAGGGTGTAATCGAAGATCATCACCGCGAAAATCCAGTAAACCGAAAGGCCGAGGCTGGCAAACACCCAGGCGGGAATCAGCCGGCCCAGCATCAGCCCGCAAAAGGTAGAAAATAGCGGGAACCGGGTATCTCCGGCCCCTCTCAGTGCGCCCGCCAGCGCCATTTCACAGGCCATCATGGGCTGGGCGAGGGCGATCATATACAGGAAAATCTTGGTGAGGTGGATGACCTCGGGGTCATCGATCATGAACCTTGCCAGTTCATCGGCAAACACCACCAAAACGATGGAGCCGGCCACCATGGCGATCAGCGCAAGGCGTAAAGAGCGCCACCCCGCAGCGACAGCGGCCTCTGGGCGGCCTGCGCCCAGTTGCTGACCGACCAGTGTGGCCGCAGCGATGCCGAACCCGAACCCGATAACAATCGGGAATGACACAATGGTGATGCCAATACCATAGGCGGCATAGGCATTGGTGCCGTACTTGGCCACGATCCCGAAGAACACCAGAAACGACAGCTGGATAATTCCCTGCTCGATCATGGCAGGAGCGCCAATGGTGAACAGCTGGCGCACGCGCGACCAGTCGATATGAATTTCGCGGCTGGGGCCCAGGTTGAATCGGCCTCGCCACCAGAACATCAGGAAAACCAGGGTAATTGAGAGGCCCGCAGACCCACCGCCCAGTGAAATACCTGAGACACCCAGCGCGGCCGTAGGCCCGTGCCCCAGCGCCAGGTTGTAGCCAAACAGAATGTTGAGCACTGAGCTGGCCAGCAGGAACCACAGCGGCGTAATGACGTCGCCGGTTGCACGCAGCGCCGTCGACAAAATCATGTTCACCGCAGAGGACATGCTGAAAACCCCGAGCCAGAAGATGAACTCAGAGGCCGACAGGGTGGTGGCGGCATCCAGGCCGAACAGGCCCGCGATGGACGCGGGAATAATCAGTGTGGGCAGGGCGAGTACGGCGGCCATGATGATGGACACCTGCAGGGAGGTCCATGCGGCATGTTCGGCCCTTTTGATATCGTCGGCGCCCCAGGCGCGTGCGATTGTCGCGGTGGCCGCTACCGACAGCCCCATCATGACGGCCTGGATGAGGAAGAACACCCGGTGGCCCGTGGTAACCGCTGCCACGGCTGATGTGCCTAACTCCGCCGCGATGCGGATATGCGCAAACCCTACGGTGGTGAACAGCAGGTTGGAGATAATAGTAGGCCACGCGAGCTGCCAGACCTTGCGGCTTGTGGATTCGCGTGGCGCCTTGGTTTGCTCGGACAAGGTAATGGCTCCGTTGGGGCAGGTAGTCTACCAGCCCCAGCGCCCGAGCGTGCTCAGGCGAGCGCAGCACACTCCTTATGGCGAAAACACTCGGTAGTGTGGTCGTTCACCATGCCTGTGGCCTGCATATGGGCGTACATGATGGTGGAACCTACGAAGGTGAATCCGCGTTTCTTAAGGTCTTTGCTGAGGGCGTCAGACTCAGGCGTGGTGGCCGGAACGTCTGACATCCGTTTGAACCGGTTCTGTATCGGTTCGCCGTCGACGAATCTCCAGATGTAGTCTGAGAAGGTGCCGAACTCGTTCTGAACGTCCAGAAAGGCGCGTGCATTCTTGCGGGCACCATAGACCTTGAGCTTATTGCGGATGATGCTGGGGTCGGTGAGCAGCTTGTCCAGTTTCTTGTCGGAATACCGGGCGATCTTTTCAGCGTTGAAGTTATCGAAGAGCTTTCGGTAACCCTCGCGCTTGCGCAGTATGGTGATCCACGCCAGCCCTGCCTGGGCACCCTCAAGTATCAGGAATTCAAACAGGGTGGCATCGTCGCGGATGGGTACGCCCCACTCGTCATCATGGTAGGCAACGTAGAGTGGGTCTTCGCCACACCAACTGCAGCGTTTCTTCATCCTGGTTTTCTCCCTTAACGGTGCGATGAGTATGAAAAGCCGCAACGGCGGTGTCCAGTGCTGTGGCAGGTGCCCGGGGCGTGTGCCACACTTCGCGCCAAAGCAGCTGGAGTGTGCAATGGCAGATACCATTCTCTATGAAAAGAGCGGGCATATTGGCCGCTTGATTCTCAACAACCCTGACAAACACAATTCCCTGGGCCAGCAGGAGCTGGCAGGTATCCAGGCTGCGTTAGCACAAGTAGCCGCCGATGAGCAGGTGCGCGTGTTGATTGTGACCGGCGCGGGTGGCAAGACCTTTTGTGCAGGGGCCTCCTTACAGGAATTAAACGCTGGAAAGATCAGTGGCGACACCTTTCAGGCGACGACGGATCAGCTGGCATCGCTAGCTGTACCCACCGTGTGCGCCATTAACGGCAACGTATTCGGTGGTGGCAGCGAGTTGGCCCTATCTTGCGATTTTCGGTTCGGCATCGAAGGCACACGACTGAAGGTGCCGGCTGCCTCGATAGGACTGTGCTACCCGCTCAGTGGCATTAACCGCTTTGTGGAGAGGTTGGGAGTAAGCGCGGCTAAGCGAGTTCTGGTGGCGTCGGAAACGTTCACGGCCGACTCGTTACTGGAGATGGGGTTTCTGGACCACCTGGTAATGCCGGCGCAACTCGAGCAGACGGTGCAGGACTATGCCGAGCATATCGCCGGACTTGCGCCTTTGGCGGTGAGAGCGATGAAACAGATTATTCAGCAGGCAGCGAGCAGCGGTATTGATAACGAGATCGCTCAAGCGCTATCTGTACAGTGCAGCGAATCGGAAGATTTGCAGGAGGGCTTTGCGGCCCAGCGCGAAAAACGCGAGCCGCGCTTTAATGGTCGCTAAGAGGGCCGTGACAGTTCAGCTCACGATCAATGGCAAACCAGGGCATGCCCAGCTCTGATAGCCACTCCAGAGCGGCCGGCTCGGTCTTGAACCGGGCGACAGTGGTGGCCCCGAAGGCATCCAGGGCCTTTGCTCCGACAACGGCTACCGACAGCAGCCCGCGCATTGGCAGCCCATCCACAGGGCTGACCGCGCGGCTGAATCGTTCGCTGTCGATAATCAGGCACCGCTCAAAGTCACCGCGAATTGAGTAACCGGCGTTGTTGAGTTTGATACGGGAAATGGCAGCGCTGCGCCCTCGGGGGTAGCGAATGCCACAGAGCCAGTTGGAGCCGTCGGGTTGCTTGCCAATGGTGGCGTAATCGCTATCGAGATTGACCATAGCGCTGGTCGCCCCAGCGTTTTTGAGCGCGCGAATAGCGCTATCGGCGGCGTAGGGCCTCACGCAGCTGTTGAGGTCGAGGATGGTCGACCCGCTGGATAGCGTGGCACTGTCACCGTCGACGAGCAGCTTCTGCCAGCCAAGGTCGGGTAGTAGTTGTGCGATGCGAGAGCGGTATCCCTTCACAGGCTCGCCAGCGTTATAACAGTGATGGATGAGTTGGAGTGTAGGGTCGAACTGGTGGAGGCTTTGCTCCCAGATCGCACCAACGAAGTCGAATAGGCTTTTGGACTCGGCGTCGAGCATTGTTGGCTGGTCGGTGCCGGCACGCTGGTTTACCTGGTAGACGACGCTGTTTGGGTGATGGGCACTGTATTTTGATTCAAGGCGCGCCAGTTCTTCAATGGCGACCTGTAGCAGTTCATCCCCCTGGTCACTGTCTCCTTGTGCCACAATGTGACAAGGGCGACCCAGAGCTGTTCCCCGATACTCTGCTGTTGGAATTCCGTGTGCCATTAGGTGATTGAGAATGCCTTAACAGTTAGAGAATTAATCTAACACTGTTGAGTCTTTTGTCACCAACTTTTAGCTCGGCTTAGAGGCGATGGAGGGCTCAATCTCTACGATTACCTGAAAGCTTGCGTCGCTGCTCTCGAATAATGGCTTGCTTTTGAGATTGTCACAAAGGGGATTGATTCTGTTTACCAGATCCTGTCGCTGTTCCTTCGCGGCGGTTCTTTCGAATTGTTCCACTGCGAGGGTTAGCAACCAGCCTCTGGATTCCTCCGTGCTATAGCAAGGGGAGCTTAATCTAACTGTGACTATGGGGGCAGAGGCATCGGAGACGATGACTTGGCCGAAAAAATTCTCCAGAAATTCGTAACCGATCAGAGAAAGCCGCAAAGCCGCAAAGGACGCTATAGGGAGCTCGGTAACGTCAACAATGGTAATGATGCTCGAGGCTTTATCTCCTGACTTCGACAGGTAAAGATTGAGCATGTCGTTGAAATACTTGCCAAGGTTGAACTGAAGGTCGTCTTCAAGGGCAACCAGTGAATTCTCCAGCGCCCGAAGAGATGCCTCGAGGGAGACTAGCTGGAGGCCGCTTCGGGTCAGCTCGGCGCTATAGCCCCGGTGCCGTTCGGTTAGGCCGATAAGGTCAAGATTTCTAGCATTGAAACGCGCAAAGATCTGGTCTTGCACTTCAAGCTCGTCCTGAAGCTCATCCACTGCGTTATCTGCTGCTGCCGTCATTT
>Ga0213866_10003547_pt1 | contig 10572 bp, 15 predicted proteins | sample PICome_11_FD_160079 | JGI IMG/M metagenome (GOLD analysis project Ga0213866, IMG submission 160079) | Coastal seawater microbial communities near Pivers Island, North Carolina, United States - PICO284 | ecosystem: Environmental > Aquatic > Marine > Coastal | place: USA: North Carolina... | reverse complement strand
ACAATGCACAATTATGCATGGCAGGTAACTGTCAAGTTAAGGTGAAGTAATGCAAAATTACACATATCATTATGATGATATGGATAAAGACAACAGGCCACCCGCTTGTTATCAATTAACTTATAGAGGTTGCACCTATTGGTCATGTTACCTAGTCCATCTGGACGAATGGTTTGAAAAAATTCTAAGATTTGAGGGGGATTGACACCCCCTCTTTTTTTGTGTATAATTACCTTTGTGGAGGTTCAATGAGATGGACAAAGAAAAGCTTAAGTTAATTATAAGGAATCTAGAATCTCTTGTTGATTGTCTTAAATCAGAAGTTTATTCTGACACTGATTCCTATTTAAACTATGAGGACGTTGCTCCTCACCTTTCCGATTACGACGAAGTATTTTATGATGGAGACGATGACTATGACTACGATGATTTGAAAGTAAATCAAAGATATAAAATTATGAATGATGACGATGGGGATGGACTTTAAAGGTATTTATTTCTATAAATAATAATATAGTTTAAATAAATACCACTAATGTCTAATTGGAAAATAATAGAAGAACTTGGAATTAGAGAATATTGTGGAAGAAATCGACCATATGTTATTGCAATATGCCCCCACTGCAATCAAGAAAAAGAAATTATGTACTATCACACAAGAAATAAATCTTGCGGATGTCTTAAAAAAGAAAGTGCTATAAAAAGAGGACAAAGACAAAGAACAGAAAATGGTCACATTAACTCCTTAATTACCAGATATAAAAAATCAGCAAAAGTAAGAAACATAGAATGGAACTTGAACTTTGATGATTTTTCTGATATAGTAAAGTCAAATTGCTTTTATTGTGGTAAAGAACCAACCCTAAGGAAAGGTAAAACTCAATATGGAAAAGTAATACCAACCAACGGAGTTGATAGAAAAATAAACTCCGTTGGGTATGTAAAAGAAAATTGTGTTCCTTGTTGCATTACTTGTAATAAAATGAAATTGGATCACGATATAGAAAACTTTAAAAATCACATTTCTAAAATCTATGAACATTTCAGATGAATTTGAATATATGAAACCAGAAGTCAAATTTGTATCTGCTACTCCTGATGCAGAAAAACATATGGCTTATTGTGCAAGAGTTTCGAATCCAAGCAATCAAAATTCTGATTCTTTTTCTGGTCTTTTAAAATACTGTATCAAGCATCAGCACTGGTCAATCTTCGAACAAGCTTTTCTTACTGTAGAAATCAATACAACTCGTGGTCTTGCAGCTCAAATTCTTAGACACCGTTCTTTTACATATCAAGAGTTTTCGCAACGATATGCTGATAGTAATCTTTTGAGTAAGACTATTCCTCTGCCAGAACTGCGTCGTCAGGATACAAAGAATCGTCAGAACTCTATTGATGATATCCCTGATTATTTGAAACTGCAGATGACTGAAGAGATTCGTCTTTATTTTGAACGTGGTATGCAACTCTACAATCGTCTTCTAGAGGCAGGAGTAGCAAAAGAGTGTGCAAGGTTTGTATTGCCTCTAGCAACTCCTACAAGATTGTATATGACAGGCTCAGTGCGATCTTGGATTCATTATATCGATCTTCGATCTGCACACGGTACACAGAAGGAACACATGGAGATTGCTGAACAAGTTCGTTCTATCTTTAATGAACAGTTTCCCGCAGTGTCTGAAGCACTTGAGTGGTCTTAATAAATATCCCTATACCTTAGAAAATTTTATGGCAGTATATCCCGTTATTAACAAACAAACTGGTGAACAAAAAGAAGTCAAGATGAGTGTTCATGACTGGGACCAGTGGAAGAAAGACAATCCTGATTGGGAAAGAGATTATTCCGATCCATCTACTTTCCCAAACTTTGGTGAGATTGGTGAAGTTTATGATAAACTCAGAGTTAAACATCCTGGATGGAATGATGTTTTGAAAAAAGCAGCTAAGATGCCAGGTTCTAAAGTAAAACCGATTAATTGATTACATGCCGAAAAAAAGAGTATCAAATCCTGTGCCATTTGGAATGAGCAATAGACAAATGAAACGCAAAAAACCAATCAATCTTGATATCATAAAGACGATTGATCCTCTTACTGATAATCAAGAGGAACTGTTTAAACAATATAAACTTCAACAAAACGTTGTGGCTTACGGTGCTGCTGGTACTGGTAAGACATTCATCACTCTTTACAATGCATTGCGTGATGTTTTGGATGAGAGAACACCTTACGAAAAGATTTATATTGTAAGGTCTTTGGTTGCAACTCGTGAAATTGGTTTCCTTCCAGGAGACCACGAGGATAAGTCAAGTCTTTATCAAATTCCTTATAAGAATATGGTAAAGTATATGTTCGAAATGCCTGATGATTCTGCATTTGAAATGTTGTATGGCAATCTGAAAACTCAAGGAACGATTAGTTTTTGGAGCACTTCTTTTATTCGTGGAACTACACTTGATAATGCAATCATTATCGTTGACGAATTCCAAAACTTGAACTTCCACGAACTTGATAGTATCATTACTCGTGTCGGTGAGAACTCTAAAATTATGTTCTGTGGTGATGCAACTCAATCAGACCTTGTGAAAACAAATGAACGTAATGGTATTGTTGATTTTATAAGAATTTTGAGAGTGATGCCTTCAATGTCTATGATTGAATTTGGTGTCGAAGATATTGTTCGTTCTGGTCTCTGTAAGGAGTATCTTGTTGCTAAGATGGAATTGAATTTGTGATGTTTGAGCATGTTGAATTGAATCTCCCTCAACTTGAGAGGGAGACTATTGATGGAGTTCGTTATTATAAAGTTCCTACTTCAGAAGAACTTCAAAAGTTTGTTTCTATCACATCAGTAATCAGTCATTTCAGTAAAGAAAAGTTTGCTGCGTGGCGTAAAAAGGTTGGTGATGAAGAAGCAGATCGCATTACTCGTAAAGCAACAAGTCGGGGAACAGATACTCATACTTTAATTGAACAGTATCTGAAGAACATGGATTGCAACTCTGATGTTCTTCCTATTTCAGAACATCTCTTTCAAATTGCAATCCCTGCTCTTAAACGTATAAATAACATTTATGCCCTTGAAGGTTCTCTTTATAGCCAATACTTGGGTGTTGCAGGCACTGTCGATTGCATCGCAGAGTTTGATGGAGAACTTTCAATCATCGATTTTAAGACTTCTAAACAACCTAAACCACGAGAGTGGATTGATGGATACTTCGTTCAGTGCTGTGCATATGCGTGTATGCTTCACGAACTCACTGGATTATCTGTAAAGAAGTTTGTAATTATTATGACTTGTGAGAATGGAGAAGTAGAAGTCTACGAAGAATACAACAAGAAAAAATACATAAAATTGCTTACGCAATACATCAAGAAATTTGTAAACGATAAGTTAGAACAAGTTTCTTGACTTTTTATTCCTTTGTGTTAGAATGAACAAAAGTTGAGGAAAAAGATTGTACATCACTGTGTTAGGTCAAATGGAGAATCAATTAGAAAAAGCACTAGAGAATAAGTTTTTCTGTCCTTCTCGATTTGCCCAAGAGATCGAGAATCTCGTACAACATAATGAGGATATGAATTACATTGATGCCATTGTTCACTTTTGTGAAAAGAATAGTATTGATGTTGAGTCTGTTCCAAAACTTATTTCAAAACCATTGAAAGAAAAGATTAAATACGAAGCCATGGAGTTAAACTTCTTGAAGAAGACTTCTCGTGCCAGATTGGTTTTTTAATTTCATTTTTAGTGGAAAAATTTTCCCGGTAAAAATCCCTATATTACTTTTTTGAATGGTGCCTTTTGATACTTATAAGACTTACCTTGCTCTGAAGAATCATTTCACAAAAGATTCTTATGATTATCACAAGTATCAAGGTAAGAGTCGTGCATCACTACAATCCTTTTATAAACGGAAGGATAGATACTGGTTTGAAAAGTTATCCAGACAAAAAGAAGATAAAGAAGTTATAGATTTTTTTGTTGCAAACTTTATTAGTTGCACTGATCCTCAGACAGTATGGATTGGTGAATTAATTAAAGAAGGAGAATTGAGATATAAGTCTTGGCAGAAAAGAATTCAATCTCTTTCTTATTTGTTTAAGGAAGAATCTCAACAATTATTTGAAGACAAATTTGAAGAAGTGTTTGATTGTTCTAAGGGACATCCACTTCTCTTAAAAAATTTCTTGATCGGTAATATCAGTATAGAAACACTGGTGATATACGACAAGATATTCCTGTTCGGGAAGAACTTTGATAAGAAACTAAAAGATCCTGTGTGGGAAACCGTCAGTTTAAAAATGAGAAAGTATTCACCTTTCCTACATATAGATGTATTCCATTATAAAAAAATACTTAAAGAAGTCGTTGGGGGAACATGAGTTTTTTTGATTCTGAAGTCGTCCGTGCTGAGATGGCTGAAATTTCTGATCTTCAGGAAGATATCTATAGAAATGTATTTGAGTTTCCTCGAATGAATCGAGAGGAAAAGTTATTTCATGTTGCTCTCTTAGAGAGATTATTGAATAAGCAACAAATTCTTTATACTCGTCTTAAACTTTCTGATGACCCTCAAGCAATTCAGATGAAGGAAAGAATTCAAGAATCTGCTCAGATGATGGGACTTCCTTCCAACGTTGATATGAATGTTATCTTTGGTAACATGACGCAACTTCTTGAAACCATGAAGGAACGCATTGACAATACAGGTTTTGACCTGTAAACTAATGGAGTACACACAGGCCAAATCCAAAATCCGAGGTATACAAATGTCATTTGAAAATCTGAAGAAGCAATCTAAACTGGGTTCTCTTACTGAGAAACTGGTGAAGGAAGTAGAAAAAATGAACACCAGTGGTGGTGGTCCAGACGATCGTTTCTGGAAACCAGAGATGGACAAGACTGGTGTTGGTTCTGCCATCATTCGTTTCCTACCTGCTCCTGAGGGAGAAGATCTTCCTTGGGTCAAGATGTACTCTCACGCCTTCCAAGGTCCTGGTGGTTGGTACATTGAGAACTCTTTGACCACTACTGGTGGTAAGGATCCTGTCTCCGAGTACAATCGAGAACTGTGGAACAGTGGTACTGAAAAAGATAAGGAAACTGTGCGTAAGCAGAAACGCAAACTGTCTTACTACAGCAATATCTATGTTGTAAAGGATCCTGCACATCCTGAGAACGAAGGTAAAGTCTTTCTGTTCAAGTTCGGCAAGAAGATCTTTGATAAGATTCTGAATGCAATGCAACCTGAATTTGAAGATGAAGAACCCATCAATCCTTTTGACTTCTGGTCTGGTGCTAACTTCCGTTTGAAGATCCGTAAGGTTGAAGGTTACTGGAACTACGACAAGTCTGAGTTTGATCGTTCTTCTGCACTGTTGGATGACGATGATGCTCTGGAAGCACTGTGGAAGAAAGAGTATTCTCTCTCTGCTATTGTTGCTCCCGACCAGTTCAAGTCCTATGAAGATCTTGAAAAGCGTCTGAAGTATGTTCTGGGTCAGAAACCTGCACCACGTCCTCGTTTGGACGAAGAGGTTGATGAAGAAGATAACGATCGTGGTTCGTATACTCCTGACTTCTCCTCACGTTCACAGAAGTCTGAACTTCCCGAAGACCTAAGTGCTCAACTCAACAACTTGAGTTCCTCTAAGTCTGATGAGGATGAGGATGATGCTCTGAGTTATTTCCAGAGGTTGGCAGAAGACTGATTATTCAAACAGTCTAATATTTTCTCCTTTCTTTAAGGTAGTATTCACATACTGAATACTACCTTTTTTGTATGGCATAATATCATCGAGATCATTAAAGACTACATTGAGATACTGTGGTTTAAGTGTAAAAATATTTCTTTTGTTATCCTCTATCTCAGATTCATATTGATAGTTTGTAACTGCTGTTACTACCTCTGTGGATGGTAAAGTCACATAATAACCAAGACCATCATCATAATATTCGTAATAATATGCATTACCCACACCAAGGTTTCCTTCAATGGTAAATAAAACTTCTTCAGTTCCATTGATTGTTGGATTTGCAACTGATGGAATTTCTGGTAGTTCGTAATTAAACGATATTGCAATATCATTAATTGATGCAAGAATAGAAGTAACTACAAATTTACCATTATATGTGGGTAAAGATACATTATTGATTGATACTTGATCACCAACTCTCAAACCTTGAATACCATTATCCATTGATACGGTAACAGTTGTAGAAGCAACACCTGCACTTCCAGCAAAGATTTGATTAATTGATGTTTTAGTTACTTGAATAAAGTTTCCATTGGTTCTCCAAGTATTTGGAGTTTTAAGTCCACCAGGAAGAACAGTAATACCTCTGGAGTTTTTGACTTCTACTGTTTCATAATGATGAACTCCAGAGTATAGAGTTTCATAGGATCCATACTTTTCCAAGAGTATTTGATCAAAAGATGTCTGGGGTAATGGCCACTCAGTTTGAACATTAAGAATATTATTTGAGAGAAGAACTACCCAATCTAATGTAGAATCATTGTAGAGTTTGTATGCGACATTATCTGGTCTTTCGTCCCCAATAATCTTATATTTTGTAAAGAAGTTTAGATTGCCGAAAATGTCAGGACGAAGTTTTCCTTTTTTGAAAAGGTTCTTTACTTCAATGTAATTTGAGATGTCAAGATTATCTGCATTACGATTAACATATTCAAAGTTTGGTACTTGTCTAAAGTAAGGTCTTGCCATTTTTAGTAACCCATTGTTGGAGTATCTATTGATTTATCGTCAAAATCGTCGTAGTATATTGGATTTAATTCTGAGAAACTTAATGAAACTGTATAGGAAGTCATAGAACCATCGTTATATGTTGAATAACTTCCATCGGGTGTATAATTAACATTCATATCAGTAAGAGCACACACTTTAATCTTATTTAAGTATGGATGTTCTTCTTCTTTTCCATTTTTACCAAAAACATATTTTAATTTAAATACATTTGGGGTTTTTAGGAATAATCCCTTTGGATCTTTTTTTGGTAATGAATTTTTCTTTAATACTTTTATTATACTTCTAACTTCCTCTGCTTCTTTATCATCTCTTGGCGTAAATCTGTAATTGTAATTAAATGTTCTCATTTTTGGACCATTAAACAGAAGTTCTAAGTTTGGATTTACTACCGCCCCTGTGCTTCTAGCAATAAGATTTGATCCAACTATTTGTTGTGCAAAATAATTATCAATAAATTGTCCTAATGTAGGATTTTGATCAATTATTTGTTTCAAACCACTTGCTGATCCCTTTATATTGTTTATAAACTGATCAAAATTTGTTCCTCCAAGTGAATTAATTGTATTTGCTGCAAATGAACCCACAGCTGCTTGAACTGGGCTCAATCTATCTTCGTTCCAAGATGAACTTGCACTATCAGATATTCCTGGCTGCATTGGAAGAAAAATAGTTCCTAATATAGAAATTTTTCTTTCTTTAACATCAGGAATTCCTAGATTTGCATTTGACAACTGAGGTATTCCTGATGGCACATATTCTAAGATATTGATCTTTAGATAATCATATCCCCTAGATTCATATAATGGATATTTTAATATTTTTTCAAATTTTTCATTTGGTTTTGATGAACCAACTTGTATTGTTGATAGATTAAAATTTGGATCGGGATCTGTGTTGGTTGGTGCTGGTGGTGGTGCCGATGTCTGACGCTGCGCTGGTGCAGGAGCTGTATTTGCTAATGATTTATATCCTTGAGATTTTTTTAGTTGTTGTAAATCCTTAGAAGAAATTGATTCTGGTCCACCTGATACATTGTTCTCTGCTAACTTTAATGTTGCTTTCCTAACACCGGAATTTAAATTGTTTAGTTGATTACTTCTTGGTCCAGTAAAAATTTGATCATATATTCCTTGATTAGATACTGTGGTATTATTATTAGATGTGTTATAACTATAAATTAATTGATCACCAGTCCCGAATGCTGTAGTATAAACATCGTAATTTCCATTAGATCTATTTGTAATTACTTTAACACGTTGATTTACCTGCCCTGAACCTTGAGCTCTGGCATAGGTAAATGTTGCTTGATATCGTGTTGGATCATTTACTCCCAATGATTCCCAACCTGCAGGATCTCCTTGTGCCATCAGAAATCCTCCCCAATCACAAGAGGATTATTCATCTCAATTTTTTGTAGAGTATGAGACATTATAGACTTTCTAGTTATTTAGTCCTGATTTTCCCATAAGGTAATGAACGAAGATAATCAATCTCATTTTTCCTAACCAGATGAAGTGCTCCTGCAACTTCTTGCCAGGTATAGTTTCTCATCATATTCCAGTGATAGTTAAATCCTCTAAATCCCCATTGTTGTATTTCAGTTACTGCAACTAATGGGTGTTCATCATATTGAATGTCTGGTGTTTTGGGAATGTACACAAAGGTATAATAGTTTCCTGGATCTGGAACATATTCTATCTCACGAAATACTTCTAAAATACTCATCATAATTAAGTCAGCATCTTCCGAACCATCAAGTTTCCTTTTCAGTTGAGATATTCTTGGTGATTGTCTTTGAACATCTTGACCGAAACCTTGTGCCATCAACCGATACCTAATTCGTTTTCTGTGATAATACGAAACTCAAGCATTCTATCTGCACAAAACTCTCTTGCTGCCTTCCACTTTGCCTCATTCACTGCATAAGTCTTAACCTCATTAATGAATGTTCTAGTTCTCTTTTTACTTGTTTGAACTGGAGGCATTGTCTGTCTTTTGGGTTTGATTTCGATTACATACTTTTTAATTTCACCAGATTGCTCACGAACTTTGATAATAAAATCTGGAAAGTATCTTCTAACTCTTCTAGTGGTAGGATCAAAGTATGGAATAAAGAACTCTTCACTACCCCACTCTAAAATACTTTCATTTAAATCACACCACCGACAAAATTTGCGTTCCCAACTACTGCGACAAATAATATTATTGGGATCACCCTTATACTTCTTTGGATACTCAGGTTTATAACGACTCTTTATGCTTTCTGCCATTATACATAATATATCAGTAGAAGTATTTATAGATGGCAGGTATCCGCCCAGAAAAATTAAGAACAAGTGATATCAAATCTAGATTGTTAAATGTTGCTCAGACATCTTTATATCGTTTGTCAATACCTGCTCTACCCGATGCAGTGAATAACTTTGTAAAACAGAGAGGAATTGTTAGTTCTACACAGGTAGATGATATTTCTTTGCTTTGTACTGAAACTTCTTTACCTGGATCTTCATTAGCAACACATGAAGTTACTAATGATTATCATGGTGTAACTGAAAAAATGGCTTACCGAAGAATATATGATAATACTTTAGATTGTACATTTTATGTTGATCGTGAGTATAGAGTCATTGAGTTATTTGATGGGTGGATTAATTATATTGTAGGTGAAGGAAGTATAACTGGTGGATTTAGTAGAAAAGATTTTAAAACTGGAACTGCTCACCATAGAATACTATATCCAAAAACATATAAAAAAAACATATTTGTTTCCAAATTTGAAAGAGATCATCACTCTCCGAAAGGATCTTCTACTTTCATGGAATATACATTTGTGGATGCATTCCCCACAAATATTGTTTCAATGCCAGTTTCCTATGATCAAAGTCAAATATTAAAGTGTACAGTTTCTTTTTCTTATACGAGATATGTTAGAGAAAGGAAAGGAGTTTCTGTTGCACAAACAAATCCAGGTCCAAGTACTCCTGCTGAAGAAAATAGTCTTGATGCTCCAAACATTCTTGGCAATAGAAAAAGTGAATTGGAACAACTCCGAGCTGTAGCAGCAATTAATACCTTAGATAGATCAAGAACACCTGGACTATTGGATAGAGTTCTGTCTGGTAGGGCAAGAAGTCAGGCAGGCAGAGATGTTGGGCAACGTATTTTTGATGCTTTCTAAAAGCATAATAAATAATCATACTGAAACTCCTATAGGTCATTATGCCTTTACCAACAATTTCAACACCAACTTATGAACTTGAGTTGCCATCAACAGAAAAACTAATTAAGTATAGACCTTTCTTAGTTAAAGAGGAAAAACTTTTAGTTCTTGCACTTGAGACAGAAGATACAAAAGAAATCTCAAATGCAATTAAAGCAGTACTTAAAAATTGTATTCAAACTAGAGGTGTCAAAATAGAGTCACTTCCAACTTTTGATATTGAATATTTGTTTCTTAATATTCGTGGTAAGTCAGTGGGTGAAGAGATTGAAGTTAATTTAATTGCGCCAGATGATGGTGAAACTTCTGTTCCTGTTAAGATTAATATTGACGATATTAAAGTTCAAAAAAAGAAAGATCATACTAATAAAATTAAACTTGATGATAATTTGATGATGGAAATGAAGTATCCGTCACTGGACCAATTCATTAAAAGCAATTTCGATATATCGGAAAGCACAATGGATCAATCATTTGAACTGATTGCTTCTTGCGTTGATAAGATCTATAATGAAGAGGAAGTATGGGTTGCTGCTGATGTAACTAAGAAAGAACTTGTAGAATTCTTAGAACAGATGA
>Ga0213866_10003546_pt1 | contig 10577 bp, 9 predicted proteins | sample PICome_11_FD_160079 | JGI IMG/M metagenome (GOLD analysis project Ga0213866, IMG submission 160079) | Coastal seawater microbial communities near Pivers Island, North Carolina, United States - PICO284 | ecosystem: Environmental > Aquatic > Marine > Coastal | place: USA: North Carolina... | reverse complement strand
CAACTCCAGCAAAGAAAAATTATTACAGTTATAGATACTGTAGGGTTAAGAATACAGGGTTATGTTGGTGGAAAACCTTATTATGGAAATGTATATTTTGATGCTGGAGTGAAGTATGCAGGACCTTATAAAACATTTGAATCTCCAATCAGAGTGTACGATACTCTCGCTCAAAGTATTAAATAGTAAAGTAATTTTTTAAATTATATGTCTGAAGGTTCGAAGATTAATTATTATAGTACTTGGTTTGGCAATGGTGATGGAGATATTTCTCTAGGAAGTATTTCCTTTGATGGAACTTGCACTGCAGATGTATCATTGAGAGCATCTGATGGTCATCACTTTCTTGAGATGACTAAAGATGGTCCAAGAAAAGGATGGACTACTGCTTGCGCTCCTGGTGCTTTTAATATAGAATGTTCAGAACTATTATCTAAAGAAGATAATGGATTTTCTATTAATGCAAAAAATGGAGATATTGTAATTAAAGCAAATAATGGTAAAATACGATTGGAAGCAAATGACATTGAATTAAGTGCTAAGGGACCAAATAGTAAGGAAGCAAATATTGTTTTAGATGCTGATGGCGGTGCTATCAAACTTAAGTCAAATAATATAACTTTTGATGCTACTGGAACTTTAAAATTAGTTTCTAACGTATATCAAATTGAAGCAGAGATGATGAAAACTTTAGTATCCGTGATGCAAGGATTGAGTTGTGCCACAAAAGACATCGTAAAATTAAGCGGGGGATAAAAAAGATGGCATTTTGTATGGATGAAATTTGGGCATATAATGGGCAACTTCTTTGTAATGCAGAAGGAGTAGTTCCACTTGCTCTTGGTATTGGTGAAGCAAAAATCAAAGGTTCTGGTTACGTAGAAGGTCCATTTCAAGTTGGTGATCCTTCTATCTTTCCTACAGTTTATGCAACCATGATGGTTGGACCAATTACAAATCCAAATTCACCAACACCAAATATTCCTGGTACTCTTTGTTATGGACCACCAGCAAATCCATTTTCACTTGCAGTTCAAGGGGGTTCTGCATTTTTAGGACCAGTTAATACTGCACAAGATGTAGTTGTTGGTAATAATGTTTTCGCACAAGGCAATGTTATGTCAAATTGTGGAACTCACATTCTTGCCGCAAAGAAAAACTTCGATATTCCTCACCCCTCAAAACAGGGATATAGACTTCGCCATACATGTCCTGAAGCACCTTATAATGATGTTTACATTCGTGGAAGAGTGAGAAATCAAAAAGAAATTGAACTTCCACCGTATTGGAAAGACTTTGTAGATATTCAATCTATTACGGTTAATTTAACTCCAGTTGGAGCACATCAAAATGTGATTGTAAAGAGAATTGATGAAGACAAGGTATATCTCCAAGCACAGGGAGGAATGCCTATCAATTGTTATTATCACATCTTTGCTGAAAGAAAAGATGGGGAGAAATTGATACCAGAATATCAAGGAAAAACACCAGAAGACTACCCAGGAAATAACGAAGAGTATTCTGTTTCTGGATATCACTACGACAAGAGAGGTTAATTATGTCTAGATTTGTACCCCTTAAGAAAGGAAATAGGAATTGTGATGATTATGCCACTTTTGGCAATAATTCATATCGATACGATTATGTTGTCAAAGGTCTTACAACCGACGACGAGTACCCACCTGAAGCTTGTTATCCATGGCTTCATTACCATATGAGAATTGGTGATGTTAAGATAGATGAAAATCTTGTTGCTGGAGGAGAAGTAAAGTCTAATGGAGGTACTCATACTTTATCTTCCAAGAAAAACTTTGACATTTCTCATCCACATAAACCAGGATGGAGATTAAGGCATACTTGTTTAGAGGGTCCAGAAAATGCTGTTTATTTTAGAGGCAGACTTACTGGAAAAAATGTAATTGAATTGCCAGACTATTGGAAAAACTTTGTAGATCCCGAAAGTATTACTGTATCTCTTACTCAAATTGGTTCTTCTCAGGACTTAATTGTTGATAAAATTGAGTGGGGTTCAAAAGTTAATATTCGATCTGGTAATGCTTCTGCAATTGATTGTTATTATTTAATTCATGGGGAAAGAATTGATGGTGAAAAATTAATTGTGGAGTACGAGGGAGAAACACCAGCAGATTATCCTGGAGATAATTCTGAGTATTCTGTTTCTGGATATCATTACGATACAAAAGAGGAAGGTGAAAAATGACAAATAAAATTATGTTTTCAACCGACTATGTTGGAGTTCAAACAGTCGGGTTGTATTATACGACAACAGATCCAGAATTTAGACTTTTTCAGACCTCTCCCGATATCGAAGTTGGGATTGTTACTGCATCTGAGATAACTGCAATTGGAACAGTTTCTGCTGGTAATTTTATTGGAACTGTTACGGGAAATGTTGCAGGAACTGCTTCATCAGCATCATTTGCTTCAACAGCATTTAATCTTGAGGGATCTCCTAGTATTAATGTTGGGGTAGTCACTGCTACTGGTGGATTTATTAGTTCTGCTAGCACTACTCCTATTCAAATCAACTTTGATTCTGGGGCAAATAGCATTACATTTTCTATTGCGGGTATCGGCACCACATCATTAGTTCTCTTCTAAACCCTTGACACCGAGTCCTAACCGTCCTATAATAAGCAGGTAATCAAACGAACCCCATGCAAGACGAGTACCTAACCCGCTGTGTCGTGGATCCCGTGTCCCGTAAGTTCTTTCTGTACTCTAGTGAAGGTGAAGAGCGTGTAGTAAATTGTGAAACCGTGGATCAGTTCATGGCAGTGTTAGAGGTCTGCCGTGATAACCTTGGTGATGATACACTTGCGTATGCTGACCCCCATTAGATTTTTATGAACCAGTATTCATCTGTCCTTTACAAAGAAATCCTAACTTGCTATAATTATGAGACCAGAAACCCGTCAATCTATGGAAATGTTGTTTGCAGCAAAATGGAATTTGCCCAAAGCAGCGAAGAATGCGGGTCTGACCAACAAGGAGATGAAAATCACCTTTAACGAATATTGTACCTTTCACCCCCCCACTTGGAAGGAGTGATTTTTTGGGAGCGTGGTGGAATCGGTAGACACACCAGACTTAAAATCTGTTGACCATTACGGTCGTGGGGGTTCAAGTCCCCCCGCTCCTATTCCCCATCTAAATATAGGTGGGGTATACAATAAACCCATGAAATACCGCATAGAAACAGAATATGCTTGGTATGATACACCAGAGGGAAGCAAAGTCATTCTCGTATACATGATACAGAATGTTCCCTTTACTTTTGATGAACTCCCAGAGATTGCACGAAATCTCCCAGAAGTAGTAAAGTCTGCTGATGAGAGTAAGAGATGGTCTACAGAAGAAATGTACCGAGCAAGTATGTATCTGATGATGGAAGAGTGTCATCCTATGATATACGAGTTAGAGATTGAGAATCCCGAACTCTTACCAGTAGATTAACGCCAACTTAGCTCAGCTGGATAGAGCAGGGTTTTTGTAAAGCTCAGGTCAACGGTTCAAGTCCGTTAGTTGGCTTATTAAGGAGGAAAAATGGTAATTAACCTTTGGCATAACAGTGCAATGTATCAATGGAGATGGACTCTTTCTGATCCAAAAACCTTAGATCAGTACTCTGGAACTCAAGAAAATATAAGAGATGCGATGAAAGATATTGCGAATACGGTAGAATATCTGATGAATGAAAAAAATGTTGATATGGACATAAAAGTAAGTAATAATACTTAAATGAAAGGTGATTTTTATATAGATAGAATTGATAAGGATAGTTGTAAAGAACTGCTTTATAACCATCACTATCTTAAAGACGAATCTAAGGATTTTAAGTCGGGATATAACTATGGACTTTTCAAGCGTACTGACTGGGAATGCCCTCTTAGGATTGGCAGGTGCCTTGCTGTTTGTATTTTTACTGGGCTCCCAGTTCCAGAGATTGCCAGGGGAGCATTTGGACTAGAAAGAGATCAGCAAGAAGGTTTATTTGAACTTTCTAGGTTATGTGTTGATCCAGATTTACAGAAAGAAGAATATAATATTACCTCTTGGTTCGTTAGTCGCTGTATAAAGAGGTTTAGGAAAGATGCGAATGTTCGCGCTATTCTTAGCTATGCTGATTCTGCTCACCATAGCGGAATTATATATCGTGCTTGTAATTTCAATTATTACGGATTAACTGACCCCAAGAAAGATTTTTATTACATTGATGGAACCAAGCATTCTCGTGGTTCCGTAAAAGGTGCTGATGGGGAATGGAGAGATAGGACCAGAAAGCATAGATATTTGATGGTTTTTGACAAAAAATTAAAGGTCTTGTGGGATTCTGAAAAGTATGCTACTATATAAGTTCCTTCCGTGTGAATAGTGGCACATTGTGCATCCCGACCTCCTTATGGGAGGTTTTTTTATGGATAAATAATCCATAACGGAACTATAAGCGCAAATAAGATGGGTCTTTCCAGATTAGATAATTTTTTAAAGTCTGTACGTGGAACAATACTTTATGTAGATCCAAGTAGTTTAGATGCTACTGATAGTATTGAAAACCAAGGCAATTCTCTAACTCGCCCCTTTAAAACAATTCAAAGGGCATTAGCTGAAGCATCCAGATTTTCATATCAGAGAGGATTGGATAATGATAGGTTTGGAAAGACTACAATTCTCATTTATCCTGGTGAACACGTTGTAGATAACAGACCAGGATGGATTCCTGATGGAACTGGAAATTTCAGACTAAGGAATGGTACAGTTTCTTCAGATTTTCCTGAATGGGACTTAACAACCAACTACGATTTAGAATCAACTAATAATGCTCTTTATAAACTGAATAGTATTCATGGTGGTGTTATTATTCCAAGAGGTACTTCACTTGTCGGTTTAGATTTAAGGAAGACAAAAATTAGACCAAAGTACGTACCAAATCCAACAAATACCAATATTGAAAGATCTGCTATCTTCCGTGTAACTGGTGCCTGTTACATGTGGCAGTTCTCTTTATTTGATGGTGATCCAAATGGCACCGTTTATACTGATTACACACAAAACTTATTAGTACCAAACTTCTCTCACCATAAACTTACTTGTTTTGAGTATGCTGATGGCAAAAACAATGTAAGTATTAGCGATACCTTCCAAACATATTCTACAAATAGAACTGATTTGGAGATGTATTATGAAAAGATTGGTTTAGCATATGGTCAGGCAAGTGGTCGTATAATTGAACCAGATTATCCAGATACTGGTCTTGATATTCAACCGAAGATTGATGAATATAGAATCGTTGGACCAACTGGCGGTGAAGTTGGAATTACCAGTATTAAGGCAGGTGATGGAGCAACTTCGTCTACCACTATTACAGTTACAACTGCATCTGAAGTTGCTGGTCTTGATGTTGATACTTCATTCCGCCTTCAAGGAATTAGTGCTGGTGGATATGATGGACAATATGTTGTATTCGAAAAACTAAGTTCAACGCAATTTACATATCAAGTACAAAACTCCCCTTCAGATGCATTACCAGATCCTACTGGATCTTCACTAACACTTTCCATAGATACGGTTGCTTCTGCATCTCCATATATCTTTAACGTATCTCTTCGTTCTGTTTTTGGAATGTGTGCTCTGCTTGCTGATGGAAGTAAAGCAGATGGATTTAAATCCATGGTTGTTGCTCAACTTACTGGTATTTCTCTGCAGAAAGATGATAATGCTTTCGTAGTTTATAATGAAGAAACTGGATCGTATGATGATAATACTGCTGCTGGGAACGAAACAATCAGTACAAATTCAAGAGCAGCATATAAACCAGAATATAAAAACTTCCATATTAAGGCAGTAAACGATGCGTTTATTCAAAACGTATCTATTTTTGCTATTGGTTATGCCGAACATTTTGTAACTGAAAGTGGTGGAGATATGTCCATCACCAACTCTAACTCAAACTTTGGTGCAAGAGCTCTTGTAGCAGATGGATTTAGGTTAAATGCTTTCTCTCAAGATGATGTTGGATATATTACGCACATCATTCCACCAAAAGAGATTAGTAATCTTGAAAACACAGTAGAATTTGGTGCTATTGATGTTAGCAAGACTGTTGGTGTTTCATCAACAGGACATTTATATCTTTATAATCAAACTAATGCTGATGTTCCTCCATCAAACATTATTGATGGATATAGAGTTGGTGCTAGAGAAAATGACCAACTTAAAGTACTAATTTCTGTTGGTGGAGCAACTACAGAGTATTCATCAAGAATTGTAATGCCAAATACTCAGACTAGTTCTGAGAAAACGGCAACAGTCGGTAGAAGCATCACTGGCGTATCTTCTATTACTGATAATACAATTACTTTCACTTCAGCACACTCTTTCCTTGATGGTGAATCTGTAAGAGTCTTTGCTGATAACGGACACTTGCCTGATGGTATTGAATCAAACCAAGTTTATTATGCTATTACTAGTGCAAATGCTAGCAGTGGTATTACAACAAACGTTGATATTAAGTTAGCAAAAACAGAAGCAGATGCAGTTTCGTATACAACATCAAACTTAACTAATATTACTTTTAATAATAATGGTGGAGCACTTACTGTTGTAAGTAGAGTTACTGATAAAAACTCTGGTGATATCGGACACCCAATTCAATATGATGTAAATGAAAATCATTGGTATATTAAGGTAGCAACTGCTGCTACTGAAAACTCCATCTACTCTACAGTTGTAAGTCTAGGAACCACAACACTTGGAGATTCAACCCCAAGAACATTCTTCAACAGAAAGAAAGATAATAGAAACGCCGTTGATACCTTATACAGAGTAAGATATGTAATCCCATCAAACTCTGAAACTACAGCAAGACCACCAACAGAAGGATTCATCATTCAAGAATCCAATACTTCTATTGGTTCTACTGATGGTGAAATTCAAACCTATTTTGGAAGTGGTTCTCTTTCCAATTCAAATGATCAAAGAAACTTCAGATTCATTGCTGATGCCAACTGGAGTGCTAATACGGCAAATATTTTATCTGAACTTCCTCACAACCTTTCAATTGGTTCTAAGGTAGAACTGAATAATGTTCTCAGTTCAAATAACCCAACTGGTGTTGCACATTCTGGATTTAATGGAATATTCTCTGTATCAGGAATCAGCAGTGAGAAAGGATTTACTGTCGGTATTAATACTGACCCAGGTTCCTTCACCAATGATATAAACACGAGAACAACATCTCTCCCATACTTCAAGAGAAAGAACTATAATAATACTTATTATGTTTATCGTTCTCAAGAAGTTCAGAAGTACATTTCCGGAAGGCAAGATGGTGTTTACTATCTGACTGTTTTAAACGCTTCCAATAGTCCAAACGCTGCTCCATTTACGGAAGAAAATTATTCTCAACCAATTGTTGAACTTTATCCACAAACAAGTAGAGATAATCCAAAATCAGATCCAGATGGATCAACATCATTTGCTCTCCCAACTCCAGTAGGTCAGGTTATTCTGGATGATGTTCGTAAGAGTGTTACCAGAGAAACTGTCGAAAAGAATTTAAAAGATTCTGATGTTGGTGTAGGAATTACTGATATTGTTACCTCTGTTGGCGGAACAGTTCATACAGTTTATACCTCAATTGAGCATGGATTAAATCGTATTGCTAGAGTAAGTATTGCTAATAGTGGTATTGGATATGGTTCTGGTGTTGCTGGTGAGTTTTATAACGCAAAACTGGTCTCAATTGGTTCATCGACAACTGGTGTCAATGCAACCGCAAAGATTGATATAAATTCATCAGGTAATATCACCAGCATTCAGATTATGGATGGTGGTAGTGCTTATGGTATTGGCAATACTCTTGCCGTTGTTGGTATTGCCACGACCACTGGATACTCTCAAGCAGTTGTTGAAGTTTCGGATATTTACAATAATATTGATGATGTTGTTAGAATTAGTGGTGTTACAACATCTCAATATAATACTTTAGGAAGAATTACTTCGGTTGAGGTTGGAGCAGGTAAGAGTTTCAAAATTCAATCTGGTTCTGCTCTTTCTGGAGTTACTACTACTGGTGTTGGTGTAACTGCAACAACAGATGCATTTGTTTATCTGACTGGTGAATCAGTAAAAGTTAATACTTTAACTTACGATAATAATGCTGGTATTGCTACAATCACAACTTACAACAATCACGGTTTATCCGTTGACAGAAAAGTTCGTGTTGTAGGAGCAAATCAAAGCGTTTATAATGGTGAGTTTGTAGTCACTCAAATCAATAGTTTAACTTCTGTTTCTGTTAATATTGGAGTTACTACTTCCGCTCCAACAGCAACAGGTTCGCTCTATATCTTCCCTCAAGGATTTGCTGCAAACGACGGTGTAGTTACTGCTGAGAATGAAAATCTCAGTGGAAGACAAGTTTATTCTTATGCTGGTATCACAACCACCCTCGCTGCAGAGATTGCAAATGCTACAACAGAAACAATCACTCCAACAAATCTTACAAGTTTAGACATTAATATTGGTGATTACTTAGCACTTAATGGAGAAATTATAAGAGTTAAAACGACAGTAGAATCAACTGATACAACATTAAATGTCTTTAGAGGAGTTCTTGGAACAAAATCAACAAGTCACCCTGTAGATTCTGTTATCAGAAAGATTAGAGTATTCCCAATCGAATTGAGAAGACACTCTATCTCTCGTGCTTCTGGACATACATTTGAATATGTTGGATTTGGACCTGGTAATTATTCTACTGCATTCCCAGACAAGCAAGATAGGCAAATCAGTGCAGATGAAGAACTTTTAGCACAATCTACCAGAAGAGGTGGAGGTATTAACTTCTACACTGGAATGAATGATAAGGGTGTTTCCTATAATGGAAACAAGAAGTTGAGCACCGTTACAGGAAGAGAGGAAATCTTTGATACTCCTGTCCAAACTGTAACTGGTGAAGATATTAGCAACCTTGCTGAAATCAATGTTATCAATCCAATTGAGGGTAATTTCTCCAGATCCATTAGAATTGAAGGTGGTCCAGATAGCACTGCAATCTCTGAGTTTAATGGTCCAGTAATCTTTACAAATAAGGTTACTTCAACTTCATTAAAAGGTTTAGAAGCAAACTCCCTGTTCTTACAAGGTGACTCACTTGTTTCTAGAAAATACACTGTAGGCGTTTCTGCACCAACACTTGCAGGAAACCCTGGTGATATTGTTTATTATGAAAATCCATCTAAAGGTGGATATGTTGGTTGGATTTATACCACTGATAATGATTGGTATCGTTTTGGAAATATAAGTCTTTCCAAGACTTCAAATGATGGATTGTTTGATACTGTTGGAATTGCTACTACTTCTGCTGGTGATTGTACCTTAAGAGTTGGTTCTGGAACTTCATTGTTCTGTGTTGATGGTTCTGGTGTTGGTATTGGGACAACAGGAAGTGGATATAAACTGAATGTGAATGGTGATACCAATATTAATGGTACTGCCTATGCAAATTACTTCTCTGGTGATGGTTCTCTGTTAACTAATCTGAATGTTGCTGCAACAGGTTGGTTAGGTGTTGCTGCTGGACTTGGAACAGGAATTTATTCCCCACAAGGAAGAGTTGGTATCGGCACATCGGTTCCTCTGTATGTTTTACATGTTGGACAAGCTGGAAGTGGAAATACCGATCTCTATGTTGAGAATAATGCAATTCTCAATGGCGAAAACAAACTTAAGAATGTAAATGTTACTGGAATTATAACAGCGAGTTCTTATAGACTTGCTGGCGGTACAGGAACAATTAATGCTGGTATTGTAACTTCTTCTACTTTAGTTGTTGGTTCCGGTGGAACTGTTATTACAACAAATTCAACTTCTGTTGGTATTGGAACTCTAACTCCAAGAGCAAATCTTGATATTGAAGGTTCTGTTAAGTTTAAGTCTTACTCAGAAAATGTTGTTCCTCTCTCAATTTCAGCAGGCAACGTTGATGTTGACTTGTCTACGGGACAAACATTTACGCTGGAAGTATCTGAAACGGTTTCTCAATTTACAGTATTGAATCCACCTTCAGGAGCAACGGTATTTAATATCTTAATTAATCAGAACGCAACAGGTGGTTATTCTGTCGGTATAGATACATTTAAGGATAGCGGTGGATCTGCAATTCCAGTTTATTGGCCAGGTGGTGGAGTTGTTCCAATCGTTACCACCGTTGCAAATAAGATTGATATGTATTCATTTAAAACATTTGATGGTGGATCAAGTCTCTATGGTATTGTAGGAGGACAGAACTTCGCATGATAAACCAAGGTTTTTATTCAGCGACACCAACAAAACTTGATCTTAATGGACCTTATATGTCCTTCACCTCTCTTCCTGAAGGAATAAGTGGTGATCCTGGTGATACAGTTAATCTGGTCGGAGTAGCAACTGCTTCCTTTTTGGGAGCAGGTGCAACCACTATTAATGATGGTAATGTTGCTTATAGATGGTATGAGGTTGGTGTGGGAGCATTATCTGATGGAAATAGACTTTCTGGAACAAATACAAATACA
>Ga0213866_10003542_pt1 | contig 10584 bp, 6 predicted proteins | sample PICome_11_FD_160079 | JGI IMG/M metagenome (GOLD analysis project Ga0213866, IMG submission 160079) | Coastal seawater microbial communities near Pivers Island, North Carolina, United States - PICO284 | ecosystem: Environmental > Aquatic > Marine > Coastal | place: USA: North Carolina... | reverse complement strand
CAAGGATGGCTTGACCGCCGATTGCTGATGGAAGAATTTGAGATGCAAGTTTACGGACATCTTGACGAACAGGATCATCAAACTTGCTCATCTCATCCCACTGTTTGTTGATGTTTTCCAGGTTCAAACCCAGACGGTTACCTACGCTAGTAACGAGGTCAACAACAGGATCAACAGCCCCACGGGACATAGTTTGAAAGTTTTCCGACATCTCCCGCATAAACCAGGAAACATCTTCAGCCACACTAGCACCGGGTTTACCGCTGCCATACATAAAACCGCTACCTTGATAAAGGTCACGGTATTCCGGTTTTACATACGGTACATCATTTTTGTATTCAAGATGTTCTTTTTTGTATTTACGTCCGTTAGGAAACGTAATACTATCATCTTCTTGAGGTTTTTCAGGAGCTTGAGCAATCAGCTCAGGAGCTACATTATTTTCCTCTGGTTGTTGTTCTTGAGGAATCATTGTAAACCTCCGATGATTTGTTTAATTGCTTGCATGTCTTTTTTAGTAAGAGGGCGCATCAAACCGCCAACATGTAGATGTCCTTCGTGATTAGGATCTCCGTCCCCAGGACCAATAATCTCCTTAAACAAATTGAGTTTACGTAAAGCTGTTTTAATTTTAGCAGTTTCCCTTAGATCAGCAGCACGTCCGTTACTAGTATTAACGTAGATGTCAGCAGCCTCATTAAAGGGGTGATAACCTTTAGCACTGTGAACTGGAGACAATCCACCAAAATCAACGTGTTCAGTAATCTTCATGCTAAACGTATCTTGCAACAAAGTCAAGGAGCTTTTGTAAGCTTCTTTGTTGCCAGTGTAAGTCAGTGCACCAGTCCAGCTACGCTCTAGTCCATCAGCATCAACACGGTTTTGCAGCCGCGCTTGCACTGTCGGGTTACCATAACGTTCAACGTTAGTACTGCCCCCACCGGCTGCAGCTGCCCTACGCCTGATTTCATCAGGAGTAATAGCATCACGAAGCAGCTTGTCGATCCTTTGACCCGTAGTTTGTTTACGCATCAAGTCGATCATATGGGGTTTCATCCGTTCAGACCTACCTGCACCTTCCAAAGCTTCATTAACAATTTGATGTAACTCACGACCCAGAGGATCTTGAGCATGAAGCACTCTCAATACTTGAGGAACACGTGGGTTAGGTACACCTGCTTCAATATCTCGAATCAGATTACTTTGAGAAGCACTATCTAAAATGTCATTCTCCTTAAGATAGTCAGCAGGATCATCACGGAAGTTTTCAATCTGATATACAGGAGGAGTATAGGGTTGATACTCTTTACCGGGTTTCAGTTTACCGCCAGCACTTTCAGCTACAAATGCTGGAAAGAATGCTTTGTGTGTGGTAGCCTCTGGGTCAAGACCACTAATGGCAAAATCACCACGTTTAGCACCGATCTGATCCAGAACTGCATTAAGTGCATTCTGCTGATCAGCTGTTCCAGTTTGATCATATTGATTCTTAATAATTTTATTCATCTGGTTTTTAGCGGCAATACGAGCCAACCGTAAACCAGATGCACTTTCATCAAGATTAGTTTTGCCTAGCGAATCACGCAAAGCTTGATCAAGAGCACTGTTAACGTCTTCAGATTTCAAAGTAAACGTAGCACGAATAGCGTCTTGCTGCCGTGCAATTTGCATGTACTTTTCTTTCTGCTCAGGACTCATGCTTGCTTGATTAACTTCAGCAACAGTCAACCCAAAGTTCTTAGCATCTTCATCAAATTGCTTAACGTAGAACTCATCGTTTTGTCGTTGAGAAGTGCGGACAATAGCACTGTCAATAACACTATAATTAGCGCCAGGACGAAGTTGAATAAGACGGGATTTTAGTTGATTGTAATCGGCAACAGTACAAGTACCAGTCCGCTCACAATCTGCTACAAACTGTTCGGAAACTTTTTGAACAGAGAAGTTAGCCTCACGTTCCTGCAGTTGCAAGAAACTAAATTTAGCAGTACGAATCTTATCAAGGTTATCCTTGAAATTATTCATAGCTTCACGGTGATAAGCACCGTAACTCTGACCTTTAGGAGCGTGTGCTGCCGTTTCACTTAGCAGAGCAATCCCTTCATCATAACTGATTGCATTACTCTTGTAAAGTTCACTAATGTCATCCAAAGCCACAAGCAGGGCTTGACGGTTATCCAGAGTAACAAGCTTACCCTCTTTATTAGTGATAGTCAGACCACGATAGTTAGCGTGGAAAGCACTAAGATTAAGTTTACCTTCAGTATCCCTTTCTAGGAACGATGCTTGATACTGCCTACGAAGGTTTTCGGAGGTTTCAACCGTATGAGCATCACGAATACTTTTAATGTAACTCGTACCAAGATTCTCAATAGCCTCATAATAAGGCTTCATTGTAATCTTGTCTGGGTTGAAGTTCTGGCTGATACCAAAGTTAGTAAGATCAGTCCGAGCGAAGTGTGCAAAGACAACCCCTGCTCTGTGTTGATCTGTTCCTACCTCATTTAGGGTAAACTGTTGACCAAGACGATCTTTGTAAGTTCGATCGGCATTTTTAATTTTATACTGCTGCCAACGGTCGGGAGCCGTTTTTGCTTGTTCACCAGTGTAGAAATTTTCAATGTGAAACCTACGCCATGAGCCAGCAGCAATACCTTTGATGTAGTTGACTTGTTCAGCGGTACCACCAGCCTTAGCCAGTTGAGCCGAAGCTTCACCGCTTGCTTGACTTGCTTCACGCCATTGTTCAACTTCAAACTGAGCGGAAGCAATCTCTTCTTCAGTGATACCGTAGTTGTTAATCTTACCTAACTTACGGATGTCATCCTGAGCAGCAATGTACTGAGAATCAATCCAAGCAGATGCCTGAAGTTCAGCGATGCGTCCAATAGTAGGTGAGAATTGTCTCAAAGCTTCAAGATTCTGAAGATCACGATTGACTCGTATAGCATCTTCAGCGTTGAGCTTTTTTTCTAAAGCACTAAGATTTTTAAGGGAGGATTCCGCCTCTTCCCGTAGGCCAGCTGTGTAGTCCGGTGCCTTTTCTGGTTTAAACCCTTGGGCAAACTTAACACCGGTGAACAACTGTTGTTCTTTAAATGTGGGGAATTCTGCCATTTGTCGTTATGTGGTTGCAGTTTGTGCCGGTTGTGGCATGTTTGGTTTTTGAATGCCAAAGAAGCTACCACCAGGAGCAGTCATCTGCCAACCCTTCTCAACGTAAGGTGCAGTAGCTTGTGCAATCTTAAGACCAGTTGCAAGACCAGAAGGTGAAACGTCTTGATAAGGCATATCGAAACCCATCTCCATAACAGGCGGTGGACCGATAGAAGCCATAGCGCGGTCGTTAGCAGCTTTGAGTGAAAGGTTAGTAGCCTTCATATCCTCAACAGCTTTACCAACAACAGCTTTCTTTTGTTTAGTAAGTTGTGCTTTTGCAATACCATACTGTCCGTAACTAGAGACGGCAGCGGCACGAGCAGCGGTACGTCCGTAGACCTCCCTTGCCGCATGTGCACCGGCGATCTCTGTTACACGCTTAACCATGTCAGCCTGTTTAAAAGCTGCTACTTCAAGAGTAGTGTTAGTGTTGCGTTGGATGTTAACCCAATCCTTCCAAGCAGCTGCCCAGTTGTTATCAAGTTGTTGATCAACGCTCTCAAGTCTGGCGATAAACTGCTGACGTTTGAAGTCGTTCCGCATGTCACGAGCCAGGTTGGCAAAGACACGTTGTCGTGCTTCCTCACCTGCTCGTTTCTCGTCCTCAGTCGGTAGTAAACCTTCTAAAACGTTAAGACCCAAGCCAATGCCGGCAAAGATCATGCCAGCGCCAGGGATCAGGGATCCGACAGCAGCAGCTTGTTTAGCGATGCCAATGGGGTCATCAGCTAGACCATCTTTAAATGCAAGCGCAGCACCACCAAAGGATAGTGCTGTACCAAAAGCTTGTCCTACATTAGCACCAGATTTAGCAATTTCTTGCCCTTGCTGTAAACCAGCATCTAAGGCGCTAGTTACTGAAGTACCAGAACCAAAGGTCAGACTTCCGCCTCCAAAGGCTTCAGTAATGTTTGTTCCCAGTCCAGTATAGGAACTTATTCCTGCCATAATCGTACAATCTCAATAGAGTAAACATTGTCAGGTCCATCTGGGAATACCCGTAGTACCTTAAAACCTAAATACCTAGCTAAGTTAATTAGATTAGTATTTTTTATATCAATAGTCGTCCAAAGATAAGGACGGTTTATATGTTCCATTAACGCTTTACCGAATCTAACGGTTGTGCGCGGATTATCTTTGACTTTATTTGTCATCTGTATCCAAACGGCGTTATCTTCCGATACACCGTAAGCTCCATATAGACTCCCATCTGGTCCGTAGATCAGGTAGGAGTCATCTTCATGGATATACAAAGCCAGTGAAAGGACAGGGTGTTGACCTACCCTTTCAAAATCTTGCAAACCTCTATCCAGCATTTGACTGGTTAGTTCGTATACGTCGTTAATGGTAGCTGGTTTAAAGGTAAAACCACGGGTGGATGCAGTCATTAGGATCGTCTATAGAAACCAGTGTTATATTTACCTTCCCAATTCAAACTCAACAAACTAACGGGGAACGGAGTATCACCAATAATTTTAAAGGTGAGGTTCTCGTTACGTTGATAAATGGGAACGGTATGAATAGCGTCAGCAGACATGTTAACGCTGTTCAAGTCATAACTATACGGAGTAGTAGCCTCAATAGTTTTACTCCATTCGGGTCTACCAGTAATAGTTACGTCATACTTAATTGGACCGCTAAGACCGGTGGAAACCTTAACACGATGGATAATAAGATCAGAGGTAAAATCAGAAGCAGCTGATTGACCTTCAGCTTGTGTCACAAAGAACTTAGGAAGAGTAACTTCCATGTTATAAATGTAACCAATAATCAGATCTCGTCCACGGTAATCGCCATCAATATCGACGTAGTAGGCACCTGCAGAGCCTTGTACGGTGGGGTAAATAACCGCCCCTACCGATTCGGTAGACACGTTGTTAGAAGCCCCAATATAACCGCCTAGAACAAGCACAGAGAACGTCTTACCACTGATATGATCATACGGAAGGAAGACACGGGTAGTGTCAGCACTGGAATCATACGTGCGGTAAGGGTTGACAGTCCAAATGTCAAGACAAATGTCAGTCTTTTCACCCGTAGGAAGGGTCAAGAAACCTTCTTCATTTGCTTGAGTCAGGTCATAAGACTGAACAAACACATTGTCACCGTCTTTAACTGTAGCGTAGTAAGTGTTAGCATCGAAGAATTGATCCAACAACTCACCAGTCAGCTCCCACTTGTACCAAGCAGATGCACGTTGTTGACCCTGTTCCAAGAATTTGAACTGATAAACCGTCGTGCTACCGGTTGTACCAAGAGATACAATCGAAAGTGCAGGTGATGCAATCATTGACGTAGCTGTCTGAGGAATAAGCTCAGGAACAATCTTCGTCTGCTCAGTCATCACAGGTGGGCGATCAGGACTAATCTCAGACAGTTCATATAAACGTGTAAACAGTGGGGTCTTAGATACAAAGGCAAGGCTAGTACCAAGAGCAACAGCCTCTACCAAGGGATCACACTCATAACTCGATAGCTCGTTGATCTTAGCTGTCTTAGGGCTGAGAATGTCAGCATCAGTAGTTAGGATGAATTGCTCAGTATCACTGAACAAAACCAGACCAACGCTGATGGGACGGACATAACGATGATTAACTGGACGCACAGAAGATGCAGTAATGTCAATCGGATCATCGTCGGTAACCGTTAACGCTGTCGTTGCCCAGAAATTAAAGTAATCACCGGCACGACCAAGGATAACTGCTTCATTAGACAGGAAGCCAAGTCGGTTACGGTAGAAGAATAGGTTGTTAATCTTAGATCCAACAAAGCTAGGATTAGGATTGGTTTCAAGATCACCAACCAAACGGTCTTCCCAAGTAACAGGTCCAAAGGTAAACGATCCATCTGCATTCCTCACCAGTTGGTGTGGCATAGTCAGTGGATCAAACTTGTATTGAATCTCAGGTGCTAACGTTTCTTCCCACACACCAGTACCGTAAGTAGCACCAGAGTCTGCTACAAACTTGACATACATGTCATCAACATCAATGTCGATGCTGTTGACAACTTTGACTACATACCCATCTTTACATTGGATAGGAAGGTCAGCAACAGTAGCAGTAGTTTCTTGGAAGACAAACAAAGCATCTTCTGATGGACCGCCTACAACTGAAATAGTGAAGGCAGCATCAGCACTGATGTAAAGACCAGGACCAACGGCTACTGCAGTGTAAGTAGTACCACCAAATGTGTTACCATTAATGTCACCCACAAGATCAGAGACGATAGCGTCTACATCGCCACCAGTACCAGCATTGTAAGTAGCACGTTCAGTACCATCAAGATAAATTTTGTAGTGACCAGTACCGACTACTTTAAGAACAACAAAAGCTTCGTTCGGTTTAGCAGCACTGGTGTCAGCAGTCAACGCTACAGTCTTTGCTTTGTTAAGAACAAAGGTGTAGTCATTAAGAGTCAGGAGTTCAATGTCATCAGCTGTTACAGGGTCACCGCTGTCATCAGTCAAATATGCATTGCTAGGTACAGTGGTGATAGCACAGTCGCTAACCTCAGCATCATAAGCAGCTTTAGCTGTTGCTTCTGCGGTTACTGCGTTATCATAGTTTGTCTGCGCAGTATTCATTGCAGCCAAAGCAGTAGCCAACTCAGTGGCATCGCTAGTAGCAGCAACAGTTATAATAGCTTGGTAGACACGATAACCTTCGGAGGCAAGCAGCGGCTGCTCATCAGTTAACTCAGTACCAAGAGCATAGCCTGCAGGAAGTGTAGCACTAACACTAATAACAGCGTCAGCATTCTTAACCGTGTAGATTCCAGCAGCATTCTTCAGAATACCAGAGGTTAGATATTGATCAAGTTGACCATATGGATAGTTGTAGTTAACTTGAAACAACGCTTCAGTTGTCTCGTTTTGACCAGCCAGTTTCTCAGCGTAATCAGCTTGAGCAGCGTTGAGAAGATCTAGTTTATCTTGTGTATCTTCAACAGCAGTGTTGTAAGTGGCAAGAGTAGACTTAAGATCAACAAGGTTACAGCTTACTGGAACACCAGTATTGCTACCCATATCAACAGCTCGGGATGAACCAGCTTGACCAAGGGTGCTATCAACAAGGCTCCAAACACGGAAAGTGTTGTCATCGTACTGTGCTACATATTTTTCTTGAGCATCCCTCAGGATAGAAAACCATTTGCCTGAAGAACTAGCTCCGTCAAGTTCAGTTACATACTGACCACCGGGACGCTTAAGTAAGCCAAGAGCATAGTTAGGGTATGCGTTAACAGCATCTTTAAGTTGTCCTGGAAATTTACGGTTGTCGGGTTGTTGCGAAATGCCAAGCAAAAAGTTTGGTATCCGTTGGGTAATAGTGCTCATCTCATCAATGCTTGGAAAGGTTGATAGCTATTGTAATAATCTTTACCGTCTTGGAAGCCGAACATGGAATAGTCACCTTGATTGCAATCATATTCAATGGCTGCAGATCGGGTCATCATTTCTTGTTCTTGCAACAATGCTTGCAGCTCACGGTCACCGACCATTTTCACACAACACATACGTGCTGCTCGGGCAGTAATGTAAGCTTGAATAGCAGGCGGTACGTCAGTGAAATCAAAGAACCACACGACATCTGCTTTGATGTTACCTGTAAAAGTATAGGTGTGATTTAGACGATCATATAGTTTGCCATTACGGCGGACTACATCGAAGGAAGATTTATGCTGCTTTTGATTAGTGTCAATCTGCAGCATGTTGGATGGATAAGCAATCTCGTTAGTAGTACTGTCGGGAACCAACTCATACTCACGTTCAGTGTTAAAGATCCAACCTTCAGCTTGAACTTGTTTGTTGATTTCCCGGAGGGTGTTGAGTACAATAGATACCTCAGGGTTCTGAAGATCTAGTGTGGTGACAGGAGCCTGTCCCACTGAGCTAAGTATTTGATTTACAGCATCCAGTTCGGTGGACACAGCATAAGTAGGAAAGGGCATAGTTACCTATCAATAAGTAAAAAAAAGGGGAGCCGAAGCTCCCCCAGTATAAACCAGAAATAATCAGGCGAATGCAGAGTTACCGGTGGTAGCACCAGCAAACAGTTCCACACAAGCAGCAGGGTTCAGGTAATCAGCACCCATAGCCAGGCGACCCACGATCACATCGCCCTGATACAGGACGGAGGTGTCACCGGAGGTAACTTGGACTTGAGGACCAATAGCCTCAACACAACCAGCAGCTTCGCGCTGGAAGATCAGACCGCAGGACTTGCTGAACTCAGAACCAAGACCATACTCGTTCTGCTCACCGAAGGAGCCAGAAGCAACCTTGTCAGCATCTTCCATAGCGGTGTCGATGAAGTCACCCAGGCGACCAGGAGACGCAACACCAGTATCGGTAGTACCGCCGGTCGTGCCGAACTTGGTACCGTAGTTGCTGAAGAAAGGAATGTTGGTAGACTTGAAGATTTCGATACCAGCAATGCTCATGACGCCTTTGCCGGTCTGCAGAGCAGTACCAGTGACATCACGGTTGATCAGGCTGTTGCCAGTCACGTTCTGAATCAGAGCGTAGTACTGACGAGGAGTCAGGACAGCGACACGACCATCTTGGGACACACCCTTCTCATCCAGCGCAGCGGCTGCATTGAAGAAGGCGTCAACCAGAGCGTCAGCGTCATAAGCCTCAGCAAGAGTCGGGGTAGCAGCGCTACCAACACGGATCTGAGTACCACCAGGCTCTTTGTAGTCAGTGGCAGACACAGGCGACTCGTTACGAGCACCGTTGGTGATAGCACGGAAGATATAACGGTCATACTTCTCAGCGAGAGCATAACCAATCTTGCGGGAGATCTCGCTACGCAGGTCGTAATGAGCAAGAATCTCATCCAATTCGTAGACGAATGCCGAGCTGATCAGAAGGTCATCACAGGTGATGGTCTTCTCAGCCACGGGAGGTGCCTGGTTCGAGTTACCCAGAATGCTGTTACCAGGAGTGTGGTACTCAGCACCGGTGCGACCAGTGTAGATGAACTGCATAGACTTTCCATTACGGAGAGTCCGCTTCATCACAAGGTCACGAGCGATAGTATTCTGTTGGAAACCCTTGAACATCTCACCGCTGAAAAGCTTGAGATAAAGGGCACGTTGATCTGCACCAAAGTTAGATGCACCAAGTTCAGTTACTTGTGCAGGGTTGGTGCTGGATTGAAATGATCCAGGATAAGCCATTGTTAAAAAGGAGAAAAGTTAAAGTACTTGCTCCCAAACGTTTGGAAAAATTTTTGTAGCATATTGTGTGGTCTATCCCACCGTCTAGACGGCGCGAGGTATCCGCGTACGGGCTCGTGCCAAGAGGAGCCAGGTCCGACACTGAGGTGCCTGACTCCCGTGCTACTTAGAATTTAGTAGCGTGTGATTTGTAAGCAATGCCGCGATACTTAAGCTTGGCTGCTTTTTGTGCTGCCTGTTGCTCCCGAACACGGGCATCCAATTCGACTTGAGTCATGATCTTAGATGAAAGTACCTAACCCCCGTTCCATGATTAGGTGACATGCGTCCCACTGTGGGGATGAACGGACGGCATTGCAGTTTAGCCTACGGCTGGGGCGGAAAGAGCCACCGGAGTTGCCTCAACAGAAGCAAGGTCCAGAGGGAAGTTGTGAGCGTTGCGCTCGTGCATGACTTCAAATCCCAGGTTCGCTTGGTTAAGGATGTCGGCCCAAGTACGAACCACACGTCCCTGGCTATCAAGAAGGGACTGGTTAAAATTAAAGCCGTTAAGATTAAAAGCCATCGTAGACACGCCAAGAGCAGCGAACCAGATACCAACAACAGGCCAAGCAGCCAGAAAAAAGTGTAGACTTCTGCTGTTGTTAAAACTCGCGTATTGGAAGATGAGGCGTCCGAAGTAGCCATGTGCTGCTACGATGTTGTAAGTTTCTTCTTCTTGTCCAAACTTATAGCCATAGTTTTGAGACATGTCCTCAGTCGTCTCCCGAACAAGAGAAGACGTGACAAGGCTACCGTGCATAGCACTAAACAGGCTACCCCCAAATACACCAGCAACTCCCAACATATGGAACGGGTGCATGAGAATGTTGTGTTCAGCTTGGAAGACCAGCATGTAATTAAACGTGCCGGAGATACCGAGTGGCATTGCATCAGAGAAAGATCCTTGACCGAAGGGGTAGACGAGGAACACTGCAGTAGCGGCAGCGACTGGAGCGGAGTAAGCAACGAAGATCCAGGGACGCATCCCTAGTCGATAGCTAAGTTCCCACTCTCGTCCCATGTAAGCATAGATGCCAATGAGAAAGTGGAAGACTGTGAGCTGGAATGGACCCCCGTTGTACAGCCATTCATCAAGTGAATTAGCTTCCCAAATTGGGTAGAAGTGTAGTCCGATGGCATTGCTGCTCGGAACGACGGCTCCCGATATGATGTTGTTTCCATACAACAGGGAGCCTGCGA
>Ga0213866_10003541_pt1 | contig 10584 bp, 7 predicted proteins | sample PICome_11_FD_160079 | JGI IMG/M metagenome (GOLD analysis project Ga0213866, IMG submission 160079) | Coastal seawater microbial communities near Pivers Island, North Carolina, United States - PICO284 | ecosystem: Environmental > Aquatic > Marine > Coastal | place: USA: North Carolina... | reverse complement strand
GCTACCAGTCTTACCACCTCCACCACCTCCAGCATAGAAGGTTGAGGTTCCTGTGATTGAACTTGCAAGTCCAACACCACCTGAACCAGATGCTCCACCAGATACCCCATTGCCACCTACGGCTCCTGCTCCACCACCACCTCCAGGTGCTGCCCAGTCTCCACTTGTGCTTGTTGTGCCACCATTGTTACCCTGACCCGTTGTTCCGATCCCTGAGGAATCAGCAGTTACGTTCCTCAGACCAATACCACCACCAGATCCACCATTTGCACCTGATACTGAATTATAATACGATCCACCACCGCCACCACCTATAGCAGTAAGTGAAAAAGCACTAGAATTTGAACCAGAAATACCCCTAGCATTGATAGACGTCGCACCAGCTCCACCAGCTCCAACCTCAATTGAATATGAACTAGAAGCAAGAGAATTTGTACCTGTTAACAATCCACCAGCACCACCGCCTCCGCCAGAATTGTAACCACCTCCACCTCCACCTCCAACGATAAGATATTCTACATTTCCTCCGTTTGTAACAGTAAATGTACCATTTGTTGTAAATGTATGAACTTTATACCAAGTCCCATTTTCATTAATTGTTGTAATATTACCTCCTGTTGCTGTCACTGCTGGGGTCGGGGTTGGAGTAGATGGAGTTGTTGTAGAAATAAGGTTCAATGCTATACTCTGTCCTAACTCACTACCTGCGGCTTCTACTCCAATTCTATTATTATCTGAATTTATATAGATCTGATATGCTACCCCGCTTGGATCTATTGGGACAGATGCTAAATATGTCGGTACTAGTCCACTTAAGTCTATACAATTTTCAACAACTGTACTACCATTACAAACATCTTTCTTTGTTGTTGTCATCCCTTCTGGATAAGTTAGATTATCTGTAAAGTATTGTTCTACAGCACTATATATTGTATTTATATCTGATATCCTTTGAGAATTCCTGACTTTTGCTATCTGGCTATTAGGGTTTATTACTACTAATGCTACTGATATAATTATTCCTATTAATGTTATGACTAATACCATTTCTAATAGAGTGAACCCTTTTCTTACGCTCATATTATATTTTGAGTTTATATTATATAACATAAATTATATCATATTATATTTTATATTTGTACCTCTTTCTTAGGTTGTGGATAACATAAGATTATATATAATTATTTCGTTTAATCATTGGATAATATATTATCTAATTAATTGCAATTGTATTTGCTATGTTTGTTATTTTATGCTAATATAAAATTATATATTTTTGTATCCATGAGTTCAACATTAAAACAAAAAAAATCTAGTCGTCAGAATTTTCATGAAAAACTGCATTCTGAAAATGCAGTAGATTTAAATTTAGCTATAATTCATAAAAAAGAAGAGGAGCTTACAACTCAGAATTTAGCTAATCATCTTGGAATGGCTTATCTAAATTTACAGTTTATTCCAATTAATCCAGATGCTCTTAGGATTCTAAGTGAAGAGCAAGCAAAAAGATCTCAGATGATAATTTTTCAAAGATCTGGTTTACATCTCAAAATTGCTATACAGGATATATCTAATACTTTTGCTAAGACTATCTTACAAAAATTATCTCAAAGTAAATATAATTTAGATTTATATCTAGTCTCAAAATATAGCTTAGAGAAAGGTTATAATACCTATAAATTTTTACAAGAAAGGAGTGAGCTGGTAAAAGACCAATTGACTATACCAATTCAGATGATCCAAGAAACTACGAAGGGTGTTATGGAGTTAGAAGATTTTGCTCGTAAAATTAATGCGGTTGAGACTTCTGAGTTAATGCAGATTATTTGTGCTGGAGCTATTACATCATTAGCTAGTGATATACATATAGAACCGAAAGGTGATATAACTAGACTTAGGTATCGTATAGATGGAGTACTGCAAGACATTTTAAATTTTGATAATGAGATGTATAAATTATTAATCTCAAGAGTCAAAAACTTAGCTTCTCTGGTTTTAAATATAAAAACCACATCTCAAGATGGGAGATTCAGTATTACTATTAAAGAAAGTAATGGAAATATAAAGCAATCTATTGATGTTAGAGTATCTATACTGCCTAGTAAAACTGGGGAGATTGTTGTAATGAGACTTCTTAATACAGAAATTCATAATTTGGATATTTATAGCTTTGGAATTCGTAAATCTTTTTTAGATATTATAGTTAGAAACTTAGAGAAACCTCAAGGTATGATTATGTTATCTGGTCCCACGGGGTCAGGTAAAACTACCAGTCTATACTCTTTTCTTAATTATGTAAACAGGACTGAAACTAATATAATTACTATTGAGGATCCAATTGAATATAGATTACAAAACATTAACCAAACTCAAATAGATACAAAAAAAGGTTATACATTTGCTAATGGATTAAAAGCTATTGTAAGACAAGACCCTGATGTAATTATGGTTGGAGAAATTAGAGACAATGAAACTGCTAGTATATCTGTGAATGCATCTATAACTGGCCATTTAGTATTTTCTACTATTCACACTAATGATTCTGTTGGGATAATAACGAGACTTAAAGAGTTTGGGGCAAGTCCACAATTAATAATCTCAGCGATGAATATTTTTATAGCTCAAAGATTAGTAAGAAGGCTCTGTGATTGTAAGGAGGCATATATCCCAGAAGAACAAGAAGTAGATTCTATCAAAAAAGCTCTAGCCATAATATCTCCTAAATCTAATATAACTATTCCCCAAGAGATTACTCAGTTATATAGGCCTAAAGGCTGTTCTAAGTGTTATGGAATTGGATACAAAGGCAGATTAGCTTTATATGAGCTATTCGAGACTCGAGATAATATCAAAGACTTAATTGTGAATAATACTCCAGAATTTAGGATATTTAGAAAAGCTGTTGAGAATGGTATGGTGACTTTATTTCAAGATGGAGTTCTACATGTAATTAATGGAGAAACCTCTATAGAAGAAGTCTTGTCTGTAGCAGGAGATATATCATATGTAGATGAAATATATGAATCTACTTTAACATCGGCCTTATCACGAGGAATCCATATTAAGAAATCAACCAATACCCTACCTGAACTAAAAAATATATCTGAGTCAATGTCTATTAATGACCAGTTAATTGCTATTACTGATACCGCCTTAACTAAAAGAGCTACTGATATTCACCTTGAGCCTGATATGTCTGATTTGATTATTAGATTTAGAATTGATGGTATATTATATGAGGAAGCTCGTGTACCAAAATCTTTATATCCTCAAATTCTAACTCAAATCAAAATTTTTACAGGACTTCCCCTTGATATAGCTAATAAAATTCAGGAAGGAAGATTCACTATTTTTGCTGATAAAAACTTTGATGTCAGAGTCTCTATAATTCCTGGAGGTTATGGACAAACTATTGTGCTTAGAATATTAAGATCAGATATTGCTAAGCTAAAATTACAAGATTTGGGAATGGACGATTATAATATTCAACTTTTACAAGAGCATTTAAAAGCAACGACTGGACTTATTTTAGTAACTGGACCAACTAGTGCTGGTAAATCTACAACCCTATATGCAACTCTTAATACTCTAAATCAACCTGGAGTCAAAATTATCACTATAGAAGACCCTATTGAATACAAATTGTCTGGAATTTTACAAACAAGTATTAATGAAGAGACCGGATATAGCTTTCCAAATGCTATTAGAGCTTTATTAAGACAAAACCCGAATATAGTTTTAATTGGAGAGATAAGAGATGCAGAGACAGCTAAAGTAGCTATGCAAACTGCAGCTACTGGACATTTATTATTATCCACATTACATACGAATGATGCAGCCTCAGCCATTCTAAGATTATATGATTTAGGTATTGGACTTTCTGAGATAGCCACCTTTGTCAATGTCACTATTGCCCAAAGAATTATTAGAAAAATAGACCCTACTAATGCAACCACGATTATACTTTCTGCCGAACAAAAAGAGATGATAAAATCGAAATTACCTGATAGATATCATCATATAATCCCAGATACTATTCTTGAATCTAACTCAACTCCAGATCATCCCAATGGATATAATGGTATTATTGCTATATTTGAAGTATTAGCACTAACTCCTAAAGTCAAAGAAACTATTATCGCCAATGCATCAACCGCTAATATTAAGAAACTGGCTATTGAGGAAGGAATGACAACTCTGGAAGTTTCTGGGATTCTAAAGGTATTAGACCATATAACTGACTTTGCGGAATTAGAGAGAGTGCTAGGAGTAAAAGTATTATAATTTTATGGAGATAATTTCAAAATCTAGTATAGAAACCCAAGAAATAGCAAAGAATATAGCTCAAGAAATTTTGTCTAAAAAAAGACCAAATGTAGTTCTGCTAGAAGGTGAGTTAGGTGGTGGAAAGACTACTTTTAGTCAAGGTTTGATAGCTAGTATGGGGGTTAAACAACCTATAACTAGCCCTACTTTTGTAATTATGAAGTCTTATCCTATTCCTTCATCAGAATATAAAGTATATCACTTTGATTTATATAGGTTAAACCAAGAATGGGAGTTGTTGGAATTAGGTATAATTGATATTATTCAAAAGTCTAATAATATTTTATTGGTTGAATGGGCTAATAAAACTCCCAATCTATGGAAGAGTGTACCTCATACCAACATCACCTTTGAAGTTATAAATTCAAGTGAAAGAATTATTACTATTAATCCATAATTAATATGTCTTATCAATGTACTGTAATTGGAGATATAAGTCTAGATAGATTTTTATTATTGTCTAACATAAATATACTGCCCTCCGATCTCAACCCTGGTAACTGTGTAGTCAATTTAGAGATTGGGCATAAAATACCAGTTTCTGAAATGCATGAATATATAGGAGGTAATGCTTACAACCTAGCTTATGGTCTCAGTTTATTAGGAGTTGATACAGCACTCGTAGCCTCAATAGGTACTGATAATCTATCTAAATACATATTAGAAGCTTTAAGTGAAACTAATTTGAATACAGAACATATAGTTCCAAATGAGCAATCTGGGATTAATCAATCCACAATTTTATCTATTAATGGAGAAAGGGTGGTTCTCTCCCATCATAAACCCAAAGATTATACGAGTTTAATTGTACCAGAAAGTGAATGGGTATATATTACATCCCTTAGTAAAGGAAGTGAACAGCTATTAGAAAAGTTTATTACTGTAGATTTGAACTATAAGATTGCCTTTAATCCAGGTTCATATTTACTGAAACATAATCTCAATTTTATTCACAAAATTTTATCAAAAACAGATGTCATATTTGTGAATAAAGAAGAGGTGCAGTATATAATTAATTCTTCTGATGAGCATATACCTAATCTAATTAAGGAATTACATACTATGGGGGTTAAGACTATTGGATTAACTGATGGGAATAACGGAGCCTATGTTAGTGATAATAATAATATTTGGCATTTACCAGCTAGGACCGTTAGGAAAGTTGAGACCACTGGAGCAGGAGATGCTTTTGCGGCCGGGTTTCTAGCTGCTTTGATTCAATCTAATGATTTATCAAATGCTCTAAAATGGGGTATTATACAGTCATCATCTGTTTTAAGAGAAATAGGTTCTGTGAATGGATTAAGTTCTATAGAAGAAATTATTGAGATATCTAAAACTTTAGATCCACAATTAATATGATATTGTTATCGGAACAGCCATCCCCCACTAATATCCCAGAATATTATCAACTTTTAGATTGGGCTCATCTAATCAAAAAAGATTATCTTAATCTAGAAAGAATAAGTATAAAAAATAAAAATGGTGAAACCGCAATATTTGCTCAAGTTTATGTGTATAAACTCATTGAAAAATATACCCAAATTTATATACCAAGAGGACCAATACTATACCAGGATAAGCTACAGCCATCCCAGATTGAAGAATTTTGGAAAGATATCAATACTATTGCCTCTAAATATAAAGCAGTATTTACTTTCATTGAACCGGCTCAAGATATATCCCATAATTATAATCAGTTATTAGTTCACTATTCTCAAAATAGTGTTCTCGAAAGACTACCTCATCAAACTCAAATATTGGATTTAGAAAAGACAGAGACGGATTTATTACAGAATATGCATTCCAAAATGAGATATAATATTAGGTTAGCTCAAAAGAAAGGAATCAAAGTTAATACAATCCATAAAAGTAATCCCGATTTTGATAAATACTTTGATATTTTTTTTAATTTAATACAAGATACCTCTAAGAGAGGTGAATTTGCAATTCACCCTAAGTCTCACTATAGAAATTTATTACAACATTCCTCTGATAAGCTGAAAGCATCCTTAGTAATAGCAGAGTATAATCAAGATATATTAGCTGCCAATATAATTCTAGATACCCCCGAGCAGAGAATTTATCTACATGGAGCATCCAGTAGCCAAAATCGCAAACTAATGGCTCCACCTCTATTACAATGGGAATCTATTTTGGAGGCTAAAAATCTAGGTAAAAAAATATATGATTTTTGGGGAGTGTCAAACACTAAAAAATCTTGGCAAGGAATTTCTAGATTCAAAAAACAATTCGGAGGGCAGACCATTGATTATCCAAATAGCCAAATTTTTATTCATAAAAGATTAGTTTTCTATTTATATAAAATATTTCGTCAAATAAGAGGGAAATATATTTGATAATATATTAAAGCTATAGTAAACTATGATAAGATATACATACTATATATGAAAAATTTTTGGAAAAAAGTTAAAATACCATTAATAATTCTAGGTTCTATCCTAGTTACCTTAGCTATTACCTTTGGAGGGTTTGCCTATGTTTATCGTGACTCAGTTTATCCTAAAGTTTCGGTACAGGGCTTAGATATTAGCTCTAAGAATTTAAAGGAAGCCTTCACTATATTAGATGAGAAAAATAAAAGTCTAAGTAATAAAAATATTATATTAACTTATGAAGATCAAGAATATACAACTACATTAGAAGAATTAGGGATAAAACTTAATACAGATGATACTTTAGTACAAGCCTATAGAGTAAAAAGAAATAGCAATATTATAGCTAGCATAAGCCAAACTCTCCAAGATACTGATATAAACTGGATCTATACCAGTGATAATGAAGTTTTAGAGTCAGTATTGGGTGCTAAGGTGAACCCAGCTCTTAAAACTCTTGTTGATGCAAAATTAGATTATCAAGATGGGGAAATTACTATTATTCCCGAACAACCTGGAGAGAGTTTGGATACTAAAACAATATCTGCTAATATTGCGGCTAACCTAAATAAAGATGAGATAAAATTAGCAATTCCACTCAATAAAGAACTCCCTAGTATTACTACAGCTTCTTGGGAATCGCAAAAACAGAATTTAGATGCCATGATAAAAGAACATACTATATTTTTTAATAGTACTAATATAAATATACCTTCTGAAGAAATTATAACTTGGATTACAATTGATCAGACAAGTAAAAAAATCGATCTGTCCCAAGATATCATAAAAGAATATCTAGAATCCGTTCAAAAAACTTTGACTAGTCAGCCTGTGAATGCAAAATTAAGATTTAACCCTGAAACCCAACAAATTGAAATTTTAGAACCAGGACAAGAAGGAACCAAATTAATGATGGAAGAAAGTTCTAAGCGAATTAAGAATGATATGTTGGCAGGGATTAAGAAAACTGAATTATTTGTAGCAGTCACATCTCCACTAATTGATGAATCACAGTTCGATGCACTAGGAGTCAAAACTCTGTTAGGTAAGGGTGAGTCTAACTTTAGAGGTTCTAGTAAAAGTAGAGTTAAGAATATTAATGTAGCTGCCAATAAAATTTCTAGCACTCTGTTGAAACCTGGAGAGGAGTTTTCTTTTGTAAACACTCTGGGTAAGGTAGATGCTCGTAATGGATATTTACCAGAACTAGTAATTAAAGGTGATAAAACTATACCAGAATATGGAGGTGGTATTTGCCAAGTATCTACCACTCTATTTAGAGCTGCTCTTAATGCAGGATTACCGATTACAGAGAGGCGCAATCACTCTTATGTAGTAAATTATTATGGAAAACCTGGGCTTGATGCTACAATCTACTTACCAAAACCTGACTTTAAATTCCAAAATGATACCAATCATCATATTTTGATTCAACACTATATTGTAGGTACTATTCTGTATTATGAAATTTATGGAACCTCAACTGGCAAAACCGCCAAAACTATTGAGCCAGTAGTGTTAGAATCAAGTCCAGATGGGTCAATGAAAACCGTAGCCTATAGAGAGATTTATGAGGGCGATGTAATGATTAAGAGAGATACCTTTTATTCTACCTATCGCCCCCCAAATAAAGTAACATCTAACCCCCTACAATAATTGTATTATGATAAAACTGTATAATACACCAGCTCGAGCTATAATACCCTTCAAGCCGATTAACCTAAAAACAGTTTCGATTTATAGCTGTGGTCCTACTGTATATGATAGACAGCATATTGGTAATTTAAGAAAATCTCTATTTGATGATTTACTCAAAAGAACTCTACAATTACATAATTATAATGTATACTCTGTGACCAATATTACAGATGTAGGGCATTTGGTCAGTGATGAGGATACGGGAGAGGATAAATTAGAAAAAGGAGCTAAAAGAGAACAACTCACCGCCCAAGAAGTAGCTCTCAAATACACTAATCTTTGGAAAGAAGACTTAGCTAAACTCAATATTATACCCTCCGCCCATTACCCCAAAGCCACCGAATATATAAGAGAACAGATTAATCTCATCAAAAGACTAGAACGTAAAGGCTATACATATATTACTAGTGATGGAGTATACTTTGATACTACTAAATTCCCAGAATATGCTGACTTTGCTCATCTCAAACTTAATGCACAAGAAGCAGGGTCCCGAGTAGAGATGGGAGAGAAAAAATCTAACTCAGACTTTGCTCTCTGGAAATTCTCCCCTAAAGATGAGACTAGACAAATGGAATGGGATAGCCCATGGGGAGTTGGCTTCCCTGGCTGGCATTCTGAATGCGTAGTAATGGCTGACGCACTACTTCATGCTCCCTTTGATATTCATACTGGAGGTAAAGATCATATCCCAATTCATCACACCAATGAAATAGCTCAGTTCAAAGCAGATACTGGCAAATCAATGGCTAATTATTGGCTACATAGCTATTTCCTTACCGTCAACACAGCCAAAATGTCAAAATCAGCTGGGACATTTATAACTCTTGATGATATTATAGAACAAGGCTATTCCCCACTAGATTTAAGATTATTGGTTTTAATGGCACATTATCGCTCCGATATAGATTTCTCTTGGAATTCTCTAACTCAAGCTAAACAAACCCGCCAAAGAATTATAGACTTTATTAATCGAGTCAATAGTATCAAGCCTCATCAAAGAAATCTAGCCATTCAAAAGCAAATTCGAGACACTTATAATAATTTCAAAAAATCTCTATTCTTTGACCTGGACTCACCTAAGGCTATAGCTCATATATTTGACTTTATCAAAGAAGTCAATACAGCAATAGACGCCCAAGAGCCTATCCCAAGACGACATATAATCAAATTATTCCAAAGACTAGAGCGAGTACTAGCTCTGGATTTACCCCTTACCAAAACCTCAATCCCAGCTGAGATAATGAATTTATTTCACCAAAGAAACCAAGCCCGAGCCAATAAAGACTTTACACAAGCTGACAAACTAAGACAAGAGTTATCAGTCTTAGGCTATACAATACAAGATAAAGACGGCCAAAGTGTAATTATAAAGACATAATATTATTGTCTATCTTGATTGACATTTTGATGATTTTGTGATATGATTATTTTTGTTCATTCACAACAGGAGTTAGCCAATGGCTTCCCCACTTCGGCTTCGTGAACGCCTCAGTTCATTTTTTGGGCCGAATCTGGATGATATGAGAATAGCAAAAGAAGACCTTCGGGTCATGGAGGCAGAGTTTCAGCCACTCGAAATTTCCGAGGCCGAAGTTTCTCCTCCCCCTATTCCAGAGGAGCTCAGTTCCCAGAAATTTCCCCAAAAGAAACTTGTAGCTGGGATTATGGAGTTCCTTCCCTCAATCCTGGAAACTCCCTCTCCAAATGAGGAATGGCTATTCGTAGCCCTCACACTCCTTGAGAGTGTTGAGGACACTGAAGCGAAATTCTTCTTCCCCCGTGAGAGTACAGAGGAAGCGACTGAAGCAATTCTGCTTTGGGCAACAAGTTATCAGGAGACAAACTATATGTTGCCTCCTTTGATGGCAACTGTTCACTGGGGTGTCGTCCCTCAGTGAGAGTTTCTCTCCTAACTCATCATCCTCACCCAAGCCCCGCACTAAGCGGGGCTTTTTTCTTTTATCTCTTGTTAAATATTTTATGTACTAGATACAAATTCATAGTTTATATTTCTACCTACATATTTGACAAATGGAATAGCTTTTGGTAGTATGAACATCACTTCACGAGGTAAGATTAATGTCCATTCAATGTACTTACTCATATAAAGAGTGGAGTGAAATTTTAAAATTACTATATAGAGTAAAAGAATCCAAAACAA
>Ga0213866_10003539_pt1 | contig 10597 bp, 7 predicted proteins | sample PICome_11_FD_160079 | JGI IMG/M metagenome (GOLD analysis project Ga0213866, IMG submission 160079) | Coastal seawater microbial communities near Pivers Island, North Carolina, United States - PICO284 | ecosystem: Environmental > Aquatic > Marine > Coastal | place: USA: North Carolina... | reverse complement strand
ATGATAGAATTTCTTCAACAGTATCATCCGCATCATGTTTTGGAAAAAATGCCTGGTTACCCCAATTTTGTTTAGATCTAAAAAAGAAAACTTGTATACAAGTTTTTCCAGTTTCTTTGTAGATACTTATGACATCCGCTTCATTTAGATTTGTTTGATTTATCTTTTGCGATGTCTGTATCTGAGTTAAAGCTTTGATTCTATCTCTCGTAATAGCTGCTTTTTCATAGTCAAGTTCTTTACTAGCTTGTTCCATCTCTTTAGATAAGTTTTTTTGTATCCTTCTTGATTTGCCTGAAATAAAATCAATCGCATCATTGACGGTAGACAAATAGTCCTTTTCATCAACATGGCCAACACAAGGGCCAGAGCATCTTTTTATTTGATAAAGAATGCATGGTCGGTCTCTATTTTTGAAAACTGTATCATCACAAACTCTTAATTGAAAAATCTTTTGAAGAATTTTAATTGTCCAATTTGCAGACCCTATTGATGCAAAGGGACCAAAATAATAACCTGTTTTTGATTTTTTTCCTCTTAACTTAGTTAGCTGGGGCCATTTATCTTTATTACCAATATATATGTATGGAAAAGATTTATCATCTCTTAATAAAATATTATAGCGAGGTTTATGTTTTTTAATTAAGTTTGCCTCAAGTAACAAAGCCTCACTTTCATTACTTGTAGTAGTTGTTTCCAGGTTATGAGTGAGAGATAACATTCTTTCGGTTCTAATTGGAAGATTCGAATCTGTTACATAACTCTTTAACCTATTTGGAATATTTTTTGCTTTACCTATATAAAGAATTTCACCTGTAGAACTTAACATTTTATATATCCCAGGATTTTTGGAAATTAGCGGTATTTTATTTTTAATTACTTTTTTACCTAGCTCTAAACTGTTAATCATATTTTAGTTTTTGATACTTCAATACCAACTGATTTAGTTTTTTTAAGAATATCTAATTTTTCTAATTTTAAATTTATTTTTTTTACAAGCTTATTATTAAATATTATATTAAAAATATTTTCTGCTAAATCTTCAAGTAGTTCGTGATGTTTTAAATTTGTGAGCTTTTCAATTTGCATTACAACCTCTTCGTAATTTAAAATTGAATTTAAATCTTTACTATTTGGGGACACGTAAGGATCTGTTAAAATTTCAATATTAAATTTAACTCTCTGCTTCTTCTTTTTCTCAAAGCTGTGTATCCCAACAAAAATATTCAAAATAAGGTCTTTGATGATCACTTTTCTTTTGTATTTGAATTTTTCTTTTTTTTTAAATTTAATTACTTTCATTCTTTTGTATTAATTATATCGGGCGTCTGCCACGCAAGCCTTTGCCCACCATCAATATTAATTATTTCCCCAGTTATGCTTTTACTTTCAATTAGAAATTTTACTCCATTACAGATATTTTCTAAATCCACTTTTTTTCTTAATATTAAAGATTTCCATTGTTTTTTAAAATGCCTCTCGGATTGTCTTTTGTTTTTTAAAGTAGGTCCGGGTGAGATACCATTCACTCTCACATTAGGTGCCAATTTCATAGCTGTAGTTTTTGTTAAAACCGCTAAAGAAGATTTACTTAAAGTATATGAGAAAAAAAATGGAGTTAACTTTTCAACTCTTTGGTCAATAATATTTACAATACATCCTTCTTTATTTTTCAATAATTTATGAAAGTTTTGAGTCAGTATAGCAGGTGCTTTTAAGTTAATATTAATATGTTTTGAAAATGATTTTTCAGAGAAATTCTCAAGATTATCATTTTCAAAAATAGAAGCATTATTAATCAGACAATCTAAGCCTTTCATCTTTTTATGTGCAGTCTTAACTAAATTGTTAGTTTGCTTAAAATTATTTAAATCTGCTTTTAATATATAAGTTTCAGCGCCAAGCTCCTCTAGCTCTTTTTTTAATTTTAAAGCACTACTTTTAGACTTATTGAAGTGAATAACCATTTTCACATCGTAATTTACCAAGCTTTTTGCAATTGCAGCACCTATCCTTGTAGCTCCTCCGGTAATAATTATTTTTTTGGCTTCCATTTTTTAATTGCTTTTTTTGGTTTAGTACCTGGCATACCCATCGTAGATCTTCCTTTTGGATAAACTTTGCCTTTTAAATTATATTGAGAAATTTTTGGATTTAAAGTTATTTCAAGTTCACTTGCTTCCAACTTTCTCATTTCATCCCTCAATTTTGCGGCTTCCTCAAACTCCAAGTTAGATGCAGCTTCTTTCATCTTTCTATTTAATGCTTTTAGATGTTTTTTTAAGTTTCCACCAACATTTGAGCCCTCACTTATTTTTACGTAATCTTTTTCGTAAACAGACTCTAAAATATCACTTATTTCTTTTTTTACTGACTCTGCAGTTATTCCGTTTTTTTTATTATAATCTAATTGCTTATTTCTTCTTCTTTCAGTCTCCTTTATTGCTTTATCTATACTATTTGTGACTTTATCTGCATACAAAATTACTTTACCGTCTATGTTACGAGCAGCTCTTCCAATTGTTTGAATTAAAGAAGTTTCAGATCTTAAAAAACCTTCTTTATCTGCATCCAATATTGCTACTAAAGCACACTCAGGAATATCTAACCCCTCTCTTAATAAGTTTATTCCAACAAGAATGTCAAATACTCCCATTCTTAAATCTCTAATAATTTCAATTCTTTCTAAAGTATCTATATCGGAGTGCATGTATCTTACTTTAAGACCATTTTCGTGAAGGTATTCAGTAAGATCTTCGGCCATTTTTTTTGTAAGAGTTGTGGCTAGAACTCTGTAATCTTTTTTTACAATTTCTTTTGCTTCATGCATGAGATCATCAACCTGTGTTTTAGCTGGCCTTATTTCTACTGGCGGGTCTATTAAACCTGTTGGTCTAATGATTTGGTCAATGTGTTTATTGTTGGTTTGTTTGAGTTCCCATGGCCCTGGAGTAGCAGAAACGAATACAGTTTGTGTTCTCATTAAATCCCACTCTTCAAACTTTAAAGGTCTATTATCCATACAAGATGGAAGTCTAAATCCATACTCAGCCAAAGTACTTTTTCTTGTTCGGTCTCCTTTATACATTCCATTTAATTGAGGGACAGTCACGTGACTTTCATCTACAAAAATAATTGCATTATCTGGAAAATATTCAAATAGTGTGGGTGGAGGTTCTCCAGCTTTTCTTCCAGACAAAAATCTCGAATAATTTTCTATGCCCGCACAAGTTCCAGTCGCTTCAATCATTTCTAAATCAAATTTAGTTCTTTCTCTTAGTCGTTGTTCTTCTAAAAGCTTATTATTTTCTCTGTGTTTTTTTAAAGTTTCAGCTAATTCAGATTTTATTTGTTTTATAGCTTGTTCGATAGTTGGTTTTGGAGTTATGTAATGGCTGTTAGCGTAAATTTTTATAATTGAGTAATCATTAGTCTTATCACCAGTAAGCGGATCGAATTCCTCAATTTTTTCTAATTTATTCAAATTAAAACTAATTCTCCAGGCTCTATCTTCTAAATGAGATGGAAAGATCTCTAAATTTTCTCCCCTTACCCTAAAAGTTCCTCTAAAAAAATTTTGATCGTTTCTTTTGTACTGTAAATTTATAAATGCTCTAATTAAATCATCTCGTTCATACTCATAATTTTTTTTTAGAGTAATAGTCATTTTTGAGTATGCCTCTACGGAACCTAAACCATAAATACATGAAACGCTGGCCACAATAATTACATCGTCCCTTTCTAGTAACGATCTAGTAGCTGAATGCCGCATACGATCTATTTGTTCATTTATTGAAGCTTCTTTTTCTATATAAGTGTCTGATCTAGGCACGTAAGCTTCTGGAGTGTAGTAGTCATAATATGAAACAAAATATTCAACAGCATTATCTGGAAAAAAACTTTTAAACTCACCATATAATTGAGCAGCCAAAGTTTTATTAGGAGCTAGAATTAAGGCCGGCCTATTAGCTTTTTCAATTACTTTCGCCATAGTAAAAGTCTTGCCGGAACCTGTTACCCCTAAAAGTACTTGCTCTTGTTTATTGTCTTTTAAATTTTTTAAAATTTGTTTAATCGCTTCAGGCTGGTCACCGCTAGGTTGAAAATCGCTTTTGATTTTAAAATTAATACCTCCCTCTAACTTCTTAATCTTTTTAGAGTTATTAACCTCCAGGTCAGCTAATTTTTCTTGATAAGTATTTTGCATTATATGTTAATAGTATTTATAAATTATTATAAATTTCAATGAGCATAGTTTCCAATACATTAAAACGTATAAAACCGTCGCCCACAATAGCTGTTACTTCAAAAGCTAGAGAATTACGTGCGGCTGGTAAAGATGTAATAGGATTAGGTGCTGGAGAACCTGATTTTGACACTCCAGACAATATTAAAGAGGCCGCTATAGAAGCTATAAACAAAGGTGACACTAAATATACAGCTGTAGATGGAACACCTGCTTTAAAAAAAGCTATTCAAGCAAAATTCAAAAGAGAGAATAATCTTTCTTATGATCTTAATCAGATAACTGTGGGAACGGGAGGAAAGCAAGTTCTTTACAATGCGTTTATGGCAACGGTTAATAAAGGTGATGAAGTTATCATACCAGCGCCTTATTGGGTATCCTACCCGGACATAATACTGTTAGCTGGAGGAAAACCTAAAATAGTTAAATGTGAGGAAAAAGATAATTTTAAACTTACACCTTCAAAACTTAAAAAAGCAATATCTAAAAAAACAAAATGGATAATTTTAAATTCTCCCTCTAATCCAACAGGATCTAGTTATACAAAAACGGAAATAAAAAATTTAGCTGATGTTCTTAAAAAATATAAAAATATATTTATTTTAAGTGACGATATCTATGAGCACATTACTTATGATAATTTTGAATTTTCAACGATTGCTGAAATAAATGAATTAAAAGGAAGAACTCTTACCATGAACGGAGTTAGTAAGTCTTATTCGATGACAGGCTGGAGAATAGGATACGCTGCCGGTCCAGTTGAAATTATTAAAGCTATTTCAAAAATTCAATCTCAATCTACAAGCAACCCTTCATCAATTAGTCAAGCTGCAGCGGTTGAGGCTTTGAATGGAACACAAGATTTTATCTCAGAGAGAGCAAATTCATTTAAAGAAAGAAGAGATTTTGTTGTTGAAAGTTTAAACAATATTAAAGGTATAAGTTGTCTTAAACCTGAAGGAGCTTTTTATGTTTTTCCAAGTTGCAAAAATCTTTTGAATAAAAAAACTAAACTTAAATCAGATACTGATTTTGTTCAAAAATTACTTGAACAAGCGAATGTTGCAGTCGTTCAAGGATCTGCATTTGGACTGCCTGGTTATTTTAGAATTTCTTATGCTACTTCAATGGAAAATCTGAAAAAAGCCATGGATAGAATTAAGAATTTTTGTGAAGGACTTAATTAGTTTTTGATAAAAACTTCTCAGCTTCTAAAGCAGACATACAACCCATTCCAGCTGCGGTAACAGCTTGTCTAAATATTTTATCTTTAACATCTCCAGCAGCAAATACACCTGGAATGTTTGTTTCAGTAGAATCTGGTTTAGTAATTAAATATCCTTCTTTATCCATTTTTAGCTGGTCTTTAAACAATGAAGTTGCTGGATCATGACCAATAGCAATGAATAATCCATGTACCTTAAGTTCTGTTATTTTATTATTTTTAACATTTTTTATTTTTATTCCGTTTACTCCTTTAGGCTCATTGTCTCCTAAAACTTCATCAACAACACTATCCCAAATTATTTCAATTTTTTTATTAGCCTTTAGTTTTTCTTGAAGCATTTTTTCAGCTCTTAATTCATTTCTTCTATGAATAAGTTTAACTTTAGACGCGAATTTTGTTAAAAACATCGCTTCTTCAACAGCAGCGTTTCCTCCACCAACAACAGCCACCTCTTTATCTTTAAAGAAAAAACCGTCACAAGTAGCGCATGCTGAAACCCCATATCCTCTAAATTCTTGTTCTGACTTAATATTTAACCAACGAGCTTGCGCTCCAGTAGAAATTATAAAACTATCTGCAGTATAAATTTGACCGCTGTCTCCCACAGCTTCAAAAGGTTTTTTAGATAAATCAACTTTATTTATATGATCTTGTATCATTTCAGTGCCAACAGCTTCTGCTTGGTCTTTCATTTCATCCATAAGCCAAGGACCTTGAATCACTTTTGCGTATCCAGGGTAATTCTCAACATCAGTTGTTGTAGTTAATTGTCCACCTGGCTGAGAACCGTGAACAAGTATTGGTTTAAGCATAGCTCTGGCGGCATAAATAGCCGCTGTATAACCTGCAGGACCAGATCCAAGAATTAACACTTTTGTATGTTTTGTTGTCTTATTATTCATTGTGTAAAGGTATATAATAACTAATGTTAGAATTAAAAGCACTTCTTTTAACGCAAGGTATGCACGGCATGGTTAGCCAGGTAGAGGGATTAGCCAAAGCCTTAGGCTTAAGTTATAAACACCAAAAAATTGAGTTAAAATCTTTTTGGAATATGATTCCTCCAAAAATAAGCCCTATCTCAGAAAATTTGGTAAAAAATAAATTCGTGTGCGATTGTAAAGTAATTATATCATGTGGAAGAAAAAGTGTAATACCATCAATAGCATTAAAGAAAAGACTAGGAAATCAAATATTCAACATTCACATACAGGATCCAAAAATATCATTTAAACATTTCGATCTTATTGTAAGTCCAGAGCATGATAATTTAAAAGGTGAAAATATAATTAATACTACCGGAGCAATTCATTATTTAACCAAAAAAGAAATTATGGATAATTCTCAATATTTAGAGATAGAAAAAGATAAGAGAAGAGAATTAGTCGCTTTTATTATTGGTGGACCAAATAAATATTACAAGTACTCTGAAAAACAAATTCATGAACTTTTTAACAAAGTAAAAACTTTATTCACTCCAGATAAATTCAAGATAATTGTTATTCCTTCTTACCGAACTCCTGAAAATATTTTAAAAATTGCCTTTAATACGTTTAATGTTGATCATCTTGTAGTAAAAACTATTGATAAAAAAGCTTATCTTTCTGCACTAGCAATTTCTAATTACATTGTTGTTACGTGCGACTCTACGTCGATGATTTCGGAAGCAGCAATCACTGGTAAACCAGTTTACATAGCAATGATGAGGTCATTTAAGCCTACAGGAAGGTTTAAAAAATTTTATTCACAATTAAGAGATTTAGGTATAACAAGGGAATTAGGAAATAGTGTTGAAAGTTGGAGTTACAATAAATTAAATGAAGTTACTAGAATAGCTCCTATTGTAAAAGCAAAAATGAAAAAAAATGGAATTATTTAAATCTTTAGAAAAAAAAACAAAATTATTTGACCATCCTTTTGAACATTTTGAAATCAATGAGCCGTTGACACAAAGTGCAATTGATGAAATTAGCAATGCTGAAATAGTTGATCCAAGGAAACAAAACTTAAAATATGATGGAACGAGAGCTCTTGATGGAGGAGAGGGGGCTTTTAGAGCCGGAATTAAAGATGGAGGAAAAGCAAAAAAATTTAGATGTTATGTTACTAAAGAAAACTCGAGTAAATTTCCTTATTTAACAAAATTTATTGAAGAATTAAGATCACCTCAAGTTTATAAAAAGATAGGTTCATTAATCGGAAAAGATCTAAGTAATTCTTATGTAAGACTAGAGGTAATTAGCGATCGAGAAGGTTTTTGGCTAAAACCTCATTGCGATATTAAAGAAAAATTAATGTCTTCGATTGTTTTTGTGAATTTACATAACGAGTCGGAAAATTTAGGCACAGATTTCTATGATGAAAAACTAAACAAAGTCAAAACTGTTCCTTACAAACATAATTACGGATACTTCTTTACTAGCGGACCAAATACTTGGCATGGGATGGAAAAAAAAAAGATTAAGAAAGAAAGAAGATGTATTCAGATAAATTATGTAACTTTTCAGACAGATTGGAAAGTAAAAAGTTAAATATCTTGTAATGAGGTAACACTAATATCTCTCAATTTTAGAGATTTAATACCTTCTAAACAAACCTTAGCTGTTGACATATTTGTACAATACGGAACTTTATTAGCTAAAGTAGCTCTTCTCAAAGCAACAGCATCACTCAACTGAGCTTCACTATTTCCACCTCCAGTATTAATGACCAAAGCTATTTTTTTTGCATTAAGAACATCAACAATATGCGGGGACCCTTGATTAACTTTATTTATCTTCTTACATTTAATTCCGTGTTGGCTTATATAATCAGCGGTTCCTCCAGTACCGCAAAGCTTAAAATTTAATTGAACTAATTGTTTTGCTAATTGTACTCCCTCTTTTTTATGACTATTTTTCAAGGATATAAAAGCTAAGCCTTTTTTAGGAAGAGAATTTGATGCTGCAATTTGACTTTTAGCAAATGCCATCCCAAAATTTTTATCAAAACCCATCACTTCACCCGTAGATTTCATTTCTGGTCCAAGCAAAAGATCGCTGTTAGGAAATTTGTTAAATGGGAATACCGCTTCTTTAACCGCAAACATATCTTTCGTTCTACTTTTTAAGTTAAACTTAGTTAATTTTTCTCCAGCCATAACTCTTGAGGCTATCTTAGCAAGTGGTAAATTTTTTGCTTTCGAAACAAATGGAACAGTTCTACTAGCTCTTGGATTTACCTCGATCACATAAATTTTATCATTTTTAATTGCATATTGAACATTCATGAAACCTTTAACCTTAAGTGCTAGAGCTAATTTTTTTGTTTGATTTTCAATTTCTTTTATCAAAAAAGATTTAATTGATACTGGCGGCAGACTACAAGCAGAGTCACCTGAGTGAATTCCAGCTTCTTCTATATGTTGCATAATACCAGCTACAAAAACATTCTTTCCATCTGATATAGCGTCAACATCAACTTCCATTGCATTATCAATAAATTTATCAATTAAGATTGGATTTTTTTCTGCTACCTTAAACGCTTCTTTTACAAAGTTCTTAAGCTGGCTTTTTTCATGAACTATCTCCATAGCTCTTCCACCTAGCACATATGAAGGTCTTACCATTAAAGGCAAACCTATTTTATCAGCTATCTTAATCGCTTGAGGAAAAGTTTTTGCTATACCGCTTTCAGCTTGATTTAAATTTAACTTGTTTAATAGATTTCTAAATCTGTCCCTATCTTCTGCAAGATCAATAGATGTATACTGTGTACCTAAAATTGGAAGTTTGTTTTCGTGTAAAAATTTTGCAAGTTTTATAGGTGTTTGACCCCCAAATTGAGCAATTACTCCTTTCACATTACCTTTTGATTTCTCTTTTTTTATAATATTAAAAACATATTCATCAATTAAGGGTTCAAAATATAATCTATCACTTGTATCGTAATCTGTTGACACAGTTTCTGGATTACAATTGACCATAATTGTTTCAAACTTAGCCTCTTTTAAAGCAAAACTAGCTTGGCAACAGCAATAATCAAATTCAATTCCTTGACCAATTCTATTTGGACCTCCACCTAGTATTATAATTTTATTTTTATTAGAAGGGTCAGATTCACATTCTACATAAGATGAGAAATGTCTTTGATAAGTAGAATACATGTATGGAGTAAAAGATTTAAATTCTGCAGCACAGGTATCTACTTTTTTGTAAACTGGTAAAACTTTTAACGCAGTTCTTTTTTTTCTAACTAGTGACTCCGAGGTGTTAGCGAGTTCCGATAATTTTTTATCAGAAAACCCTATTGATTTAATATAATTGAATTCATTGAAAGTTTTTGGAAGACCTTTTTTCTTTATTTTGAATTCACTATCTATGATCTCCTTAATTTGACTTAAAAACCAAGGGTCTATTTTTGAAAGATTATGTATTTTATTTAAATTGATTTTTTTTCTAATAGCTTCTGCAACGAGTAAAATTTTATTGGGAATATTTTCTTTTAGCTTCCTTTCTATTTTTTTTTTATCATGATTAAATATTTGATCTAAACCTGAGAAGCCAGTCTCCAAAGATACTAAAGCTTTTTGTAAAGATTCTTTGAAGTTTCTACCTATCGCCATAGCCTCACCAACGGATTTCATTGATGTCCCTAAAACTGGAGTTGAAGATGAAAATTTTTCAAAGGTAAATCTTGGAATTTTTGTAACCACGTAATCTATTGTAGGCTCAAAAGAGGCAGGAGTTACTTTTGTAATTTCATTTCTTAATTCATCTAAAGTGTATCCAACCGCTAGCTTTGCAGCTACTTTTGCTATTGGAAAACCAGTTGCTTTAGAAGCTAAGGCAGATGACCTTGAAACTCTTGGGTTCATCTCAATAATTACCATCCTTCCATTTTTTGGATTGATCGCAAATTGAACATTAGATCCACCTGTTTCTACTCCAATTTTTCTTAAGCAAGCTATAGAAGCATTTCTCATTACTTGGTACTCTTTGTCAGTTAAAGTAAGCGCAGGGGCAATAGTAACGGAGTCACCAGTATGAATGCCCATAGGATCTACATTTTCTATTGAACAGATAATAATGCAATTATCATTTTTATCTCTTACTACTTCCATCTCAAATTCCTTCCAACCTTCT
>Ga0213866_10003538_pt1 | contig 10600 bp, 8 predicted proteins | sample PICome_11_FD_160079 | JGI IMG/M metagenome (GOLD analysis project Ga0213866, IMG submission 160079) | Coastal seawater microbial communities near Pivers Island, North Carolina, United States - PICO284 | ecosystem: Environmental > Aquatic > Marine > Coastal | place: USA: North Carolina... | reverse complement strand
AATTGAGCGCGTTATGGAACGCGCCCTGTGAAACCTCGCCCGTTCCCAGGGGTCTGTACCCTGTATGAAGTCGATTAGCGCATCTCTGGCAGTCCTCGGGACTGCCTTCGCTCTTGCGGGCTCGCTCGACGCGCCCGCCGTGCCGGCTGGTCCGAGTCTTTACGGGTCGGCTTCGGCCATCACGTCCGCCTCTCCGGACCCTGTGGATTTCGCGGCGTGGACCGCCGAGGATGAAAACGAGGTCATTCAGGAATACTGCGTGCGCTGTCACAGCGAGCGCCGCCTGAGGGGGAACCTCTCTCTGGAGGACTTCGATGCGGCCGCGCCTCATCTCTCTGCCGAGGTGGCCGAGCGGATGATCGTGAAGCTTCGGGCCAACATGATGCCGCCTCCGGGCGTGTCACGGCCTGAAGGCGACACGCTCCAGGCACTCGTCGAGTCGCTCGAACGGCGTATCGACGACATGGCGGCTCGCAATCCGAACCCCGGCGGACGGACCTTCCAGCGGCTGAACCAGATCGAGTATCAGCGATCGATCAAGGATCTGCTCGGGCTCGACATCGATCCGAGCGCCTTCCTGCCGCTCGATACGAAGAGCGCGAATTTTGACAATATCGCCGATGCACAGATGATCTCGGCGACGTTGCTCGACTCTTATCTCAATGCCGCTGCCTCCATCAGCCGGATGGCTGTCGGTGACGCCGAGGCCGCACCGTCGTCGACGACCTACACCAACGGCGGATACGCGTCGCAGTGGGAGCGTATCGAAGGTGCTCCGTACGGCACGCGCGGCGGCATCTCGGTCGTTCACAACTTCATTGCGGACGGCGAGTACGAGTTCCGGCTCGCCTTCGAGCACACCACCACCGGAGGCTACTTCGGCGGTGTGACGAAGGGTGAGCAGATCGAGGTATCCATTGACGGCGAGCGGGTCGCTCTCCTCGACATGGATCGGTGGATGAGTGTTGCCGATCCGAACGGCGTGAACATGCGAACGCAGCCGATCTCGGTGCGTGCTGGCCCACGTCGTGTGACGGCGGCATTCCTGAAGCAGACCGAGGGACCGGTCGACGACTTGCTCGCGGCGCACGACTGGTCGCTTTCGGATCGTCAGATCGGGGTCAGCGGATACGGGATCACCTCACTGGCTCACCTCAAGGACCTCGTTGTCGCCGGTCCCTCAGAGGTGACGGGGGTTTCCGAGACGCCGACGCGTCAGAAGATCTTCTCCTGCCGTCCGACGACTGCGGACGAGGAGCGACCCTGCGCGTTCGAGATCGTCTCCCGCCTCGGACCTCAGGCGTTCCGTCGGCCTCTGACCGAGGACGACGAGAGCGCGCTCATGAGCTTCTACGAGATGGGCTACGAAGAAGGCGGATTCGAGATCGGCGTGCGGACCGCGATCGAAGCGATGCTGGCCAGTCCCGACTTCGTCTTCCGAATGGAAGAGGCGCCGGGGGGTGTGGAGCTGGGTGACACGTATGCCATCAACGACGTGGACCTCGCGGCTCGTCTCTCCTTCTTCCTGTGGGGTTTGCCGCCGGACGACGAGTTGCGGGAGATCGCAGCCCAGGGACGACTCTCGAATGACGACGTCCTCGAGGAGCAGGTACAGCGGATGCTGGAAGACGAGCGTTCAGAGGCGCTCGCCACCCGCTTCGCGGCGCAGTGGCTCCGTCTGGACGATCTCGAGAAGGTGCATCCCGACAGGCTCCTCTACCCTGACTTCTATCAGCAGCTCGCTGTGGACCTCAGGCGAGAGACCGAAGTCTTCTTCGCGAATCTGGTCCGCGACGATGCGAGCTTCTTCGATCTGTACAACGCCGACTACTCGTACATGAACGAGCGGGTGGCCCGTCACTACGGGATTCCCGGCGTCATCGGCGAGGACTTCCGCAGGGTCGAGTATCCCGCAGCGTACCGCCGTGGCATCCTGGGGCATGCGAGTGTCCTGACCCTCACCTCGGTCGCAGGGCGTACGTCGCCCGTGCTTCGTGGGAAGTGGGTCATGGAGGTCATCCTGGGGACGCCCCCGCCGGCGCCCCCACCGAACGTGCCGACGCTGGAAGAGACCGACGGAGCGCTCGACGGCCGCATGCTCACGACGCGTGAGCGGATGGAGCAGCACCGGGCGAACCCGACGTGTAATGCCTGTCACCGGTTCATGGATCCGATCGGGCTCGCACTCGACAACTATGACGTGACCGGGCGTTGGCGGATTCGCGAGAACGGGGTCGCACTCGACACTCGCGGGGAGCTCTACGACGGCACGGCGATTACGAGGCCCGACGAACTGAATGCCGCGCTGCTGGCGCGACCCACGCCTCTGGTGCGGACGTTCACCCAGAATCTGATGGCGTACGCACTCGGACGGCGGGTTGAGTACTTCGACCAGCCGACCATCCGAGAGATCGTCAGTGACGCGGCTGAGAATGACTATCGCATGTCGTCCTTCGTGCTCGGCGTCGTGAAGAGCGATGCCTTCCGCTTGCAGCGCGCGGGTGCCGTAGCCGACGTCGACAACTAATACGACTGACAGACTGTCCCGAGCGGGATTCCAGGAGAGAGTAGATCATGCATTTCATTACCGGGAAGCACATGGAGCGTCGGACCTTCCTTCAGGGAATGGGCGCATCGATCGCGCTTCCATTCCTCGATGCGATGGTCCCGGCGGGACGCCTGTCCGCTTCGGCTCGCGCCGCGATCGACGTGCCTCGGCTCGTCGCGATCGAGATGGTCCACGGCGCCGCTGGTTGTAACGAATGGGGTGCCACGCAGAATCTCTGGGCTCCGGCCGAGGCGGGGCGTGACTTCGACCTGTCGTCGAGTGCGCTCCAGCCCCTCGACGCCTGGCGCGACCACCTCACGATCGTCAGTAACACCGACGTACGTATGGCCGAGGCCTTCCAGGCCCCGGAGATCGGCGGTGACCACTTCCGCTCGAGTGCGGTGTTTCTCACGCAGTCGCACCCCAAGCAGACCGAGGGCTCCGACGTCTTTGTCGGGACCTCGCTCGATCAGATGCATGCGCAGCGGTACGGGATGGACACCCCGATTCCGTCGATGCAGCTGTGCATCGAGAACATCAATCAGTCGGGTGGCTGCGCATACGGTTACACGTGCGTCTACACGGATTCGATCTCCTGGTCTTCGCCCACCGAGCCGCTCCCTGTGATTCGGGACCCTCGCGTCGCATTCGAGCAGCTCTTCGGGGCCGGGGGCACCGCGGAGGAGCGTGCACTTCGACGCCGGACGTCGGCATCGATCCTCGATTGGGTCAGCGGCCGCGTTTCTCAGCTTCAGCGTGAACTCGGTCCGAATGATCGGGAGCGGCTGGAGCGCTATCTGCAGAATGTGCGCGAGCTCGAGCGTCGCATTCAGATGGTGGAGGCTCAGAATTCGTCAGGCGAGGAGCGTGAGCTTCCGACCGCGCCCGCCGGCGTGCCCGACTCGTTCGAGCAGCACATGCAGCTCATGTTCGACCTTCAGGCTCTGGCCTTCGCCTCTGACACGACGAGGGTGTTCTCCTTCAAGATGGGACGGGACTCCTCTGCCAGGGTCTTCCCGGAGAGTGGCACAGACAAGGCGTTCCATCCGGCGTCGCACCATGGCGGACGGGAGGAGGCGATTCTCGACTTCCACAAGATCAACAAGTACCACGTCGGCATGCTGCCCTACTTCCTGGAGAAGCTGAACGACATCCAGGAGGGCGATGCCACGATGCTCGACAAGACGATGATCATCTACGGCTCGCCGATGGCGGACGGGAATCTGCACAACCACCGCCGTGCGCCGCTGATCGCGCTCGGGGGCGCGAATGGCGCGCTCGAGGGGAACATGCACTTGAAGGCGCCCGACGGTACGCCGATGGCGAACGCGATGCTGAGCTTCATGCATGCGCTCGGGCACGACGACATGGACTCGTTGGGGGACAGCACCGGTGGCATGTCACTGACGATGCCGATGTCTTCCGCGCCGGCTCAGGGCTGACGCGGACCCGACTAGATCACGAACGACGACGGTTTACGGTTTAAGGAGTACATGGTGAAGACGGCACAGACGCTTCGAGTGAACGTCGGCGGCGCGCTACTCGCGACGCTGCTCCTCTGGGCCGGTCCGCCGGCGGAATCCCCGGTGGCCGACGCGGCTATGCGGGGAGACGTCGAGCAGGTCGAGTCGCTCCTGCACACGGGAGCCGACGTCAACGCTCCGCAGGGTGACGGCATGACTGCGCTTCACTGGGCAGCGGAGACTGGAAACGCTGAAATGGCCGAGATGCTCCTCTACGGTGGGGCTCACGTCGGATCGGTGACGCGACTCGGAGACTACACCCCGCTCCACATCGCCAGCCGTGGTGGCCGGGCAGATGTGGCCAGGGTCCTCGTCGGGTCCGGTGCCAACGTTCACGCCGTGACGTCGACCGGTGCCGCGACGCCACTGCACTTCGCGGCTCAGTCCGGCGATCCTGAGACGGTATCCATACTGCTCGAGGCTGGGGCGGACGTCGACGCGATCGAGATGTCGCGTGGGCAAACCCCACTCATGTTCGCCGCCGCGCGCGGACGGACGGAGGTCGTCCGGAGGCTCCTCGCCGCAGGGGCGGATGCGGCAGTCGCATCCACGGTCGTCGACATCCCTACGCGAGCTGCAGAGGACCGCGCAGCTGGCCGGGTGCGAGACGAAGTATTGGCGGCGTTCCGTGGTGATCAGCCGGATGGTACTTCGTGGCAGCCGACCCCGGCTGAGGTACAGGAGGCGGTACAGACGGCCAACTCGGCAAGGGTCAGTGCCGCCGATGCAGGCTCGGCGCAGCGACGCGATGAGCCGCTACCGGATGGTGCACCGATCGATCCGGATCTCGGGGAGCTTCCGCTCAACTCGTCGGAGACGGTTGGATACAGCAGCTCATACACCGATCTCGTCTACCGGCAGGGTGGGTTGACGGCCCTCCATCACGCAGTCCGTGAAGGCGAGGTCGAGACGGCCGTTGCGCTGCTGGACGGTGGGGCTGACATCAACCGCCAGACCGACGGAGATCTGACGACTCCGATGCTCATGGCCGTGGTGAACGGTCACTTCGACCTCGCGCTCGAGCTCCTGGAGCGCGGAGCTGATCCGAACATCGGAAGCCACGCCAACGTGACGCCCCTCTATGCGGCGCTCAACACGAACTGGGCTCCGAAGGCGCGCTACCCGCAGCCCCAGGCGTACCAGCAGCAGCAGGCGACGCACCTCGACGTTATGCGCGCAATGCTCGACGCCGGTGCCGATCCGAATATCCGGCTGACGAAGCACCTCTGGTTCATGGAGTACACCTTCGCTCAGCTCGACGTCGACACACGAGGCGCCACGCCGTTCTGGCGGGCCGCCTACGCGCTGGACCTCCCGGCCATGCAGATGCTGGTAGCGGCTGGCGCAGATGCAGGTACGCCTACGATGAAGGCACCGCCACGGCGCTTCCGCCGGGGTGGCCCGGCTGGCCCCGATCCGTCGGGTCTCCCGCCTGTGGCTGAAGGCGGGCCGGACGTGTATCCGATCCACGCAGCGACGGGCCACGCCTACGGTACGGGCTTTGCCGGCGTTTCTCATACGCACGCTCCCGGTGCGTGGCTCCCCGCGGTCCAGTATCTGGTCGAGGAGCTCGGAGCGGACGTGAACGCCCGTGATGCGAACGGATTCTCCCCGCTGCATTGGGCTGCCTCGAGGGGTGACAACGAGGTGATCAACTACCTCGTGTCAAAGGGCGCGGACGCCACGGTCCTGGCTCGCAGTGGGCAGAGCACCGCCGACATGGCGAATGGCCCGGTCCAGCGGATCTCGCCCTTCCCGGAGACGATCGAATTACTCGAGAGCCTCGGGTCGGTCAACAACAACAACTGCGTGTCCTGCGAGTAGCGCCCGCTTAGCGACCCACGCCGGTCGGGTCCCGGACAAAGACCGGGATCGGCAGGGAGGCGGGAAGGGGGGGCGCTGGCGCGAGTCCGGCGACGCTGCGGATGAGCGCCAGGTGGTACTGCGCCTGGGCGAGACCTGATTCGGACGCATCATTGCCGATGCGTCCGTCTCGATCACGGTCAGAGCCGAAGGCCATACCGCGGATCATCTCGCCGAGGTCCTCGAGACGTTCGAGGATTTCCTGCGGCTCCGCCTGCGATGTTTCGATCTGTCGGGCGAGCGCGAGAGCGTCGTCAGCCCTGGAGAGGGCCGATGTGGTTGCGCCATCGATGAACGGGGCGTGATAGAGCAGGGCCTCGGATGCTCCCGGCGTACTGGCCGCGAGCTGTGTGTACGTCCGGACTCCCTCGACCGCTCGCTTGAAGCCGTATCCGAGGCCGAGACCTCCGTCCACCAGATCGGGATCGATCGCGTGGATCACATGCCGCATGTTCCGCGTCATGTTCCGGACATCGGCAGAATCCCGGCCCGCGATCCGCACGTAGACGGAGGCGATCTCGGCTTCCACCATGCCGGTAGGCAGGAGGCCCATGCGCAACGGTGTGTCTGGAAACGAATCGGTCAGCGCCGCGAGATACCCGACCACCTGTGGTGGGAGAGAGAACTCGGTCAGCAGTGAGTCCGCCGGAGGTATCGGGCTGGTGGAGTCCAGCGCCGCTATCGAGTCGATGGCCTGCGCCGTAAGACTCACCGGTGCGCTGACGGCAGTACTTCCGACGACCAGCGAGCAGAAGAGCCGTGTCTTCACGGAGATCCGCTCGCGAGTCCTTCACCGCGCATGAGCAGTCCGAGGTGCTGCTCGGCCTGCGCGAGGCCGCCCTCACCCTCCTGCCAGCCGATGCGACCGTCGCCATCGGCGTCGACCCCGTTCACCATTCCTTCGGTGAGGGCGATGAGGCGCTCGATTAGCTGAGCAGCCTCCTCCGCGGTCTCAGCGTCAGCAACGGCCTCGGTCACCTCCAGGGCCTCCTCGGCCATGGCTACTGCACTGCGAGTTGCGGTGGCGACGTGCGGTCCATGGGTCTGGATGGCGTCACCGGCACCAGACGATGCCCCCGAAAGGTCGGTGTAGTGGGCAGCCCCCCGAGCAGCACGGACCATCCCATACCCGAGTCCAGGACCCTCTTCGACCTCACTCGGGTCCAGTGCGTGAGCCACGTGGCCGGCATGCCGTTGCATGGCCTCGAGATCTTCCAGGTCACGAAGTGCCAGGGTGGCGTGCTGCAGCGCGATCTCCGCCTCTGCGGTGGCCGTGGCCAGAAGGCCTTGTTGGTCCGGAGTGCCACGGAAGCTGTTCGCGACATGGCGGATGTGAACATGCGCCGGCACGACATCCTGGGTCGCCATTTCCTGGGCATGAACAGGGACCGAGCCGAGAGCAATGAGTGACGCGACGAGCACGGTCGTGGCGGCGATCGACGTCCCTGGATACATGGCGGTGATCCTCCCTGCGTGACTCAATTGACGGTTACGGCGACACTGTCGCTCACGCTGCCGTTGACGCCCGTGACGCGGCCGACGGCGGTGTACGCTCCGGGAGTGACGTACGTGTGCCAGAGCAGCCCGCCGATCGCGATGGGCCCGGAGAACGTCAGGGTGTCGGCGCTCGAGTCGCCGTAATCCAGGACAAAGAGGACGAGGCCGGTTCCCGTCGCGCCCCAGTCGAAGCCGATGCTGTCGCCGACTGTGACTGTCGGTGAGCTAGACGTAAGGGTCATCTCAAGAGGGCGGGTGCCGGTGACGTCGTTATTGAGGCAGGCTGCAGTGGCAACCAGGGCCACCAGAACGGCGGACGCAGCCAGCCGACGTGAGCCCGGTCGGGTGAGAGTAGTCCAGCGCATCAGCGTCCCCACATGACCGAAAAGAGCGGAATGTCGATGATGGACTCGTCCGGGGGTGTTGGATCATCCGGGTTCTCGCCCTTTCGAGCTTCCGTGATGGCAAAGATGATCGCGGTGGCGAAGCCCGCCATCCCCGCGACCAGGAAGCCCGTGGCCGTCGGATTGAGTTCGCGTTGCTCGAAAGAGACGATCTCGCCGATCGGGATCAGCACCCGCTGCTGGATGGAGCGCTGTGCCATCCCTTCCTGCCTCCGAGCGATCGGGACGCTGAGGACTGCGTTGTTGCCGTCGATTTCGACGAACGTCCCACGGACGGCGTCTCCGGCTCTTCCGTCCGGGAGTATCTCCCGAAGCTCCTCACTTCCGGCCCGCGTGACCACGACTCGTGCACCGGTGCCCGGCGGGGTCGTCTCCAGCTGGGCGGGGACGTACCGAAAGCACCCGGGGAGGGTGAGGAGAAGGATTCCGAGAAGGCCGAACCGGAGAGCGGCTCGAGGCGTTGGCAAAGTCTTCAAGATCTTCATCATGGTCAGAATGTGACGAAATGAGTGTGCTCGCGGGAGGGCGTGCGCACTACCGGAGGATCCGGAACACACGATCCGCGAAGGTCTGGGTGAGCGGCACTCCGACGTAAAGAACCACGGCACCGGCGGTCTGAGTCGCTCCCTCGCCGCGTAGCATCAAAAGGTAGCCACCGGCCAGGGTGAGCGATGTGATGACCATCGAGGGAACGAATCGCCCTCGACTCCGGTCGGTCGCTCCTGCCCAGCGTACGGCAAGCCCCCCCGTGACCGATGGGAGGAGGATGCTTCCGATACTTGCCCCGGCACTCCCCAGAGCCCCGCACGAGGTACGGAGAGCCAATGGCTGGCCTTCGGGAGTTTCGAAGCAGTCGTCGGCCACCGAGAGCGAAAACGTCACGGTCGCGGCGGTGGTGAGCAGACTGGTGCCAAGCACCCGGAGCCAGGGATAGGGCTCCTCCTCTGCCTGCCACTGCCACCCGGTCACGTAGCGGCTCAGGTCGGTGCGATACTGGTCCTGTCCCGTCTTGGTCTCGACGAGCAGGACGCCCTGACCCGTTCGCATGCCGTACCGTGCGCCGGCCTGGGCCGGGGAGAGGATTTCGACGCGCCGGATGTCCCGAAGTGGTATCGAGCGGTAGATGTAGGTTGGGTCTGCAACCGGAACCCCGTCCAGCCGGACCTCGACCCCGTCGCACTCGCCGCCGCTGTTGCCCGAGCGGATGGCCCGGTAGGTGACGCAGACACCGCTGCCCATCCCGGAACGGGTGTCCACACCGGGCAGCGACGTTTCCAGTAGCTCCGCGAGGTCCTGACCCGCACGCGCGGCCCGATCAATCCGCTCGGGTCCGATCTCGTTGATCGAGAAGCCGCTGGTGAGACGTCGTTCTTCGAGTTCGGAGAGCGTTTCGACGATGATCGCATCGAGCTCGAGGGCCTGCGGATCGATTCCGACCGTCAGCACGGAAGCCCGATCGGCGGCGACCGTGACCGGCCGCACATGTACTCCGTACGCCAAATGCTCGAAGGTCACCTGGACTTCGCCCGGAGGGACGTTCTCAACAACGAAGCGCCCCTCTTCGTCGGACAACACGACTGTGAGTCCCGGGACGTGAATCAGCGCACCGGCAACCGGCTCGCCGGAGGACCGGTCTAAAATCCGCCCACCGATGGTACCCGTATCCTGCGCGAGCGCGGATGCGGGCGACAGCGTCAGGGCAGCAGTCACGAAGACGAGGAAGGCGACGACGATTGGCACGAAGTGACGCGGGAGAGAGGAGGGTGCGGCGCGGGCCTATCCTTTATACCGCCGGTGCACGTCTGGGGTTTCCGTCCGACACCGGCATGGCCGGTCAGCCTGTTGAGGAGGGTGGGGCAACGAGAAGGGCCGCCCCCCGCCGAAGCAGGGGACGGCCCGATACTGCACCGGCGACAACAGCGCCGGGTGTTCAGAGTCCGATCAGCCGACCGGCTCCAGGAACTCGTTCAGGTTCCGCTCTCCGTTCGGAATATCGAAGCAGAGCTGACGGCCTGTGAGGCCGGGAATCAGAGATTCCGCTGCATCGAGACCGACTTCGTACTGTGAGAAGAGCGGTGAGATCGACTCGAAATCAGGCAGTTCGAGATCGCCTGGAACGCTGTTCTGTTCCCAGCGCTTGTGATCGCCGAGGGTCCGTCCCTCGTAGAACAGCTCGATCGCCCGCTCACGCTTCAGAATGCGCCAAGCATCGGCGGCATCCACCGGCGCAGGCCACGGCTGCAACGTAGATCCACCGGTCGTCGTTCCGTCCGGCGTGTCTACGGTCGTGAGCTCTGCACGGAGTGCGTTGATCGCGGTAACCGCCGCGGCAGCGCTACCGCCACCGGCGAGGCCAGCCTCGATCTCGAGAAGGCGCATCTCACGCCCGCTCGCGAGGTTCACCGGGTCATTCGCATCCGTGTACTTCGTCGGCCGGTGGAACCACACCTGACCGTATCCGTCGAGCGCTCCGACCGCGAAGGTCGTCGGCCCCTGCTCCCAGGCGACGCGCGGATCACCCGTCTCCTCGAAGTATCCGGTTCCCGGAATCGGTGCTCCGAACCCGGTCCCGTCATCGACCGGTGGGCCGGTCTGGGTCAGGTCGGGCGCGTTGCCGTAGTACGAACCCCACATCGAGTAGGAGCCATACGGCTGACCGGCAATCGCCCAGTAGAGCGAGTTGCGCGTGTTGGCGTTGTTGTTGTCAGTGACAAGACTGAAGCTCCAGTCGTTGTCGGTGATCTGACCGGCGTCAGACGTGACGT
>Ga0213866_10003536_pt1 | contig 10604 bp, 9 predicted proteins | sample PICome_11_FD_160079 | JGI IMG/M metagenome (GOLD analysis project Ga0213866, IMG submission 160079) | Coastal seawater microbial communities near Pivers Island, North Carolina, United States - PICO284 | ecosystem: Environmental > Aquatic > Marine > Coastal | place: USA: North Carolina... | reverse complement strand
CTTCTGCGCGTGGGTGACGTCCACTAACAACCGTCTATACGTTGGCTGGTTTGGTGTCCTAATGATTCCAACACTACTGGCCGCAACTATTTGTTTTATTACCGCGTTCGTCGCAGCGCCACCTGTAGATATTGATGGTATCAGAGAACCAGTTTCAGGCTCCTTGTTGTATGGAAACAACATCATATCGGGAGCCGTCGTTCCGAGCAGCAATGCCATCGGACTACACTTCTACCCAATTTGGGAAGCTAATACACTTGATGAATGGCTCTACAACGGGGGTCCATACCAGCTCGTCGTATTCCACTTCCTCATTGGCGTCTTTGCTTACATGGGACGCGAATGGGAACTTAGTTATCGACTAGGGATGCGCCCTTGGATCTTTGTTGCTTACTCAGCTCCAGTTGCTGCAGCCACTGCAGTTTTTCTTGTATATCCTTTTGGACAAGGTTCTTTTTCTGATGGGATGCCCCTTGGTATCTCTGGAACTTTCAACTATATGCTTGTCTTCCAAGCGGAGCACAATATTCTCATGCACCCGTTTCATATGCTGGGCGTTGCTGGCGTATTCGGTGGGGCTTTGTTTAGTGCTATGCACGGAAGTCTGGTCACATCTAGTCTTATTAGAGAGACGACTGAGGAAGTAAGCCAGAACTATGGCTACAAGTTTGGACAAGAGGAAGAGACTTATAACATTGTTGCCGCTCATGGATACTTTGGTCGTCTTATTTTTCAGTACGCTTCTTTTAACAACAGCCGTAGTCTCCACTTCTTCCTTGCAGCTTGGCCTGTTGTTGGCATCTGGTTTGCTGCTCTTGGTGTATCTACCATGGCATTCAACCTGAATGGTTTTAACTTCAACCAATCAATTACTGAGAGTCAAGGTCATGTGATTAACACATGGGCTGACATTCTCAATCGTGCCAACCTCGGCTTCGAGGTAATGCACGAACGCAACGCACACAATTTTCCACTTGATCTTGCAGCAGCAGATACTACTCCTGTAGCACTGACTGCTCCCTCTATCGGATAACTATCATGGGACTTGCTTACAATCCTAAAAATCGTGCTAATGATTTTCAAGTCCAGTATGTCGTGAAGACTACTGGTGACCAATGGTTCAATGTGACCACTGGTTATGGTGACAACTTCAGTGACGGTACCAGTGCACAGCGTGTTGCTCAATGCGACGTGCTTGCTGGTGATACTGCTGATGGCACACCTGTTGCTGCTGAACTCGTAGCATCCTGATCACTATTCGTACGTTCATCCTTCGGGACGCATGTTGCTCAAGCATGGAACGGGGCTTGAGTTTATTCTTGTACGAACTATGTCTATTAATCTCATTCGTTTCCTCGCCTCACTGAAAAAGCGTGCTCAGCGTTATCACACTGATGCCCTTCGTTATCGTGGCGTGATCTATAAAGAGATCGACTGATGGTGTAGGGGAGGTTCGATTCCTCCCCCAGTCATTGGCTTTTGGCCCGTACGCGGATACCCATTAGCCGTCTAGACGGTGGGACAGACCACACATATACAACTAAATATCTCTGACGTCAGAGAGGATGCATATACAATTCTCTCTTTAAAATGGCTAACACTACAATTACCCCGATTGGTTCGATTAACTCGAACCCGTCAACTCTTAACCTCACCCAAGGTGGGGCTAATTACGATGCTAAGTACGCAACTTACCTGAAGCTTTTTTCCGGTGAGATGTTCAAAGCTTATGAGTCTGCTTGTATCGCTAAAGGAACTGTTCAGAACCGTACCCTGCGTAACGGTAAGTCGATGCAGTTCATCTTTACCGGTCGCATGACTGCTGATTACCATGTCCCTGGAACTCCGATTCTGGGTAGTGGTGATCCCCCGGTGGCAGAGAAGACCATCATCATGGATGACCTGCTGATCTCCAGCGCCTTCATCTATGACCTCGATGAGACTCTCGCACACTATTCTCTGCGTTCCGAGATCTCCAAAAAGATCGGCCATGCTTTGGCTGAAGCCTATGACAAGAAGGTGTTCCGCACCATTGCTAAGGCTGCTCGTGAAGCACATCCTGTGACCGCTGCACCTGGCCCCGAGCCCGGTGGTTCGATCATCCAACTGGGTGCTGGTAACCAGTACTCCGCACAACACCTCGTTGACGCCTTCTTTGAAGCCGCTTCGATCCTGGATGAGAAGAATGTGCCCCGTGATGGACGTACTGCTGTCCTGTCTCCTCGCCAGTACTATGCACTGGTTTCACAGGTTGACAGCAACATCCTCAACCGTGACTTCGGTAACACTCAGGGCAACCTGAACAGCGGCGAAGGTCTGTACGAGATCGCTGGTATCTCTATCAAGCGTTCTAACAACCTGCCGTTTATGGTTACCGGTACAGGCGCAAGCGGCGCTGTCGCCCGTGTTGACGGTGAGAACAATGATTACTCTGGTGACTTCACCAACTCCTGTGGCCTCATCTACATGAAGGATGCCGCTGGTGTTGTCGAGGGAATTGGTCCTTCTGTCCAGACCACTGGTTCTGACGTGAAGACCATGTACCAGGGTGACGTTATCGTTGGTCGCCTTGCTATGGGTGTCGGTACTCTGAATCCTGCTTGCGCCATTGAGCTGCAAGCTGGCTGATAGGAGGTAACCCATGTCTATTCGTCCTGGAAACATTGGTTCTATCAAAATCAATACTGGTGTAGGTGCAGTTATTTCTGAGACCTACAATCCTCAAACCAAGGCTGAGTATGGACGTGGTGGCTCTGTGGGTCTCGCTTATGGCGGGACCTATGTAGCAGCTACTACTCAGTCAAGTCCTGAAGCTCTTCCGCTGCAATAATTATGGCTAACCCAACTACAGCTGCTGGAAACAATGGTGTTTCTGGCTCTACATCCGGCATTTCCGGTGGTAACACTGCTATCCGTAAGTCGGTAGCTGAGACGCAAAAAGGATATGGCTCTGCTGTATCTGCGTCTACCGTTTATAGCGAGACCAAGAACCTTCGTTTCGCCTATCACACTTCTGAGTGCGACTCACCTGCTATCAGTCGTGCATGATTTTAGGGGACCTTCGGGTCCCTTTTTTTTAATCCTTATTGAGAATAATAATCAATGGCAAATAAGCAAACATCATACAGAGAATTACCAGCTTCTCCTACTGACGATCAGAAGGCTGCTGTTAATGAGCTGCTTCAATCTATTGGTCAGGCTCCTGTAACTACCCTAGACACATCAAACCCGGACGTTTCGATTGCTTGGAATACTTTGGTCTCAACCTCTAGAGATGTTCAAGCTGAAGGCTGGTCTTTCAATACGGAGAAAAACGTCAAGTTCACGCGCTCTGCTACGACTGGCTATGTCAACTACATCTTGCTTCCTGCAAGTGCAACCATTCTCAGGATTGATCTTGCCAATAACTTAGAGAATCTGAATCACGATAGTGTCCTTAGAAGGGATTCCACTAATCAGTATTTTCTCCGTGACAAAGCAAATCACACAAATGAATGGACATATGATCCATTGTGTGACGTGGTTTATTACTTCGATTTTGAGACTGTACCTATTCCAATCTTAAATTATATTATTGCAAGAGCTTCTACTATTTGTAGCTCTAGGATTACTGGTGATAGCGCACAATATCAAATGCTAAAAGAGCGGGAAGATTACTGTCGTATCCAAGCTATGGAATATGAGACAAGTCAGGGTGACTATTCGTTCTTTGGTCACGATACTCATCTTAGATCCTACACACCTTATCAACCTATTGATTCACTGAGACGGTTCTAATGGCAGCAGTATCTCAAACTATTCAACAATATTTAAATGGGGTTTCACGAGAACCTGACAAAAATAAAGTACCAGGCTCTGTTGACGAAGCTATCAATGCTTACCCTGATACTACGTTTGGTCTAATCAAACGTCCTGGAACTTATCACAATGCAGAACTAGGAAACTCATCGGACCTAGATGGTGCATATTTTTTCACCTTTAACTTCGATGATTTTAGTGAGCAATACATTGGTGCTGTCCATGGTCAGACACTTCAGATTTGGAATCTAACTACTGGTTCCTTAGCTACTATTCTCGATTCACCCGGTGGTAGTGCACTGGGGACAGTTGCGTATTTAAATGCAACCAAAGAACAGTTCAGATACGTTCAACGTCGTGATGTCTTGTATTTGTTGAATACAAGTCAGACGGTTGCTATGTCAGCTGCTACTGCACCAGGAACTCTTACAGGTACTGTCAATACTTTGTCTGAGCTTCCTGCAGCTAATACTCTTACTGCTGGCGATATCTATCGAATCAATGGAATTGATGGAGCTGCTGACGATTATGTCATCCAATGGGATGGTACTACTTGGTCTGAAACTGTTCTACCAGGTGAGTTGATTGGCTTTGATGCTACGACTTTACCTTATACACTTACTCGTACAAGTACTGACAATTTTGTCTTTACGACTTCTGCTTGGAGTAATCGTGTATCTGGTGTTGCTGGTAATACCGGAACAAGTAGACAGCCTTCATTTGTAGGGCAAACGATTTCTAATTTATTCTTCTATAAAAATAGACTAGGTTTTGTTTCTGTTGACAATGTGATCATGAGTCAACCTCTTGAGTTTTTAAACTTCTGGAGGAACAGCTCCTTGACATTGTCTGATGCTGACCCTATTGATTTAACCGCATCTAGTCTCGATGACGTCAGCTTGTTTGCTGTTCAACCTATGACCCAAGGTCTTGTCTTGTTCGGTACGCGAGAGCAGTTTGTCATGACCTCTGGTAATAGCAATGTACTCACACCAGCCACTGCATCAATTTCTTCTATATCTCAGTATGAAGTCTCTGATCTTATAGACCCTCTACTGATCAAAGACAAGATCTACTTCGTTGCAAAAGCAGACAGTTACTCAAGGCTTATGTCAATGCTTACTCGTGGAGATAATAATAACCCAGTTGTAATTGACGAGAGTAAGATTGTTACTACTTGGTTGCCAAAAGATCTTAACCGTGCATTTAGAAGCAACCAAAATGACTTTATTGGGCTAATTGACAATAGCAAAAACTATGTCTATTTCTTCCGATCTCTCAATGTGTCGGATCAAACCCCTCTTAAGTCTTGGTTCAGTTGGGAACTTGCTGGCAAGGTACTCAATGGATTTGTCAAACAAGATTCTATTCAATTTGTTATCTCTGCAAATTCAAGGGTTTCAGTAGTTACTGCGTATATTAATCCTAACGAGGATAGACAGCTCGTTGTTACTGATAAAGGTGTTGTCACCAACCCGTCCTTAGATTATATGCAGGAACCTACAGGCGCTAATAAATCAGTTAGCAATGGTATTACTACCATTACGTCCTCTGTTACTGACCCTAATAACCTTAATTGGACACCTGTAGTTGTAACTACTTATGATTCAGGTAGCTCGTCATCATCTAATGGTAAAATTTATACAGTTACTAAGGTGAATGATACTACCTATACTGTTGACGAAGACCTATCTTTAACTGATATTCAGTTTGGATTTACCTATCCATACACTGTAAAACTTCCCAAGGTTTATTACCGAAATGAACAGACTGCTGACTTTACAGCGTCACTGACTATTTCGAGGTTTAAGTTTGCTATGGGTAAGACTGGTGTAGTTTCTTTTGAGCTACAACCACGTGGTCAAGGTAATTCAGAGACTGTTGGTGGTGTTGAACAATCAAACTGGTATCGACTCGATAGCGCACCAATTGATGATGAACGTATGTTTACTGTACCTGTTCATCAACGCAACGATAATTTTGATGTTGAAATTACATCTACGTCACCCTACCCAGTATCGCTTCTAAGCATGACTTGGGAAGGACAATATTCACCCAGATATTATCAACGTTCATGACAACTGATGCCCAACGTGAAGTCATTCATAATAAGACTTCGGAAATGATTAATAAAGCTGCAGGCGACAATCTTGATGCTTTTGATTACCTAGCTACTATTTTTTTTACGACACGTGTTATCGATGATGTCGTAGATAATGATAGGGAAATTAAGCACGAGTCTTACTTCAAGGCTATGGAAGCTTTGTTTGTTAATCTGCATATGAATAAGTTTTTTCGGAAAAATTATGACATGCTTGTGTCACAACATATCACTATCTGGAACACCTGGCTTGCTGCTAATAAATATGAGCAAGAAGGTGAGTTAATCGATAAACTTCATTCTAGAACTTGGCGTCTTTATATTGATGAATTACTCCCGTTGGTTGCATACTTAACTCAAGGCTACGACAAAATGAAAGAACTTGACCAGGACATTCGGGTCTTTACTGCTCTGTATCACAGAATGGATCCACCTGATTTTGATTTAGAGGAGGTGCTAAATGTCAGGAGGAACTAATGATAAAATTAAAGCATCAAATAAGCAGGTTGGAAAACAGTATAATTATGATCGGAGGATGCATGATTTTACTGCTAAGACAAATCAACTGCGCTATGAGCAGGCTGTTGCTGACACTCAATTACAGCAGGCTAATTATGATGCCCAACTTGCTGCTAAAGATGCCATCAAAGTACAGGACTATCAATATCAGCAAGACCTCCAGCAACGTCAATTTGATGTAGATAACGATGCTTATCAACAATCTCTTGATGACTACGATGATCAAGTCCAATTAAACTCTATGTCTGCAGCTATTGCTAATGAAGCTGCCGTACGTGCCAATCAGGAAGCCCTTATCTCAAGGAACTTTGGTTTAGAGGAAGAAGGGGATCGATACGAACAAGCTATTGACGCTCTTGGGTTTCAAGAAGAAAAGAACTCTAGTACCAAGAGGTTTGCCGAGGAAACCGAAAAGACTGATCGTGAATCGCTTGATAGCAAAAAAACTTTCCTCGGAGTTCAGGACGCAAAAGATCAGGAAGAAATCACAAATCAAAAAATTTATCTTGATGATGCTTCTAACCGTCGTCAAAATATTTTCCAAGATCAAAGAGATAAACTTGACGCAGATATCACGTATTTGAATACATCGCAGCTATTAGATGCTGCTTCTATTCGAAGAGTTTATAATAAGGAACAGGCTTCAAACTTTAACGAGCGCATTGGCCTCCTAGTTAAAAGAGAGCGTGCTTTAGGTAAGGCCCGTGCATCTGGGCGTGAAGGTCTTAGTGCTGACCGTGAAAGTGTTGATGCTTTGTCTGAGTATGGACGCAGCCAAGCTAAATTTGTAGAAAGTCTCGTTTTTGCTGCTGATCAAAGAGATGATGATCTTTTGAAAAGTACTACAACTACAGACTATAAAACAAGTCAGACTGGAATTGACTTGGAAATTAACCGGGAAAATAGAGAGCTTGATACTCTTACGAAGAATCGAGAAATTAGTAAGCTCGATATTTCTAGTGCAAAACTTACCAATGCTTTGACTCAGAATAAAGCTCAAATCGATTTTGAGAAAGACCGAGTTAAAGCTCAGTATGAGAAATCAATTCGTGATTGGGATATTGCTGATAGAGAAAAGCAAAATGCGGAATACTACGAGAAACAACGTAATGATCTGGCGAAACGCAGGATTAACACCACCTACGACTCTGCTGCAGCACAGGTTAATGCTGACGTCGAAAAAATCAAGTTGGATGAGTATGCAGCTAACCTTTCTGCACAAGGTCGTGTTTTGCAGAAACCCAAACTACCTGTACCTCTACCCAAACCCCTGCAAACTCCACGTACCATCTTGCCGGTGCCACAAGCCCCCTTCAAAGCTCCTAAGCCAATTAAGGGTGCTCTCGGTAAAACTAGCGTCTGGAATGATGTCGGTGATGTCGCGAATGTTGGACTCTCTATTGCTGGTTTGTTCATTTAAATTAAATAGAAGCTATGTCTCAATTTAGAGGATCTGCTCGAAGTAGTGGTTTTAATGCCATCGATCTTCCTGACAATGCTAGGCGTGTACAACAGGCTGGCGATAAACGGATAGATGAGCTACGGCGTACTTACGAGAAGACCATTGCTAATAAAGCTGGTGTTGTATCTGACATCGGGGAATCATATAGTCAAACCCGAACTGCCCTTGATCGCAACATCGATTTAACAAATACGTATGAGAAGGCTTACGAGCAAGCTCTACGTAAAAAGTATGATCAAAAACTAAAAAAACAAGAAGTTCAAGACAAGCTTGAACGGTCACGTTATGACCGACTGAGTACCTTCTCTAAGGAGGCTGGCAAGCTTGGTAAGGAGATGTATGAGCAGCACAAGGAACAGCGTCAAAGAGACGGCATGGCACTTGTGTTCAATACTGGTCTTACTGCTGAGGAGTTGCAGACTCTCCGTAGAGGTGAGGATGAACTTCAATCTGAGCACGCTGCTTCAAATGCAATCATCAATCGTTTAAAGCAAAATGGAGCTTCGGCTTCTGAGATCAAACAGATTCAAGAGCTGGATGGTTGGATTCTGTATGGTGCTCAAAAGGAGCTGGCTCGTAGAGGTGGTGATGCTTTCCGTATGCACCTTCAAAACAAAGAGATCAGAACTAAAGAGTACGATCTTGGTGAAGGTAAGAAACTGTCTCTGCAAAAAGCACTGGAGAATGGTGATCAAATTGCTTACAAAACTATCCGTGGCAATATAGCCGGAAAGTTTTTGGAACGTTACCAAGGATATGACCTTGCATTTGCTGAGGAGTATCTATTCCCTGGGATGCGAGAAGTTAATAGAAATGATGACGCTAACTTTGCTTCTGTACTTCAAGAGCAGTTTGAAAAAGAACAGGAGGAGATTTATCAGACTGGCGTTGCTAATATGATTGCCGATGCTAAGGCTGGCAATAGTTTTGCATTACAGGATTTTATTCGTATTGAAAATGGTTCTGATTCTGGTCCTGGTTTAGGTATCCAACGGAAGAAGGTTTTCCAAGCTCTTGTTAAAGGGGTTGAAAGTGGTCTCATTGATAATCCTTTAGACGCCATGGAGCTTCTTTTTAATCAAAAGTTTACGATTAATGGTAAACAAGTATCTTATTTTGATCAATATTATAAAAACGATATTGAATTGATAACGAGTTTCTCAAAGGCCCTCCATGAAAGAAATAGGTTTACAGAAGCACAGCAAAGTCTTGCTGAAAGAGAGTTTGACGACACAAACCTAAAAGCTCTTTTGGGTCAATTAAACGGAGATGGTATTAGCGTCAAAGAACGTGATGATGTCATTCAGCTCTATAAACAAGCTCGTAGACAAATACCTCCGCAGATAATGGATCTGCTTGTTACAAGATCATTACCTATTGATAGAAACCTTCAGTACCAAATGGCATTAGATGAAGCTTCAATGGGTGTAACATTTACTCAAGCCCAGCTTGCAGCTAAGTTTCCCGCTCTTACCCCTACACAACGTCAGCAGTTGGTCTCTGCTTCCAATATGAGTGGCAGTGGTAATGGTGGTACTGGTCTTAAATCTTTTACTAACACCCTAGCCCAAGCCATTAAAGCTGCCACAAATTCTTCTAACCAAATTGATCCTGGTTATATGGCTACCGGCATGATCGGTATTATGGAACGGGAATTTACAGCAGAATTTTTTGCACGTAGAAATGATCCTAAGTACATCGGTTATAAAGACCATGAAATTGCCAAAGAACTTCAGATCAATTACAAAGATGCTTTAGACAAGGGCACAGGTATTTTTGAGCGAATCAAGACTACAGAGGGAAAGTTAGTATCAGGAACAGACGGCGGTTTCGCGCAAGTTGGTCGTCCCCCTGAAGTTGACTCCCCAAAATGGAAAAGCATTGTTAAGTCCATTGATGACAATCCAAATATTTTTTCTGATAAACAGATTTTTGGTGATATCAATGATCCTAATAGCTGGGCTTCAGAGATACCTAAGATCATCAAAACAGGTGAACCTACACCCTGGTTGATGAATTTGTCTCGCTATACCAACAAACCCTGGAAGGGTATTTTCAACCGACAAGCTGCTCTTTATGGTGACTTCCGCCTACCTCTTTCACGTCTAGAAGATGCTGCCGAGGGTATTACTCCTGGATTCAGACAATCTCTTGGAGTACTCCCCACTGCTGCAGGTGTGTTCATGGGTTCTGTAAATCAAGCTCGTGCACAAGGTGCTCAAGGTCTTGAGGTCTATCGTCCTCTTCTGAACCTGATTGCTTCCTACGAGTCGTCTAATGACACTGTTCACGGTGGTTATGACGCTATGAATCTTGGTGGAACACATGGTGGTTCTGTTGCTATCGGCTCTAATACTGGTGCTGTGTACTTCAAGAAGCCTTTGATTCAGATGACTGTAGGGGAGATTATGGATAAGCAAGCAGCTGGGCAGCTTCACGCTGCAGGCCGCTATCAATTCCTTGGTACGACTCTTCAGGATGTTCTTCAAAATGGTAAGCCTGGCGGTATCTCTAGAGATTCTTTGTTTGATGCAGCTACACAAGATAAGCTTGCAGTCACTTATATCCGCATGACTATGCGTGCGTTCCCTGGTGATCCTGCATCTGGTATACGTGGACGTTGGATTGGCGTAAAAGATCACGTTTCATACGATCAACTACAGCAAATCATCGACAGGATCCAGCAAGACACACGAGTACAAGGGACCGCCTTCGCAAACCACG
>Ga0213866_10003532_pt1 | contig 10607 bp, 10 predicted proteins | sample PICome_11_FD_160079 | JGI IMG/M metagenome (GOLD analysis project Ga0213866, IMG submission 160079) | Coastal seawater microbial communities near Pivers Island, North Carolina, United States - PICO284 | ecosystem: Environmental > Aquatic > Marine > Coastal | place: USA: North Carolina... | reverse complement strand
CTAGCGCATCATCGACACCCAGGTACATCATGATGTGACCGGGGTAGTGGATCAGATCACCGGCCATCGCCGTATCGTCAGTCCGAGGCTCAGCCTGAGAAATCTGACTTCCCGATTGACGGGTCAGCTGGTGACCTGCGCCTGACCACGCAAAGGTAATGAGGCCCGAGCAGTCGAACCCTCCGTCTTCGATGCTGGTGTTGCTTCGGTAGGGCACACCAACCTGCGAGAGCGCTCCGAGCACGGCCCGCTGATGTTCGAGCGAGGCACGGCTCCAGGCATCGATCATGGCGAACTCGTCGTAGCCAAGCTGCTTTGCCACGTATCGAGCCGTTTGTGCGCGATGCCAGGCGAACATCTGCTCATCGGCAACCGAACCGGTCACCTCAAACTGCTCGAGGACGGCGATGGCATCGTCGGCCGAGAACGAGATCTCTTCGGCCAGCTCGTTTGTGGCGAGGCTGACACGTTGAGCCTCGACAGCACCACCCGAAACGGCCAGCACACCGACTCCCACCGCAGCGGCGGTGGCAAGGCCGAAGGCACCATGGATCATGCGTAAGCGCAGTGTCTTTGATGGAGGCGTCATGGTTCCGAACCACATCGTCGTGTATCGACCCGACTGCTTTGTTGCAGTCGATTGGCCCTGAAGCTTCACGACGAAACGTTAACGTATCGACACACAAACGCAATATTCAACCCCTCTGCCGATTTTTTTGCCAAGAAAAACTCTTATCTGTCATCTATTCGACATATTTTTGGTCCGGTGCGCTAATCACCGACTCTCAGCACGGTGCGTCACCGACACCGAATCAGGTGTCCCCATGCGCTTCACTGGCAACATGATCGATGGAGTGCCCGCAACTGCCCGAGTCGAACAGGGCGACGTAAACGATGCGCGGCCTCGGGTGGTCGCCGCACTGCTCGCGGCCGGTCCGGGTGAGCGGTTTGAGAGCACAACACACAAGCTCCTCGCCGAACTCCCTGCCACTGCCGATCGGCCGGCCGAACCAGTGGCCACTCGTTCGCTGTCTCGACTAGTCGAAGCCGCCAACAACGTGGACGGCCGACGTGTCCTCGAGGCGGTCATTGTCATCACTGGCGCCGCTGATCTAGACGAGCTCCTCAGAGGGTTCGCCCCATCTGCGACTGCGGCCATTGCTGTCTCCGACGCTACGAGTGACGTCACTGTCGTCCACAACGAGCGATGGGCCGAGGGGCAAGCGACGAGTGTCATACGGGCCATTCAGGCCGGCGACGAACTCGGTGCCGACATTGTAGTGATCGGCTTGGCCGACCAGCCCAACATCGCGGCCGACACGTGGCGCACCATCGCTGCAGCCGCCGCAGAACCCAGCGCCGCTCCAGTCACGGTCGCCACCTACGACGGCAAACCCCGAAACCCAGTCGCTCTCCACCGATCGGTGTGGCCCCTCCTGCCGACCGAGGGAGACAGTGGCGCAAGAGATCTCGTACGTTTTCGGCCCGACCTGGTTCGGCCGGTACCCTCTCATGGGTCCCCAGCCGACATCGACACCGTGGAGGATTTATCGCGATGGCTGAGCAGCTAAACAACGAATTCACGGTCAATCGGCCGATCGACGAGGCGTGGCCGGTTATCACCAACGTTGAAAGGATCGCCCCGTGCCTGCCGGGGGCTGAGCTGCAGGAAGTAGCAGCCGATCCTGAGAAAGGCGAGGTCTATCGAGGTGTCGTCAAGGTGAAGTTGGGCGCCATCTCTACCCAATTTAAAGGTGATGCTTACTTCATCGAGAAGAACGACGGGACGCACAAGGCCATCATCAAGGGCAAGGGTCGCGACACCGGTGGCCGTGGTAACGCGTCGGCCGACATCAGCGCTCAGGCGATCAGTATCTCGCCGACAGCGACCAAGGTGGAGATCACGACCGATCTCCAGATCACCGGCAAGGTTGCCCAGTTCGGTCGGGGCATACTCGGCGACGTCAGTGCCAAGCTCATCGATCAGTTTGCGACAAATCTCAACGAGATGCTCGACGCCGCTGACGATAGTGCGATCGATGGCGATGTGATCGACGCCTCACCAAGTGCCGAAAAGCCCAGTGAGAGCATTGGCGACGAGCCAGCCGTTCGCAGGATCGACGGTCCAGCTGCCGACCCGATCGACCTCATGGATGTGAGCGGCGGGTCAATCGCCAAGCGGATCGGCCCGGCTATTGCCGGTCTCATCGTTGTGCTCTTCCTGCTCCGCCGTCTTAGCCGTTGAAAAGCGACCGGGCTCGTATCGAGCAGCTACTCGGTCGGGCGCCACAGGGCGACTTCGTCGTCGTCGTTCGAGATGAGAACGACGACCCTGTCGTCGTTCTCAACGAGCCGTTTCTCCATGATGGCACGCCGATGCCAACGCGCTACTACCTCGTCAGCGCAGACCTCGTGAAGCGCGTGAGTCGCCTTGAGGCTGCCGGTGGGGTCCGACAGGCGGAGACCGAGATTCCGGCCGACGTAATCACTGCGATCCACGCCCGCTACAGGGCTGAACGAGACGCTGCGATTGACCCCCAACACACCGGACCTCGACCGTCGGGAGGAGTCGGCGGCACCCGTATCGGCGTCAAGTGCCTCCATGCGCATGTAGCGAACGAGTTGGTAACCGGCGACGACGAGATCGGGCGCTGGGCTCTGGAGCAACTGGACGGCGCCGAACGCGCCTCGACCTCGCTGCGTGAGCCACCGTCTGTCGGCCATGGGGCATGATGGTGGCCCATGTCAAAGTCTGGCCAGTCCACCAGCCTCCCGACCTCGGCCGAAGCTGCGCAGGGCTCGCTGATCGTACGTATTGACGACCGGTCGATCAGCCTCACCACGGGCGGTGGCGAGGACTGGATGCTACCGGTCGGGGTAGTCACGCTTCTTGACGGCCCGCTCGAACTGGCCGACCGACCGAACCCCGAGCAGCTCGCCAACGCGCTCGGTGCCGCCAGCGATCATCTCGAGGACGTACTGGTTGAGTCGCCAATGGTGGGTGCCGCAACACAGCTCACCATTACTGGCCCCCACGCCGACATGATCGCCAGGGTCGAACTCGGCCTCGACCATGTTCCGCCCGGCTACATGCTCGAACGAGCCGCTGCCGATGAGGTATTCCGAACGCTAGTGGCCGAGCCGCGCGGCGAGCGCATCCACAATCCAGGCCTCGCCGCCGACCACGTCGACAGCGTCGTTGCTACGTGCTGCATCGTGCTCGCGCTGATGCGGCGGCTCAATCTTCAACGCGTTCACATCCGGGCTGCAGAAGGCGGCGGCTGATGGCCCTTCGTCACCCGTCACGCGCCCTAGCACCGATCCGTCTCTACGGACGCCGCATCATCATGCGGCCGCTCGCGCCCTCCGACTTCCGGACCTGGTCCGAGGTCCGCGCCCACAACCACGACTGGCTGACCGTGTGGGAACCTAGCCGTCATCCACATCAGCCCGATCCAACCACCGACAAGACGGTGTTCGCATCGCGCTGTCTCCAGCGTGACCGAGACCGGGCGTCCGGCATCGCTTATCAGTTCGGCGTGTTCCTCGATGATCACGTGATCGGCGAGATCAACCTCAACAACGTTGTCCGAGGCGCAATGCAGTCGTGCACGATCGGCTACTGGATCGACCAGCGTCACGCCGGACACGGCTACACCGTGGAGGGCGTGGTGCTGCTCTTCCAGTTTCTGTTCGAGCAGCTCGGGCTGCACCGAGCCGAGATCTGCATCGTCCCGCGCAACCTCCGCAGCCGCCGGATCATGGAGAAACTTGACATCCGCAACGAGGGGCGCGCCGAGCGATACCTTGAGATCAACGGCGTGTGGGAAGACCACATCCGCTACGGATTTACGATCGAAGAGTGGCAGGCCCGCCGTGCCGAGCTGGTCGGTGCCTGGCTCAGCACACCATCGCCGATCAACTGACTGCTGCCCTCGTGCGTCGCAACGATCAGAGGGGTTCGATGACCGGTTTGCGGCGATGCTCGAAGAGCAGACTCGTCCGCTCGTCGAGAACACCATCGATCGAGCCGATCCGATCAATCACCATGTCGCGCAGGTGATCGGTGTCGCTCACTGCGACGTGCACGATCAGGTCGATATCGCCAGACAACAGCGAGATTGCGACCGTCTCAGGCAATGCCCAGATCTGTTCGATCACGGTGTCCAACAGCGCACGGCTCTTGGGGGACACGCGGACGAACACGAGCGCTTCGATCCCCCGTCCCATAGCCCGGAGGTCGACATTTGCGTGATAGCCCGCGATCATCCCGGACCGTTCGAGTTCTCGGGTCCGCTCAAGCGTCGACGAGGGCGACAGGCCGATTCGCTCGGCAAGCGCACGGTTGGTCATCCGCGCATCCTCCTGCAAGGCAGCGAGAATCTGCGAGTTTATCCGTTCTATCTTCGGCATAACTATATAATATCCGTTGTTCGTACGGATTGGTTGAGTGCCTTCCGCACAAGTGCGAGACTGTGGGACATACGACATCCGCTCAAGGAGACCATGATGACGACGTTCGACGCCCCGCCCGCTGGCACCGACTCGGACTCGACGTCGCCTGCACCCGGCTACTCGCTTCTCGATCGTTACCTGGCCGACGAGGGGCGCGTTTTCGTCACCGGAGTTCAAGCACTCGCGCGACTGCCGCTGGAGCAGCTCCGCGCCGACCGAGCCGCGGGTTTGAACACTGCGGCGATGGCCGCGGGGTATCCCGGGTCACCACTCGGCGGCATCGACAAAGACTTCAGCCAGGCAGCGAAAGCGGCGCACGACTTACCATTCGAAGTCCGTCCTGCGGTCAACGAGGAACTCGCCGCCACGACGATCATCGGCACCCAGCTCGCCAGCGACCAGGATGACTGCGAGTACGACGGGGTGGTCGGGTTCTGGTACGGCAAGGCTCCGGGCCTCGACCGCGCCTGCGACGCACTACGCCACGGGGTATTCGGCGGGTCGTCGCGTCTCGGCGGTGCCGTCGTGCTCGTCGGCGACGATCCCGGCGCCAAGAGCTCAGTCGTGCCCTCAAGCTCCGACCTCGCCCTGCTCAACCTACACCTTCCGGTGTTCTACCCCGGCAATGTGAGCGACATCCTCGAACTCGGGCGCCATGCGATCGCGATGAGCCGCCTCACCGGACTCTGGACGTCGATGAAGATCGTTGCGCCCGTCGCCGACGGTTCCGGCACGATCGCCCTCGACACGTTCGGTACCAAGATTGTCGTGCCCGACATGCACATCGATGGCGTGCCTGACCACCACAAGATCGACATGCGACTGTTGCCGCCCTACAACTTGGCGGTCGAGCGCGATATCCGAACTATCCGTCTCGAACGCGCCCGGCGCTACCTCGCTGCCAACCCACTCAACCGGATTCATGGCGACGTGAGCAGCGACGCCTGGATGGGCTTCGTCGCGGCCGGACACACCTTCCACGAGCTCCAGGAGGCGCTCCGCCGGCTCGGCCTCGGCACCGACGACAGCCTCCGCTCCGCTGGAATACGACTGCTCGAACTGCGCGTCCCGACCCCCTTCGACGTCGACATCACTCGACAGTTCGCCAGCGGGCTCTCTGAGGTAATGGTCGTCGAGGAGAAGGATCCCACGCTCGAGCTACACCTCAAGGACGCCCTCTACGGCATCACCAACAGCCCGTTCGTGGTCGGAAAGTGTGATGCTGACGGCGACACGCTGATTCCGAACTTCGGTCCGCTTTACGCGGACACGATCACCCCGGCGGCTCGACGCATGCTCGAACCTCGTCTTGGCGATCGTCTCGCCTCGCCCCAGCCGGTCATCAGAGAGAAGCAGCTCATTCCGCTCAGCGTTGAGAGGGCGCCGTACTTCTGCTCGGGCTGCCCTCACAACTGGGGCACGAAAGTGCCCGAGGGCGATATTGCGATCGGCGCTGGCGTCGGCTGCCACACCATGGCTCTGCTCATGGAGCCAGAGCGCGTCGGCAACATGATCGGCGTTACCCAGATGGGCGGCGAAGGTGCGCAGTGGATCGGCATGGAGCCGTTCGTCCGCCGCGACCACTTCATCCAGAACCTTGGCGATGGCACGTTCTTCCACTCAGGCCAGCTCGCCATCCAGGCGGCGATCGCCGCTGATTCACACATCACTTACAAGCTCCTGTTCAACGGCACCGTCGCGATGACCGGCGGGCAAGATGCCGTGGGCGAACTCGACGTGCCCACGATCGCCGACATCCTCATCGGTCACGGTGCCAAGCGAGTGCTCATCACCACCGACGACACCAGTCGCTACGACGACGTCGACCTCCCGAAGGACCTCGCAGGCACGGTCCAGGTGTGGGATCGGACCCGCATCGTCGAAGCCCAAGAGATGCTCGCGAAAGTCGATGGCGTGACCGTGCTGATCCACGACCAAGCGTGTGCCGCTCAGGCCCGCCGCCTGCGCAAGCAGGGCAAGATGGCCACACCGACCAGTCGAGTCGTCATCAACCACCGAATCTGCGAGGCGTGCGGCGACTGCGGCGAGGTCAGCAACTGTCTGTCGGTGCAGGCGGTCGACACCCCGCTCGGAGCGAAGACCACGATCGACCAGACCACTTGCAACCTCGACATGTCGTGCCTCCACGGCGACTGTCCGAGCTTCATGACCGTCGAGTCGAGCGACGACGCAGTCGGTCCGGTGGCGGGGAGCGCCGACGATCCGCTGACCGCGGCGCCGAGCGAGTTCCCCGACCCCGACATTCGTGTGACGGGCGACGCCGTCGACCTCCGCATTGCTGGCGTCGGTGGCACCGGCGTCGTCACCGCCGCCCAGGTCATCGCCACGGCGGCGATGCTCGACGGCTGGGACACCCGCGGTCTCGACCAGATCGGCTTGTCGCAGAAGGCAGGTCCGGTCGTGAGCGACATTCGCTTCCGTCGTGGCGATGCGCCGGCATCGAATCTGCTCGGCGATGCGACCGCCGATGCGCTCATCGCGTTCGATCTGCTCGCAGCTGGCACCGAGCGCAATCTCGTCGCCTGCCGTCATGGCCACACCGTCGTCGTCGGGTCGTCGACCACGACCCCGACAGGCTCGATGATCGGTCACGTCGAGCGGCGCCTGCCTACCCTTGACGAGCTCCGCGACCGCCTCGCCACGGCCACCGACGCCGAGGCCACGCGGCTCGCCGACGCCGGTGCGATCAGCGAGGCGCTGCTCGGCAACGCCACGACCGCCAACACGTTCATCATCGGCGCCGCGGTGCAGTACGGCGCGCTGCCGATCAACCCCGCATCGGTCGAACAGGCCATCGTCCTCAACGGCGCGGCCGTCGACGCCAACACCGCTGCGTTCCGTTGGGGCCGCCAGTGGGTGATCGACCCCGAGCAGGTCGAACGAGCCGCCACATCGGCTCGTCAGGCGCAGGTGCCCGAGGTGGTCACCCCCGACCTGCCGAAGAAGCTCGCCCGGCGGGTCGAGCAGCTCACCGTCGACAACGGCCTGCGAGAGGTGATCGACATGCTCGCCGCCGATCTCGTCGGCTACCAGAACGCTGCCTACGCCGGCCGCTTCCTCGACTCGATCGAGCGGGTCATGACCACCGCAGGCGCCGACGCCACCGTCGTCGAGGCGGCGGCTCGGTCGTTGCACAAGCTGATGGCGTACAAGGACGAGTACGAGGTCGCTCGGCTCCTGCTCATGCCCGACGCGGCGCAGGCACCGGCCGAAGCGGTGGGCGGGCCAAACGCCAAGGTCACCTGGCGGCTCCACCCGCCGATGCTGAAGACGCTCGGGCTCGACTCGAAGCTCGGCATCAGCGCCAAGGTCGGCCGCCCGATGATGGCCACGCTCGCTAAGGGCAAGCGGGTACGGGGCACCAAGCTCGACCCCTTCGGCCGCAGCGAGATGCGCCGCACCGAGCGCGAACTGATCGACGAGTATCTCACCCTCCTCAACGAGGAGCTGGCCGTGCTCGCCGCCGAAGCGACGACCCGCGACCAGGTGGTCGAAGCGCTCGAACTGCCGATGCAGATCCGCGGCTACGAAGAGTTGAAGATGCGCCGAGTCGCCGAGTATCGGAAGGCAGTCGAGATCCGCCGCGCCACGCGATGACAAGGGAGTCGCAGTTGCTGTCCCGGCCTGGAGTGGGACAGCAGGGACGTCAGCTGGCGAAGCCGGTTTCGCGCACCGTGCGCAGCGCCTGAATCCGCTGCTGACGCAACTGGGTGCGTCGCTTCCACATCTTTGTTTTCCAGTGACGTGTAGTGCGATGTTGCTTGGCCAACTTCGACTTCGCAACCTCAGCGTCGTGGCGCTGCGTCGGCTTCCACGCTATTCCCGGCTCGTGTACATCCTCGGGGGCGACCCCGCCGGATGCTTCCTGTGCGGCTGTATGCAGCTCAACATGGATCCGGTGCCGCTCTGAATGGGCGGCTGCACGGCGTTCTTGCCTTGGCGGCAAGTAGGTCTCCGTGTCGCGGTGACGCTGGCTCATTGGTTCCTCCTACTTTGAGTCACCCTGACAGGAGGTGACTCGGTGGATTCGGTTCCTGTCAAAATCCAAAGTAAGTCACCAGTTGTTTGCCAACAGAGAACAGTGTGTAACGATCGTGCGCGATTTCTCTCATCGGGTTGTTAGGGCTAGCGACCGTCAAAAGCAACTAGAGCGGGGACTCAGCGCGAGCTAATCTTCTTCTGCAAAGCGGCCAAACGCTGAGCGAACCATGGCTGACGAGTCGACCACAGCTGCGGCTCGATCTCAGTCTCGACGGCGGTCGGGTGATCAGCCACGTCGGCCATCTGCCCGATCGTGGCCTTGGTGGTAATCACCAGCTCGCGGGGCGCCGAAGCTGCCCGAGCGGCGAACACCTGCGCGAAGTCGGCGAGCTCGGAGCGGGGGACCGACTTATAGGCCGCACCCACTCGCTCGGCCTCCTTGCCGTCGAGGATCTGGCCGAATACGACAGCGGCCATCGCCGTCTGAGGCCCTGCGATCCGGCGGAACATCCACGTGTGGCCACCGCCGGGGTGGATGCCGAGATCGAGGAAGCGCGTGTCGATGCGGGCTTCGTCGGCGATGAGTCGGACGTCGCAGCCGAGCGCTAAATTGGCTCCGGCTCCGACTGCTGCGCCGTTAATCGCTGCGACCGTCGGCAGCGGGCTACGGGCGATGCGAAGGAACCCTTCGTAGATCTTCTTAAGGCTGTCACCAGTCGCCTCGGCGAGATTGCCCAGATTCGCGCCCGCGCAGAACGCCGGAGCGGCCCCGGTCACAACAAGCGCACCTACACCCTCGTCAGCTTCGAGGGCATCCATTGCCGCAACGATCTCCTCGACCATCGGCGCAGTCATCGTGTTGCGTTCGTCGGGATTGTTGAGCGTGAGGGTGGCGACACCGTCGACCACCTGCGTGAGCACGAGAGTCATGCGAGCACCGTAGGTCGCAGGCCGCCGAAGTTTGAATTCCGCGCACAACGAAGCCTGCAACGAGATACTGGGAGCGTGCTCGACCATGTGTTCACCGACGCGATCGCTGCGCTCCGCAACGCGTTCGAGTCAGCGCTGCTCGAACGTCAGCCGTTCGAGGAGCACTTCCAATCCGACGTCATCTCAGGCGACCTCACGTGGGAAACCAGCTACGGACTCCCCGGTGAGGGCGATCCACCCCACGTCGTGGCCCACATCACCTTCGACTGGCCAGCCTGGAGTCAGGCTGCATATCGCCAGTGGTACGTCGACGACGAGCTAGAGGCGCGGCCGGCGATCGACATCGAGATCGTGCTACGTGTACAGCAGCTAGCCGAGCCGGTCGACGCCGAGGTGGTCTTCGCAACTATGCCCCTGCGCGGACCCACGCTTGGCGGTGAGCAGCTCGAGCGCACCAGCCTCACCACGGAGGTTGCCCATCCCGACCGACACCTCAATCCCCTAGCGCTCGTCTCGGAGTATGCCGTCGAGATCTCTTATGAGGGGCTGTACGAGTTGGCCGAGGAAGCGATCGTCGATGGCAGCAGCACGGTGCTTGATGACAACTTCGGCGCTCTCGGCGGTTGGATTGCGGCCATGCTCGTGAAACTCGGGGATCTCGATATGACATTCCTCACCGCCGACTGATTGAGTTCGTTTCAACTCTGACCACGAATGTGCCAGCGGGTAGAACCGGCTAATGACCGAATCCGTGCTGTTCGACGTCGCCGACCGCATCGCCACTATCACCCTCAACCGACCCGATTCTCGCAACGCCTTGTCGAGCGAGGTACTCCGCCTACTACCGCAGCTTCTGAAGCAGGCCGATGCCGACGACGATGTCGACGTCATTATCCTCACCGGCGCCGACCCCGCCTTCTGTGCAGGGCTCGATCTGAAGGAGCTCGGCACGACGGCTGGGAATCTCGGCGGTACCGGTGCCGACGGCAGCGCCAACGCCGACGGTGTGCGCGGGCCCTTTCCAGCCCTCACCAAGCCGCTGATCGGCGCAATCAACGGGGTGGCGGTCACCGGCGGGTTCGAGTTGGCCCTCAACTGCGACTTCCTAATCGCATCCGAACACGCCAAGTTCGGCGACACCCACAGCCGAGTGGGCGTCATGCCCGGATGGGGCCTCACCGTCCTACTCCCCCAGGCGATCGGCGTGCGAAGGGCTCGAG
>Ga0213866_10003531_pt1 | contig 10610 bp, 6 predicted proteins | sample PICome_11_FD_160079 | JGI IMG/M metagenome (GOLD analysis project Ga0213866, IMG submission 160079) | Coastal seawater microbial communities near Pivers Island, North Carolina, United States - PICO284 | ecosystem: Environmental > Aquatic > Marine > Coastal | place: USA: North Carolina... | reverse complement strand
TAATGACCGCTTTTTGACTCGATTGATCGACCCTCATATAGGTATCGGTGTGGTTGTTAATAGTAGCATTCCCCTCAACAACCACGCCACCATCAGGGTTCGCCAAGGCTGAATTACTAAATGTTAGGATTATTCCAAATTTCGCCAGATATGTTACAAAAGCTTTAGGCCGCCTAACCAGATGATTAAGCTTGTCGTCCGATATTCGTCGCAATATTTTACCTAAATACCGCCGACTTTGCCTATTACCTTTAAATTCCAATTTATCGTACCGATTTGTTACAACACACCACGTGTTACCATTATGGGACACAAAGGTTAATAAACAGTTAACCGTTAACAGCTACAAATAGGGCTGGCAACTTATTAATATTTTTATTAATATTTAGATGTTGTTTTGTAGCTATATATGTATACAAAAAATACCATATGGAGGAGTTGCTTCTAAACTTGCTTCAACCCTTAATATAATTATATATATCATTCCCTCCCTAAATAAACGAGCTTTGATAAATTTTACCTTGCAACATGTTAATTTAAATAATAATTAGCTTTACTTAGAAAAAAGTAGACGAACTATTTGTAAGCATAGTTTTAATTACTAGCACATCATTCAGATGCTTGGTTCGAATGGTATCCAACCTTGCCAGCCATGAGAAACTTAACATACTGATTCACAAGTATTATAGCAAACACCCATATATATCATAGCATTATACAATCTACATACTGTATAATACTCCATACAACGTAACAACTAATGATTTAAATTTATAGTTCTTTATTAAAAGCTAAACTTGGCATTAACAGCGGTGCTATGTGCTTTGAACTCTTTTTTAGCTTCAAGTTTATAATCAAATGAGATGTCCATATTCTCAATGGCATTTATATCAATTCCTAAACCAAGATTGAACAGGTCGCGCCCTGAGGAGTTTGAACTGCTGCTAAAACTGGTAGAGGGCTGTGCAACAAAACTTGCGTTGCTCTGAATGTCATCATTAATAAAGTCATGTTGCCAGCCTAAAGATGCTTTGGGAACATATTTTGTATTTTTGTAAATAAAAGGGTAAGAAACTTCAATTCCTAATTCACTTTCAAAGGACTTGAGATCAGTTGAGTCGACACTAAGTGGAGCAGAGCTGCCATCTTCTGTATAATTATCATAAGCAACATAATTATATTTTGCCGATAAATATGGCATTAAGTTCAATCTTTTTAAATTTGTAGAATAGCCTAACGTAGCCTCGGCTCCAAGCTGGTATCCATCATAATCACTAAATGCAAGCGTGCTGTCAAATAACTCTCTGGTAGCTTCAACTTGCGACAGTCCTGCTGATGCGAGTAGGTTTAGGTACAGGTTGTTTTTTAAATCATGTGATACATAAAAAATAAGATTTTGCGAATCAACTCTACTGTCCGATCCTAAAACCCTTGTTTCAATATCGCTATTAGCATATGAAAAGCTACTGCCAATAATTGTACCCTCACCATAATAAAAGTCAAAACCGAGAGTGACCCCTTTTATTTTTGAGTCATAACCAAACTCTCCATCACGATACCCTTGTCCTATATCTTTATGGAAAAAGCTGAACCATGTCGATTTTATATTTACGTTATCTCCCGCAGAAAGACCGCTATCTGAAGATGCTAGATTCCTTACATTACTCATTCTAGTTTGAGCTGCACTAAAGCTCTTTTGCAGAACGTTACTTGTAACATTAAATTTTGAGTTATTAGATTCCGGCAGAAGGGTTTTTATATAAGTTTCACGTGTAGCATCATCTGGGGCATCAATTATGTCGCTAATGACTGAGCGTAAGCCAGAATCAAGGGTTGTTTGTGAGATATTACTAATAACATTAGCAAATGTAGAAACACTACCAAAGCCTATGGTAGTAAGGTCAGGTTTTGAAACTAATATATCTACATCAGTGCCGTTTACTATTGAAGTGAACTTGTAAGCTGGATTATCATCGGATAACACCCCTGATGTTAGGCCCGTAATAGCCCCACCTGATAAAACGTCATTTAAGATAGTCCCATCAACTATATCAACTTCTCTTCCGCTTGTTGTAATAGATAGCTTTGCTCCGTTTGAAAATGTAAACCCATTTGAAGCGGTTACTTTACCAAAGCTCGAAGCACTTGCTATGTCTGAAGCTACTCCCCCTCGGACATTAACCGAAGTTGTTGAGTTTATATCAACATCAGTTCCTGCTTTACTTGTTAAGATGCCCGTTACATTTACGGCTTCAAAGCTAGTTAGTGAACTGCCAGAAGTTGGATTTGGTGTTGAGTCTTCTATATATAGAACATCACCTGTTCCAGTTCCGCCACTCAAGTCTCCAGTATATCTTAAATCACCTTTAATAGTAAGTATGTCGTCATTATCATTCATATCAAGTGCTGTTCCACCAGTGCCTATTATGGTGCCACCATCTATAGTCATATTGAGGACTGTATTTTGAGGTGCCGTGATTGCTGAACGGTCTTTACTTTCAATTGTCGCTGTACTTCCGACATATAGTTGAAGTGAACTTGCATTTTTGCTTAAAAAATCAATGGCATTATCATTTACTCCAGTTACATTGCCGTTAATTGTAACAATCGCATTGCCAACCCCATCATTATCTATATTAATCCCTTCACTATTACCTGTGATACTTGCTCCACTTGCAACTGTAAGAATCAGATCTTGAGTGCTTGTCTCGTTTCTAAAGCGCCGCCTTTCGTTATTTGTGCCGGTTATATTACCATTTACGGTAACTATTGTTGAACCGACTCCGTCATTATCTATGCCAACTCCAATGGAGTCACCTGTAATTTTAGACTCGCTGCCAACTAAAAGTGTAAAGGTTTTAGTATTGTCGTCAGTTTGTAAATCTGTTCCCCAGCGGTTATTACTAGTAACCGTACCATTTATGGTGATGTTGCTTGAACCGGTTCCATTATTATCAATGTCTATACCGTCATTATTATTTCCTGTAATCGTAGCATTATCTCCTATTGTGACATTTATATCCTTAACATTTGCACCGGAATCAATTTCAAGGCCATCCTCATCACCTGAAAGAATGCCATTTATAGTTACATTAGTTTCGCCAACTCCAGTATTTGAAAGGTCAATACCTTCATCATTATCTGAGTTTAAAGATGAATTTGCCGCTGTAATAACATTTATATCCCCTGTTCCAACATCCGTATCAATTTCTATAGCTTCAAGTTCTGCAGCTATATTGCCATTTATAGTTATTGTTCCTTTAGAGCCGTCAAGGTTGGCAACTATTCCCTCTTGTGTTGAAGAAGTTATAGTTGAGTCCTCTCCAATAGTAATATTAGCTGCACCACTATTTGTTACTGTGTCGATAAGAATAGCATCATTGTTTGTGCTTGTAATATTACCATTTATTGTAAGGTTGGTTTTACCTAGACCATCATTATCAAGCTCAAGACCTCTACCATGGGCAATAATCTTAGAGTTACTATTAATGGTTATTGCTCCAAGAGTTGTGCCGTCATCCCCTGTAACAGTAACATCGATAGCGTTTCCGCCAGCGGCGTTTGCGGTCAGGTCAACTGAATTAATAGTGTTTGTATCAGTGTAACTTATAGCTCCAGCACCTGAAACGGTTATTGCATTTCCTGCACCAGCGTTGACACCAAAACCAGCAGATGCTGTGAGTTCTGCATTGTTAAGTGGGCTAAATGACTGTGTGGATGTATTTGTTGCAGATGAACCAGTACATGTGACCACTGAACCTACTGCCGTACATGCAGCGTAGGAATTTTCACTACAACTTATAAAGGCGATGCTAACTAAAGCAGATGTTACTAATAATGAATTCCTATTCACTTGCTTCTGTACCCTTTTTTACCTTGAACCAGCGCCTTTGGCTATCTACCATGTTTATAAGAGAAATTGGATTTTTAAATACAATAAGAAGCTAATTATATTATTCCATCAAACTCAGTTTCAGGACAGGTACCAAAAATATTGTAGTTTCTAACGCTTCTAATCATTCTTTTTCGTTCATTGGCTTATTAGCTGGTGGCAAAATGTAATTCAATAAATTTCAACTTATAGATTAATTAATACTAATTACTTTATACTATATATTCAACGATTTTCTAGAATTAACCATAACAACAAAATTTTGCCCGAAAAAGAGTTATGGGATTTACTGGTAATTATGATAACCTACCTGGCTCAATAAAATAAACAATTCATCTATGCCAAAATCACAATCACCACTTCAAACTCTGCAAAAAACATACGGCTATCCTAATTTCCGAGGAATTCAGGAAGAAATTATTGAATACGTTATATCTGGCAAGAATGCTTTTGTGCTTATGCCCACTGGTAGCGGAAAGTCGCTATGCTATCAAATACCTTCATTATGCCGTGACGGCGTTGGCATTATAATATCTCCTCTTATCGCACTTATGCACGATCAGGTTAGCGCATTGCAGCAACTGGGTATTAAAGCTACTGCGATTAATTCTGGAATGTCGCCTACAGAAATCACAAACGCCAAAAATCTAATTAGAAGTGGCGGAGTTGATATGGCTTATGTAGCGCCAGAGCGACTACTTATGGATGACTTCCTAGAATTGCTTTCAGAGACTAAGATAGCATTATTTGCGATTGATGAAGCACATTGCGTATCTCAGTGGGGGCATGATTTTAGACCGCATTACACCCAATTATTCACCCTCGCTGAGAAATTTCCTGACATTCCTCGCATTGCATTAACTGCAACAGCAGATGGGCCAACCCGAAAAGATATCGTAGAACGCCTGCATCTGTCTGATGGAAAAACTTTCATTTCAGGCTTTGACCGCCCTAATATTAATTATAGCATCATCGAAAAAAATAACGCCAAGCAGCAGCTTCTTAGCTTCATAAAACACAATCATGAAAACAATAGTGGAATTGTATATTGCCTGTCACGTAAAGCTACAGAAGAAACAGCACAGTGGCTGCGTGACAAAGGTTATAACGCTCTTGCATATAATGCAGGAATGAACGCGGAAAAACGCGCAGAAAATCAAAATAGATTCCTGCGTGAAGAAAGTATAATCATGGTCGCTACCATCGCTTTTGGTATGGGAATCGATAAACCTGACGTACGCTTTGTTGTTCATATGAGCATTCCAAAAAACATTGAAGCTTATTATCAGGAAACAGGACGTGCCGGGCGTGACGGCCTGCCTTCTGACGCACTTATGATTTACGGTATGGGCGATGCGGCCTTACTACGTAACTTTATCGAAAATTCTAAAGCACCGGACAGTCAAAAGCGTATTGAACATCATAAATTAAATGCTCTGCTTGGTTTATGCGAAGCAGCCTGCTGCCGTAGACAGGTTCTTCTGGAGTATTTTAGCGACTCATGCGAACCTTGTAATAATTGCGACACCTGCCTCACCCCCCCTGTAACATTCGATGGAACTATAGCAGCACAGAAGGCTATCTCATGCGTATATAGAACCGGACAACGTTTCGGTGTTATATATCTGATAGATGTTTTACTAGGAAAATCTAATGAGCGCATAATAGGTTTTGGTCACGAAAAAATCAGCACGTTTGGAATTGGCGATGAGTATAATAAAGGCGAATGGCAAAGTATTTTTCGTCAGTTAGTAGCACAAAATTTTCTAACTGTTGATGTGACAGGCCATGGCGGATTAAAAATAACTCCTGCCGGAATGAAGTTTTTAAAAGAAAAGCAGTCTATAAATTTACGAAAATACACTGGTAAAGTCAAAGCTGAAAAACGCAGCAAAACTAAGGTCATGCCAACAATAACCAATGACGAAGACCAAAATTTATTTTCAGCTCTAAAAGCCAAAAGATTAGAATTAGCAAAAGCTCAGAACGTACCACCATATGTTATCTTTCATGATAAAACCTTGGCTGCATTTGCATCAACAAAGCCGGAAAACAATGACGACCTATCGCAAATAAGTGGCGTAGGACAAAAAAAGATAGAACGCTATGGAGCCGAATTTCTTAGCGTTATTGATGAATATTTAAGGGGTGCAGCCTAAAGAAGACCTAATTATCCACCCAGATGATTATGCAACACCCAAAAAGGAACAAAAAGCGAAAAAGAAAGCATCTACTAAGAATGTTATAAAATTCCCGGCATAGAAAGATTAATTGTATATATTAATCTCACCCCAGCTTTTCCAGTTTAATATATAACTCTAATCACCTCTTTTTGAATAACTCTTCAAACTCATCAACATTCTTTCTAACCTTAATATACTCAGAGTTATCAGCTCCATATTTACTCTTTAGATAATTAGCAGAGATTTTATAGTACGTTAGTAGCTTCTCAGGTTTATTAGTTTTTGAATATAAATTAACTAACGCTTTTAATATTTCTTCTTTCTTAGGTTTTGTGGATTTATCAGAAACATTGTCCGCCAGATATAATAAAATTTCCTCAGCCTTATTATGCTTATTTGCAATAAAGTATATCTGGACAAGATTCAAATAAGTGGCATTTATAGTAGAATCACTTGAGCCTATTTTTTTTAAATCTTCTATTAAATTTTCACATATCTGCATAACACTTGAATAATCTTTTTTTTCAATAAAGAATTCGATTTCTTCAATTGCCTTATTGTATATTTCATCTTCTATTTTTTTCTTTCTAAAGAGTTCAATTTTTGTCAAAGTCGTTTTAACTTTTTTACTCCTCGTGCCATATTTTTCTTTTTGCAGATCAAGCATTTTATTGGTGTAATCAATTGCCAAGTCCCAATATTTTGTTGAAAAATATAACATTATTAGTCGACCAAGCACCTCCTCTTTATACGGCTCTATAGAATGACTTTCATTTTTCTTAATATTAGCATTACGCAATAAATCCAAAAGTATTTCTTGAGACTTATCTAGCTTATTTAAAAAGCCATAGGCATAGGCATTTGTGAAATTGGCACGCCTCTCTATATCTTCAAAATCCGGATTTTTCTCTATCAAACCAATAATGGTTTTCCCCATAACAACAGTTTTATGATATTTTTTTTCTTCAAAAAATTCCTTTTGAATACTCAAAAACTGCAATAAAGTTTTTCTATTAAAATTATTATCTTTCGCTAAACGAGCTATTATTTTTGATTCAAGGTTATAACAACTTTGATTTACAATTTTTTCAACATCACTATTTCTCAATGCCCTTATACAATCTTCAACTTTATTAACCTCATCGCTTGCAAATGAAAGGCTTGGAAGTAGAGATACAATAAATAACACTTTAATAACAATTAAGAACTTCATTAATTAATACCTGAACATGCTAAATAGTTAACTATATTTTATATTAAGAAAAAAATAGGCCATAAAAAAAATATAATGCGACTAACATTGCAGAAACTGCGATTCAACTAAGTCTGCCATTATATTAATCCTTTTTAAAAATTATTTTTTCTACTTACTTACAAAGAAAGGGGCATTTGCATATTCATCTTTTTCTTGTGGATATTTTTTCATCCAATCGTTTGCTCGTTTTCGAGCTGTTTTTATTTCATCCGTAGTTAAATTTACTCTGATTTCTCGTAAATCTGCTTTTTTATGAGATAATCCATTTTTTACGCTTATTAAACGCCATTTATATGCCTCGACATAATCTTTGTTAACAATCTTTGAATATTTACTTTCGTCAAGATGCTGATAATAAACCGTACCAATAGCAGCTTGCGCTAGCGCACTACCATTCTTGGCAGATTTTACAAGCAAGTCATATTTTGTTTTAAGATCCGTTTCAAGGGCTGAAACTAACCATTGAACTTGCGCAACATTTGAGTCTTTAATCTGTTTTAATCCCCATGCTCTGGCTTTTTTAAAATTATCATATTTCATATATTCATCATACATGCCATCATTTACAAGCCCTTCTCCAATGGATTCCAATGTTGCTTCAAGAACTATCTTAATAGAATCTTTATTAAAATTTCTAGCCGCTGCTAAGTACCATTTGTAGGCCTGATCGACATTCTGCTCTACTCCCACCCCGTCCATATACATATTTGCCAAAGTAGAATAAATAGGCGAATAACCATTCTCCGCAGCTTTTATATACCATTTAAAGGCCTTTTCTTCATTTTGCTCAACACCGTGCCCTCCTCGATAAAGATTACCCAGTGAGTTCATTGCAAATATACTTCCATTATCTGCAGCCTTTAAGTACCACTTATATGCCTCTTCAGGATTATTTTCATGCCTACCCTTATCATTAAACAACCCACGCCCCTTTTCATATTGAGCTAGAACATTACCGTTATCTAATGCTTTTTGAAACCAATAGTCCGATTTTTGCAGATCCTTCTCCACCCCTTTACCGAATTTATACATATTGCTTACATGATATTGGGAATCTGCATCACCATTCTGCGCAGCCTCAAGCCTTTTGTTAAAAACCTCCGCAGATTTTTGATTAGCCAACGAAGTATTTCCTAAAAACAAAATGCAAATAAATGTGATTATTAAATATCTAATTTTGGACATAACGCATAATCTTTTTTATTAAATTATTAGTATTAACACTTCCTAACCAACACCCATAAATCCTAAAAAATTAAAAATCAACTTAAAAAAAATCTTTTCGCACCTTACGCAACCCTGGATTTAGCAAGGGTAAATGGCGATTTTGCTACCAGTTGCTTAAGGTTAATTTATTAATAACTTTATTTGGATTTCACGACAAAATGTCTGGACAAAACATGCAACTAATATAGTTACGAATCTATATCAGCTTTTCTAAAAGCTTATGCACGGCTTCATCTATATTTTTTTCATTACCAGAACTACTTGGAGAAACGCTTGATCCTTTATAGCTTCCTCCCAATGAAGGAACCGAATCGGGGGCAACCTTCCATATACCATTTGGCTGTTTACACATGGTTATAGGAATAGTTTGCTCCTTACCGTCAATCTTACTCTTTTGAGTACCTGTTCGGCATTCTTTCGTAGAAAAAGAATTCTGTAGCTGCCTTTGTATAAGTTCACGCTCTTTTTTAAGCTTAAATTCAGTTATGTAATTAACAATACCATGATGCCTTCCAACTGAAGCAAGCGATATGGCGCTCTCACCTTTATGAGAAATAGCATCAGGGTTCGCAGAGAATCTCTCCATCAATGCCTGAACCACAAGAAAATGCCCACGCCTAGCAGCAACATGAAGTGCTGTATATCCCTGATGGTTAGTTGTATTTGCATTAGCTGAACTGTTATTTATAGCCTGCTCTACCAGATAAATATTGCCTTCCGCGGCGGCTGAAAATAGCTTAACGCTACTATGCTCATGAATCTTTATTTTGACGGGCTGTTTATTTAATTTCGATATTGAGGATGTAACCTCCCTCACCCCAACATTACGCTTTCCGTCCTGCCAAGCATTTGGGTTATACCAACCGTGCGCCGTTACACAGCTATTAAAATAAGGAGTTGTATATACGCTCCGTTCCGCTGAGCTATATGGCGAACCAAGTACTACATTACCTACTACCAAATCACCATTATCAGTCAATGTCGGCTGTTTTTCCTGCTTGGGCTTAGAAAACGCAGGAGAAAACTTTGCGCTTACTTCCTGATTACAAAAACCTTTATCTTGTTTAATTTTACTCCTTAGGGACTTCGCATTTATCAAACATTGCTCTAACTGAGGTCCCTCTGATATTACGCCTTCTCTTTTACTACAAAAATCATATAGCTCTCTATTGGCTTGATAGCGTGCTGTACATTGTTTATATCCGGCAGATTTCTTCTCATAACCGTTATTTATACAAAATTCACCTCCAATAGTTGTACAGTTTGAAAGTATTAATGCAGATACTAATAGACCTACCTTAGAATAAATTTTCATTATATATCCTTTAGTTAGAAAGTACATTTTCGACAAGATAACATAATATTATCAAGATAAAACATTTTTAATATTACTAATTTTGGATTTCCCAAGCTCCATCTGGCTTACGGCATGCAGTGCCAAAGCTTTCTTTAAGTTGGCCACCGACCATAATTGTTTGAGTGAACTCACGGCAATATCGCTGGGCAGGCATATAAGCATTAACTGATGTTAGAGTGTTGTGGCTATATACAGGCTGTGCATTATATCCCACATATTGATGGTTAGGAATAACATAATCAGTATTACCGTATACAGGGTTTGCACGATATCTGTTAGTGTAAGCTGTGTTTTTATAATATGAAGAATTATTATGTCCAACAGACCTTCCTACACTGCCACCTACTCCAGCACCAAGTAATGTTCCAACTGCAATAGCAACAATATTCCCCTTACCTTTTCCAACATTTGAACCAACTGCTGCTCCACCTGCTGCACCAAGTAATGTTCCAAGAATCTTGCTATCATTTGCATGCGCTACACTAGCCGTTCCAACACTTGCTAGTATTATAGCTAAAGATGATGTCGCTATAAGTTTTTTCATTTTCATAATATTTCTCCGTTTTTCATTAGATTGGTCTTTATATATTTAATATAACCCAAATCTAATGAGCCACGGATGAAGAAAAAATTCATAGAAAATTCATGTCTATGAATTTAGGGTTATCACAGCTTTTAATCCGCCCAAATTATCAG
>Ga0213866_10003530_pt1 | contig 10612 bp, 5 predicted proteins | sample PICome_11_FD_160079 | JGI IMG/M metagenome (GOLD analysis project Ga0213866, IMG submission 160079) | Coastal seawater microbial communities near Pivers Island, North Carolina, United States - PICO284 | ecosystem: Environmental > Aquatic > Marine > Coastal | place: USA: North Carolina... | reverse complement strand
ATAAAGGACTAATCAGAAAGTTCACTGCAAAACCTGCAACACATACCCAAGCTGTTGCTGGTCTCCAAGATGATTGAAACCAGTTACCTTTAGCTTCTTCTTTGTTTACTTCTATTTGTGCTTTAGCAATTTCGTGTATATGTTTTTCAGACATAGTTGCAAGTTCATGAGCAATCTTTTGTTTTGCATCAGCATCAGGAATGAATTTATCTAAGATTTCGCTAATAGGTTTGATAAGTTTGTCTATCATATTAAACTCCTAATACCATTTTTTGTAATTCAATACTTCTTCTGCCCACTTGTTTAAACCAACGACTATCTTCCATTTCAACAGCCATCTTCTCCCAATCATGTTGTCTACAAGCTTTCAACATGTTACGAAACTTAGAAAGCTTTGAAGCTCCTAAATTAAAACACATGTTTACTAAGACTCTTTGTATAACTTCAGGTAACTCATCCCAGTCTTCGTGACTTCCAAAGACATCTATAGCTTCCATATAGTGTTTATCAAAGTCGTCATCATAATACATATCAACAACTTCTTGAGGTATTTTAGTTCCAACTTCCCAACTATATTCAGGGTCTTGAGGTTGGCAAAGATGTCCAACTCCTAAAGTTTTATAACCTAAACTATCTAAATAGATTTCTAAAACTTCACCTTCGTGTCTTTTAATTTCTTGTTTACAGAGTTCTATATTCATATTTTTTAATTAGTCCCATATTCTTAAATGAAAATTTCTATGTAAAGGAGAAACTACATTTAAATTTACTTCGTCTAATTTTTTTATTTCTGGATTATCTTTATAAAATTCTAAAACATGAGGAAATATTTTTACTGGTGGACCACTATGATGACCACTTCCGATAACTTGTGAAGATTCAAGTTTATTTACTATCTTACCAGTTTCATCATAATCGAATTTTGGTATGTAGTTTTTTTCTAATTTTAATATTTTTTCTTGTTTATTTTTGGGTAATTTATTAAACCATTCATTATATTTATCTTGTGCAAACTCATAAATATCATTAAATATTTTTGTAGAATCTTGTTTAACTTTAGCAATATTAAAAGTAGTATCTGTATTTGAAATTTCAATAGCTTTTTTTGTTAATTCGTCAATTTGATTTTTTACATTATCCTGTATATTATATAATTGTTGATAAAGCCTATCAGTTTCTTTTTCCAAATTAGAATGTTTTTTAAACATTTTATTCAATTCAATTTTTTTTGATTTTGGTATATTATTAAATAATGCTATAATACCTGCATCATTTATTACATCTTCAATTGAAAATGCTTCAAAATATGGTGAAGGTACAGTATTATATTTTATAGATAATTTATTTAAAGTTTTGTTTATAGAATCTGCTGAACGATTTACTTTATCCTCAGTTTTTGATAATTCTTTTATTAAAAATGTAGGCGTTATCTTATTTTTATTTTCAGGAAAGTTTGTTATAGAATCTCTATCAAATATTATTGGATTTTCTTGTATAAAATTTTCAACATTTTTAGCTTTTCTTTTATCTTTTAATTCATCTAATACAAATCCTTTATTTAAAAATTCATAACTTTTTAATTTTTTATCTGAACTTTTTCCTATTTCAAATAATGTCATATCAAGAAATATATCATCTTTTTGATTCAGTAATTCTTTTATCCTTGCTGCTTCTGGATTTTCTTTATTAAATTTTTGAATCATAGGATTAGCTTCAATTTCTTCTTCTAATAATTTTAATTCATAACTATAATCAGCTAAAGATTTATTTTTTATATTTATTTTTGCTTTATCATCTAACTTACTTATTTCATCAAAGACATATAAATCTTGTCCTTTAAGCCAATCATCAAACATTCTTTGTTGTTCTTCTTTTGCTAAATCATCTAATATTGTAAATTCATCATTAGCTTCTGTAATTGATAGTTTACCTTTTTTAAAATCATTAACAATTTTATTACCTCGTGTTAAAAATCTTGTAACTAAACCACCAAACACAAAAGGTTTTCTTATTTCATTTGCATAATCCTCAATTGTTTTTTCTACTAATAATTTTTTTGCCTCTTCATAATCTCCAGTTTGTTTTAAAGCATCAAAACCTAATTTGTTATTTAAAAAGTCTGTTCTAGAATCTATTGGTTTACTAAATGATTGTATTAATTCTCTTCCTTGTATAAGAGTTTTCATTTTTAAATCAGTTCCAAATTTAGCACCAAATAATCTATGATTTAATTCATTAAAAGCCGGTGTAGATTTTTTAATATATTTACCTGTTTCATCTAATAAAACTCTTTGGTTTTCAGGAATTAAACCTTTATCTATTTGTTCATTTAAAACTAATGCAGATTCAAGCTCATGTTGTCTTTGAGTTTTAACATCAATTCCAAATTTTTCACCAACCCAGTTCATAAAGTCACCACCTTTACTAGCAGTTAGTCTACTCATTTGTCCTTTTAAAGCTCTGTCTTCTACATCTTGTACAGATTCTGATGTAGCATTATAAGGCTCTCCTGTGTATGGATTTATTCTTTCATCAGGTTCATCAATAGCTTGAGGAACATTTACTGAACCACCTCTTGAAAATCCCGGAAGTTTAGACATCTCTTCAGATTTTAAAAACTCTAGTAATACTTTATCAGCTTCTCTACCTCTTTTCTTTAAAGCATCTCTTACTTCTTTAGGTAAAGCAGAATAAGCTGGTAAGTTTGTAGTAGCTAACTCAGCTAATCCTTTTCTATAAATTAACATATCTATAGCATCTTGACCTAAAGGACCAGCAAATGATTTTATTAAACTTGCAGCTTGACCTCCTCCTAAATCTACATTAGTTTGTAGTCTATCTGCATATTCCCAAAAACCTACTCCTCCCCAACGTCTAATACCCTCATATACTAATTCACCGGGTTCTTGTTCTTCCCAATTTCTACCACCACTTCTAATATAGTTACCCATCATAGCAACTGATGTCATTAACATGGTAGTTCCTAAAATTTTTGGAGTTGTTTGAAGTGGATAATCTTTACTATCTGTAACAAATCTTTTTAAAATAGTATTAGTAAAAACAGTAGGATAACCAGCAAACTGCATAAGTAATTGTCCTGCTGGACTTCCAAACCATAAAGGTCTATTAGCTTCAGCAGCACTTGGATTTAATATAATTTCTTTTGTAAATCTATTAGCTCCATTTACTATGTCTTTTGTATAAAAGTCTGCTTGTGAAGCTTTACCAAAATCAAAAGCTCCTGTTTTCATATTAGCTCTATGCCAAGCAAGTCCTAACTTTGGATTTACATCTAAATCTTCTAATTGGTCTTGTAAATATTTTTTAGTTGTAGCATTTAATTTTACAATACCTTCTTCATCTTTATATAGTCTTTCAATATTTCTACGTATTAATTTCTTACCTACATTAAAAGAAGCAAGTTGTACTGCAGAAGTCCATTGAGTTAATAAGTTAGTTTTAAAAAATACATTTTGTAAATTTTTTGCAACACTACCTGTTAAAGCATCACCAGTTAGTCCTTCTATTCTATCCATTACAGCTTGTTCTAAAGCTAGTCCTGTTTCATAAAGTTCTTTCCATTCAGCATCTTCTAAGTCTTTAATGCCTCTAGTTTTTTTACCGGCTGCTCTTTGTATTCCTTTTATAGCTCTATCAAAAGTTTTAACAGTTTCTTTTTTTAATGCATGAGCAATTTCACCTACTGCTGCTGGAGAATCTGTTACTCCAACTCTTGCTAATAATAACAAAGGCTCTGTAATACTAGAGATAGTTGCTAAAGGTAAATGAGCCATCTGCTGAGTTAATCTTCCCCAGTCTGACATTCCTCTTAATATAGGATTATTTATTCTTGGAATATCAACACCGGTTGCATATCCATACATATCTTCTACACGTTCAATAATTTTTTCAACTTCTTCTCTATTAACTTTTTTAGCTAATAAATCTTCTCTTATTGGTTGTATAAATTTCTTTCTAAAATCTTCTCTTGTTTTTCCAAAATGAATAGTTCTAGCAAGACCTTGAGATAAATTTGTAAAATAATCTTGTAATACTAATCTAACATCTGTTTCAATATAATCAAACATTTCGTCATCTGGTATGTTAGTAAAAACTCTATGTTTCATAAACCCATAACCGTTACCAACTTGATTAGGGCTTTGAAGTTCAAAAGGAGTCCACCTTCTTTCTAACATATTATCTACAATAGCTTTTGCTTTTGCTTGTCTTGCTTGATTTAATTGAAATTCTGTAGCATCTTCAAGTAATGCATATTGTTTATCTCCTCTAACAGGCACTCCTGCTTCTGCAAGAAAATCTCTACCTTCTCCTTGTTTATTTTTAAACAATGCAGCATCAATAGATAATTGATTTAACTCAAAACCTTTTACTTGTTTTCCAGTTGTATCTACAAATATTTGTTCTTGTATTTCATTTATAGGTTCAGCATGTTTATATTTTATTAATTTTTCTGCAAAACCTTCAGGGTTTGCTGCAAGTTTAGAGTGTGATATTTTATGTGGAAAATAATTTGTTACTTTTTGATTTAAAGCAAACATTCCATATTCATTTCCTTTTGAAAATCCAATATCTAATAAATTTTTTAAACCCATTCTTTTAGAGCTTCCAAAAAAAGCTTCTTTAACTTCAGGGTCTATTGGTTTATCTTTATATGTTTTTGCTTTTGGATTTGCAAATAAAACCATTAGTTGTCTATTTTGGTCAGCATCTAATTTAGCAAAGATGCCTGTTTTCCAAATCATGTTTAGTGAATTTTCTAGATTATAATGAAAAAATCCTTGAAGCCTTCCAAGTGTTTCTGGAAATGTTTCTTCTTTAACTCCTTCTTTTCTAGGACCTAATAATCTTCTAACATCATATCTTAAAACATCTAAAAATGCTTGAGTTGGTTTTGATTTTTCTGCTACACTTAAAAGTCCAGTAGTAGGTTTACCAACACTAGCAGCAATCAATCTTTCAGTCATGCTTCTTTTGATATTAAAGTTATCTATAGTTTCTGCAACTTCTACTTCGTTTTTTAATTTAGTTGCATCTTCCTCATTTAAAGGACCTACAAACTTTTTAGCTGCATCTAAAGCTTCCTGTTCATTTGCATATTTAAATTGTTTATCAAAATATTTTGCAGCACTAATACCACCTAAAGCACCAGTAACAGTACCACCTAAAATACCACCTAAAGCTGTCATAGCTCCTACTTGATTCCAATCTACATCATCTCTAACACCTAAATCTATATCAGTAGATTGAGAAAAATATTCATAAGGACCTACCCATGCTGCACCTTCAGCAGCTCCATATATAGCAGGTCTTTTAGCTCCTTGTAATCCAGCCTTACCTAATTGTGAAACATTATATCTTTTAATACCTTGTTTAACTAATTCATTTGCTCCGGCTCTAGTAGCTAAAGAACCTCCCATAGTAGGTATAGCAAATAAAACACTTAAAAGATTTAATGGGTCTGCTACAATATCTATTGTAATATCTTTTGCAGCACGTAACCTTTCTCTAGTGCTTTTTAAATCTGCATTTCTAAACATGTCTCTTAAGTAAACATAGTCTTCTTTTTGTTGGTTGGTCCATTTACCTGTTTGTAAACTTCTAACCATAGCAGAACTAAGACTATATTCAGAGTCTCTTAAGTATTCAAATATATCTTCATTAGAACCTAAACCTTCTAAAAATCTTTCAGCTCTAGTATTAAAATTTTTATTATCTCTAAGTTCAGCAACTGTATATTTTTCAGATAAAGGCTGTAAAGGTTCTTGAGATAAACCTGTAAGATTTAAATTATCAAAAGCAGAACGATATTTCGTAGGAGTTGCTTTTATAGGTTCTAAAGGTTTTTGAGGTTCTTGAAAATTTAAATTATCAAATGCGGTTGCATATAAAGATGTAGGTTTTTCTTTTTCTTTTTCTTTTTCTTCTTTTTGTTGTGGAAGAATAATATTATCAAATGCAGACATATTAACTATTTATTATATTTTCTAATCTTTCTTTTTCTGTTTTTAGTTCTTCAAGTTTATTTTCAGAAAGTCTTTCAGGATTTTTAAGTAATCGTTCTATTCCTCTTAATTGTTGTCTTTCATATACATTAGGAACACCACTAAAGTCATAAGGTATTCTTCCTAAATTATCATTAATAGTATCTTCAATTTTTTTCTTTTGCATATTTAAAGAATCAATTTGAACCTGAGATAAATTTTTAGTATCTTTTAGTCTTTCATTTATTTTATTATATCTAGTAATAGATTGTCTTATTAAAGCTTTAGGCTCTGCTGTTAGTTCATCTATTTGTTCTTGAGTTGGTAAAACAAAAATATCTATTTCTCCTTCACCTTCTCTTCCACCTACTTCTTCTTCTTGAGAAACAGTAGGTACATTTACACTAGAACCATAATTTTCCTTAAATTTATTACGGAAAATATTTTTAGTATCTTCATCAATTTGACCTAATATTAAAACATTACCACCAATTTCAATAGCTTGACCCATTTCATTTTCACTTGGGTTTTCTATTTTTTGTAATAATATTTCATCTCTAAGTTTTATATTATCTCCTGCTTTTGCAGATGTTAAAATATCTAATTGATTGTTTATATTTTCTTTTTGTTCTATATCTTCAATCACGTCTCTTTGTTGAGTTAATCTAATAATTTGATTATCTAATTCTGTATTAATCATATTATTATAATCTATAGTTTTTTGATTTCTTTTATAAATATCTTCATCTGTTTCTAAACTATTAACAACATTAAATAATTCTTCAGGTATCATTCTATTTTGAAACCCTGCATAACTTACAGGTCTTTTAAGATAAATTTTACCTGTTCTTCCTGCTCTTTTTCCTAAATGTCCTGTATTTACTAAATCATCAATAGCTAAATTATATAAATCAGACATACTATATTTATCTGCTGGAGATTTAATTTTGTCAGCTATTAAAGCATTGTCTTCTGCTTCATACATTAAAGCTAACCTACTAATCATAGTAGCTGCAACATCTTGAGGATTTGCATTTTTATCTAAAACATATTGATTTTTATTTTCATCATATTTTAATACTTCAATTTCTTTTACTTTTCTAAATGGTCTTCTATCGTCTTGTATAGTTTTACCATCTATAGATGCTAAAGAATACACTTTATTTCCTATTTCTGTTAATTTAGGATATAAATCTTTTTTAGTATTTTCTAAATTTTTACTTACGTTATCATAAGATACAATATAACCTACATTATCTTCAAATATTTTATCTTGATTATTTAAATAATAATCTTGTAATTTAGTATTAACAGATTTAGAAAAATTTTCTTGTTCTGTTCTTTTACCTTCTGCTTCTGTTACTGCACTAGCTAATTGAGTTTGTTTAGCTGCTGTTCCAAACATATTAGGAAATATTTTATTTATTCCTTTTAAAAATAAACTTGTATTTGTAGGGTCATTTTTTAATTCATATAGTTTAGCTTGTAATTCATCTAATACAGGTTTAGATAAACTAGCAAAACTTTTTGTTACAAATGGGTCTTCTTGGACTTTAGTATAATAGTCTATTAATTCTTTTTTTTCTTCTTCTTGCCAATCAAATAATTGTTTTCTTAATACAGGGTGAGCTTCTAAATCTTCATAACTTTTACCCAAAGTTCTTCTTAAATTAGAAGTATTATAATTTTCCATAACTTTTTTATTTAAAAAGTTGTCTCTATCTATAGAATTAAATTTATTTATATCTTGTCTTAATCCTTGATTTTGTTCATATTTATATTCGTAATCTTTTATAATATTATCATATTCTAATTTTAAATCATTAACACTATTTGATACATTTACTTTTTCTTTATTTTTTAAAGCGTTTATAGTTTCTAACAATACTGTTAAACCGAAAGCTTGATTTCTTTCACGACTGCTAGTTTTTTTTCTTTGTGCTAATATAGACCCTGCTAGTTGTCCTACTTTAGAACTATCCAAATAATTATCAGACATTTTCATCTTCTCCTTTACTCAATAAACTTTTTCTTATTTCTGGTACTGTTTCTTTTATTTGCTCTAAAATACTTCTAGGAACTACAGATTCTATAGGTTCTATAGTTTTTTGATTACTTTTTATTTGATTAAATAAATTTTTAATTTTATTTTTTTGTTCACTTTCATCTTCACTATCTACTTCATCAATATCATTATCATCAATATTATATTTTATATTGGCTTCTTCACCTATACCCATTATAGTATACATAACCGGTTCAGATAATAATAACATTAAATCAGGAGTTATTTCTCCATTAGCAAATTTAGAATATAATATAGATAAAGATAAATCAATTGCAGAAGTTCCTTTTGCTAATGCGTTTACAATATGTTTAGCTGCTTTAGGATTTAATATTGTAGCAACTATATTGTTTAATGCCTCTCTAGGATTAACAAATTTAGGAGGAGTTTCCCAAGGATAAGGTTGCTCTTTACTATTTGTTAAAGATTGTCCGGGTATAGCTCTACCTTTAGAAGTTAAATTTACAACTTCATCAATACCTTCATCTGTTATTTTTCTTTTACCTATAACTGGTGGTTCTTTAGATTCTGGTATATCATTTAAATCATATCCAGATTCAATAGCATTTAAAATAATTTTTTCTGTAGCATCAGAAACATTATCTGCAATAACAGGTTTTAATTTTAATTCTTGTTTAGCCATACGTTATTCCTATAAATATATTTTATGAAATTTTTAAAGTTTCTTGTTGAAATAAAGGCTCATTAGTATTGAATCCAACATCAGCAGTTCCAAAATAATTTGTTTTATAAACATCTTCTAAACTTCTTACATTTGCCTCACTATAAGCAACAGCTAAATCCCCTAGTTGAGTATCTCCTTCTAGATTTAAACCAGTAGCAACTCCTACTTTATCAGGGTCTCCTTGCATTTTTTGCATTGCCATTCCTGTTCCTACATTAGTAATAACACCTCTAGTTACATCACCTAATACGGTGCCTCTAGCAAGTTTAGAACCAGCTTCTACTGTTTTAGCAGCAGCTTCTGCATATTTACTAGGGTCAGTAATTGCTTGAGAAATAGTAGCTCCTTCTTTAGGAACTAGTGAACCAGCCTCACTAGCAAACATATCACCCTGACCAAATTCACCTGCTATGCTTCTTGTTGTTTCATCTGTCAAGCCTACAAAGTCTGTTGCTTTTCCTAAAGTAGAACCAAGAAATTTACCAGTAGCTGTAAATGGTTTAAAACTTGTAGGATTAAACTTAGCAAAAAATTGACCGCCTTTTATAATAGCTTGACCAAAAGCACTACTTGCAAAAGAACCTCCAAATGCTCCAAGAGCTGCACCTCCTGTAGCTAATACAGCTCCTACAGTAGCTATTACTTTAAACAATTTACTTTTAGTAATTTTTTTAACTACTTTTTTTATTTTTTTACCAACTTTTTTAACTGCATTTTTTATTTGTTTAGCTTTCTTTCTTAACCATCCCATTTTAACCTACTCCTGTAACATCTTCTGTTATTACTGTTATTAAACTTTTTATATCATTTACACTTGTACTATACCTATCTGGGTCAGAAGCAAGTGCTGTATTTACAATTTGTGCTACTCTATTTTTTTCATTTTCAGATGCTCTAAAATCATAATCTGCTTGGTCTCTTAATTCTTGCCATAAAAATGCTCTAGATGTTTGACTTAAATTAAAAGCATTAGTAGCGTTTTGCATATTAATAGCATTTTGAGCTGCTGTATTTGATGTATTAATTTGTCTCATCCAAGCTACATTAGAAGCTTCTACTGCTGCTTTGTTTTGTGCGTTCCATTGATTTCTTGCAAATTCTTGATTAGCATTAAACTGGTCTACTTGTGTTTTAAGTTGAGCATTGTATCTATTTGCTTCAGCTTCAATACCAGCTCTCCTAGCTTCAGCAGCATTAGTCTGTGTTGCATTAAATTGTTCCATTGCATTTAATTGTGAAGTATTATACTGTTCTATTTGAGCAGATAAACTCATCATAAACTGGTCTCTTTGTTGCTCGTTTGTAGCATTAAATTGTCTTGACGCATTTTCAGCAGCTTCAGCAGATAATATTCTTTGTTGCTCTTGTTGAGCTTTCATCATATTAGCTTGTTGCTCATTGTTCATATTAGCCATATCCATAGCTAAAAAGTTTTTAGCATTTTGTACAGCTAATCTTTCTCTTGTTCCTAAGTTTGCTAAATCCATTGAAGCCATAGCTGTAGCATTTTGCATAATAGCTTGTTGTTCTGCGTTCATATCAGTAAGAGCTACAGTTTGCATAAACTTACTATTAGCTAACTCAATTTGTTGAGCTGTTGAAAACTTAGCCATATCTATGTTAGCAATAGTATTAGCATTTCTAATAGCTGTTTGTTGGTCAACATTAAGTTGAGTTATTCCCATTTGATTAGCTAACTGTGCTTGTAACTGATTAGTTTGCATAGTCTTGTTAAGATTTGCAAGTTCTATCTTTTCAGCATTACTTAAAGTTTCACTAGCTGCTTGGTTTCTTGAAGATAAATTAGCCAACCTCATTTGTTGGTCATTAGTTAAATTAGCAAGTTCCATTTGCTGTTTA
>Ga0213866_10003527_pt1 | contig 10615 bp, 11 predicted proteins | sample PICome_11_FD_160079 | JGI IMG/M metagenome (GOLD analysis project Ga0213866, IMG submission 160079) | Coastal seawater microbial communities near Pivers Island, North Carolina, United States - PICO284 | ecosystem: Environmental > Aquatic > Marine > Coastal | place: USA: North Carolina... | reverse complement strand
AAGAGCATTTTTTAAATTAGCAACTCAACACCCAAATGAAATAGAAATTGTAGCAATTAATGACCTAGGAGATATCGAAAATCTGGCATACCTTTTAAAATATGACAGTGTTTATGGACGATCACCATTTGAAGTAAGTGTCTCTGGAGAAAATTTATTAATAGACGGAAACGAAGTTCTAGTTCTTGCAGAAAAGGAACCCAAAAAACTTCCTTGGAAAAAAATGAAAATCGATGTAGTTGTAGAGTCTACAGGATTTTTTACAAAATACGAAGACGCACGTGGACACATAAAAGCAGGTGCTAGAAAAGTTGTTATCTCTGCTCCAGCAAAAAGCGAACCAAAAGATGCATCCGAAGCTACAGTTTTAATGGGAATAAATGACAATGCACTTTCTCTTTGTGAAATTAGCTCAAATGCATCGTGTACTACAAACGCAGGAAGCCCTTTGATGGCTATTTTGGATGAATCTATTGGTATAGAAAAAGCTGTTCTAAATACAGTTCATGGATACACTGCTACGCAATCTCTGGTGGATTCTCCAAACAAAAAAGATTTTAGAAAAGGACGAGCTGCTGCACAAAACATAATTCCTTCTACAACAGGAGCAGCTATTGCAACTACAAAAGCTTTGCCACAACTTGAAGGGAAGTTTGATGGTATTGCACTTCGAGTCCCTGTGATAGTTGGCTCTATTGCCGACATTACTTTTGTTGCTAAAAGAAAAACTACTGTAGAAGAAGTAAATGAAATTTTACGAAAAGCTTCAGAAGAAACTAGATGGAAGGGAATTTTCTCTGTAGTTGATGAGCCTGTAGTATCACAAGACATGGTAGGAAACACTCATGCAGCAACAGCCGACCTTTCTTTTACAAAAGTAGTAGACGGAGACTTGGTAAAAGTCCTTTCATGGTACGATAACGAAATAGGGTACACTAATGCTTTAGTACAGCATGTTATAAAGACGGGGAGTGAGGCGAAATAAAAATTTCTTAAATACATCAATTTTTTTAAGGCAATGTAAAAATACAGAATATGAAAAACATAATCCACATAGGAGCAGATCACGCAGGATTTGAATTAAAAGAAGCAGTAAAACTTTTTCTAGAAAAAAAGCACTATGAAGTGGTGGATCATGGAGCGTACGAATACGACGAGGACGATGATTATCCTGAGTTTTGTGGCTCTGTAGCAAGGGAAATAGCTATTGATCCTGAGCTTATGGGTGTGGTGATTGGCGGGTCTGGGCAGGGCGAAGCGATTGCTTGCAATCGCTTCGCAGGCGTCCGAGCAGTCGTATTTAACGGCCAATACGAGCCGTCAGACGGTCGTGAAGTACCAGAAGAAATAGTCACTTCTCGCCAGCACAATGACGCAAACATCCTCTCACTGGGAGCACGATTTCTTTCAGAAGAAGAAGCCCTCGAAGCACTAGAGCTCTGGCTCGACACAGAATTTTCGGGAGAAGAAAGACACATTCAGAGAATTGAGCAGTTGGACAGACTTATTTAAAAGATTATTGATTAGTTAATTAGAATTTATTTTTAGTACAATACAAACATGACAAAAATTATCCCAGCAGTAATGCCAACAAGCTATAAAGATTTAGAAGAAAAGATAGAGAAAATCCCTACCTCAATAAAAAAAGTTCAGATAGATGTCATGGATGGTCATTTTGTAAAATCTAGAAGTTGGCCATATAACAAAGACGAAAAAGGGCATTTTGAAAAAATGGGAATGCAAGAAGAAGGTCTTCCTCGTTGGGAAGAATTTGATTTTTCTATAGATTTAATGGTTTCAAATCCAAAAGATGAAGTAGAAAGGTGGATTGCAGTAGGTGCATCTGAAGTAATTATTCATATAGAAAGTCTGAAAGAAGATGGAGTTGAATACATCAGAGAATTAAAAGATAGAGGAGTTGTAGAAATAGGAATGGCTATTGCTCCATATACACCAATAGAAGAATTAGATAAATACATACCATATATAAGCACGGTGCAATTTATGGGAATTGAGCAAGTCGGATATCAAGGAGAAGAATTTTCTGAAAGAGTCTTAAATAAGATAAAAGATTTTAGAGAAAAATACCAAGATATGGAAGTGAGCGTCGATGGAGGAGTCAATTTTGAAACCGCCGGAGACATTTTAGATGCCGGAGCAAACACACTTGTTTCTGGATCAGTTTTATTTAACGCTGTTCATATGGGGGATGTTATTGAGAGGTTGAAGAATATTTAATTAGAGATAATCAAAAGGTAAATTATGGCTTAAAATAAGACTTAAATGCCATAAATAAGGCCTTAGAACTTGTTGATAATTATTTTAATATCATTATGATATTATGTATTCAATGCTTACTAAAACAGATCTCAAAGCAATACAAATTCTGGTCAGAGAAGAGGTCAGAAATGAGGTTAGGAATGAAATCAGTCCTTTTAAGGATGAGATGTACTCATTTCGAGATGAAATGTACGCTTTCACCATCGCCGTGAAAAATCAATTCGATAGGATAGACAAACGATTTGATAAAATTGAAACTGTTTTAGAACAAAAGGCTGATAAAAAAGACACCGCCACAAAAACAGACATTCAAAGAATAGAAGGATACATGCTTGGAAAGGGAAATCGTCTGGATAGACTAGAAGACGACATGAGACTCGTAAAAACAAAATTAAAATTAGCATAGCGTCATTTAAAATATTACAAAGTCTATTCACATCGATTTACTTAATTCATAGAACAATATCATTTTTAACCTCCAAAGGTATTTAATTTACTTCCTAAAAAATAATTCTTTCCACACAATTGTTTTGCTATAATAAAACCATGGCAAATCTACTAGACGACAAAGTCTGCAAACTCCAAAAAAAAGCGAATGAGATTCGTAAATCGATTATTGAAATGTTGGTAGAAGCAAAATCAGGACATACTGCAGGACCACTCGGGATGACGGATATTTTTACTTATTTATATTTTCATGCCCTCAAACACGATCCAAAGAAACCAGACTTAGAAGACCGTGACTTGCTCGTACTTTCAAACGGCCACATCTGCCCAGTACTTTATGCAACGATGGCCCACGCCGGGTATTTTCCTCTAGAAGAATTAAAAACACTTCGAAAATTTGGCTCACGCCTACAAGGGCATCCTCATCGTGAATTTCTCCCAGCACTAGAAACTAGCTCCGGTCCACTTGGTTCAGGACTTTCGCAAGCAGTTGGCATGGCTCTGGCTCTGCGCATAGACGAAGGAAAATCTACAAATCGTTTTGTGTATTGTCTCACGGGCGACGGTGAGCTCGATGAGGGTCAAAACTTTGAAGCATTGATGCTTGCAGGAAAAGAAAAACTCCACAACCTTATTATGATTGTCGATAGAAACAACATTCAAATAGATGGCTTTACCGAAGACGTCATGCCACTAAACGACATCGTCGCAAAATTCAAATCCTTCAACTGGCACGTCCAAGAAATAGACGGACACAATTTTGAAATGATTGACGAAGCAGTAGGGCAAGCGCAAGCAATTTTTGACAAACCCTCTGTAATTGTCGCAAATACAATTCCAGGAAAAGGAGTCCGAGCTTTCGAGAGAAAACCAGAGTGGCACGGAAAACCACCAAAAGGAGAGGAGGCAAAAGATGCATTCGATGAACTCAGAACATTAGGAGGACAAATAACTTGCATAGACCATGATTAATAAAAACGCAAAACTAAATCCAAACATTTTTGAGGCTGACGTAGAACAAGTGCCTATTCGAAATGGTTTTGGTGACGGCTTAGCTGAGGCCGGAGAAAAAGATGTACAAGTCGTCGGACTTTGTGCAGACCTTACCGAATCCACTCGCATGGAATCTTTTGCAAAAAAATTCCCGGAGCGTTTTGTGCAAATCGGAGTCGCAGAACAAAACTTAGCTTCAGTTGCATCTGGAATGGCAGCACTTGGGAAAATTCCTTTTATATCAAGCTACGCCATGTTTTCTCCTGGGCGGAATTGGGAACAAATCCGCACCACAGTCTGCTACAACAATGTACCGGTAAAGATAGTAGGCTCGCATGCAGGAGTTTCTGTAGGGCCAGATGGAGGAACGCACCAGGCTATCGAAGATATCGCTCTTATGCGAGTTATTCCTCGTATGGTCGTTATTTCTCCATGTGATGCAATAGAAGCAAAGAAAGCCACTCTTGCCATGTCAGAAACAAAAGATCCGACATACCTACGATTGGCTAGAGAAAAATCTCCAATCATTACAACTCCAGAAACTCCATTTGAAATTGGAAAAGCCCAAATATTTTTTGAATCAGAAGGAAAAGATATCGTGGGAATAATTGCAACAGGTGCACTTTTGCATCGCGCATTAAAGGTTGCCAACAAATTAAATGCCACAGGACAAAGCGTAATAGTTTTAAATGTACATACAATAAAACCACTCGATGAAGAGGCCATCATTTCTTTGGCTGAAAAAACAGGAGCACTTGTAACAGTAGAAGAACATCAAATAAAAGGAGGACTTGGTGGAGCAGTTGCAGAACTTTTGGCACAAAAACTTCCTACTCCAATAGAATTTGTAGGAGTAGACGATGTTTTTGGACAATCAGGTACTCCTGATGAGCTTATTTCACACTATGGGATGGATGAAGAGGGAATTGAGAAGGCTGTACATAAAGTAGTGAGCAGGAAAAAAAAGTAGAAATAAGCTAAAATATATAAATGAAAGAATTCATAAGAAAGACACAGGAAGGAATGAAGAAGACTCCGTTATTTAGTAAAAGTTTGGGAATAATCGGAATAGTTCTATTATCTTTTTTAATTACTATTTTTCTTTTTATAAATGTCATAGAAGACACACAATCTAGAGCAACAAGTGTGCGTATAAATGCACTTCAATCAGGTCTCATAGAATTTTTGCCAGATGCACTTTTAAATAAAGAATATACTCTCGATAGGTTAGTGAGCTTCGCTTCAGCAGATCCATCTATTGGAAATATTCGTGTTGTTGAATTTATAAATAATCAGCCCATAGTGACTGTTTCATTTGATGAGAGTGAAGTGGGAAATGTTGCTGATGGTTTTGCATCTCTTATATCTCTCGCAACAACAGACCCCACGAAGTCTTTTACCGTAAGAAATGAAACTAATGAAGGGGAAGTTCTACTCACTGCAAAAACATTTTCAAATAAAGCAGGAGATGCTTCCGGAGTTTTGGTCATTACTCATATACCAACAGAAGACGTCGTCGCAATAGATACAAATATGAGTTTTGTTGTGATGTCTGTTATTACTATGGCGTTCCTCGTTCTTTTATTACTATTTTGGCACTTGAAGATGTTTTCTCAATTTACAGTATTTAATAGTGTACGAGATATGGAGACAGGAAAAGATGATTTTTTAAAAATAATATCAAACGCTCTAAGGGCTCCTGTTGTTGAAATGCAAGAAATGATTGGTGATTTAGTGACTATAATCTCAGGAAACGTCCAAGGTAAAAAAGTACTTTCTAAAATGAACCATGTTAATGAAGGGTTGAATCATTTTGTAGAAAGCATGCTTGAAGCAACAAAACTTCGACAACAGTCTATAAAGTTTTCTTTCGATATAATAGATCCTAATGATATTCTCGAGGATATCGTAGATGCATTCTCGAAGGTTGCAGATAAAAAAGGAATCCAGGTAACGAAAGCTTTTCCAACAGACCAGACTATAAATGTTGATCCATTGAGATTGAAACAATCAATACTACACGTACTTTCTTTTATAAATGAAAGGCTTTCAGAGAATGGCACAATAGATATGGAGACTTCTGTGAATATGGAATCTTTAGTTATTTCTATACATGACTCAGGAAATATTTTATCTAAAGAATCACAGAGAAAAATGTTTGAACAATTTTTTGTACAAGATGAAGAAGATTTGAAAAATATAGGATTAACGCAGATGCAGTTGTGGATTGCATACGAAGGTATTCGGCAAATGGGAGGAATGCTGTCTGTATCGTCTGATAAGTCGGGGGCTACATTCACTATTACTTTTCCTATTCAGGAAGATTCTAGATAATCTTCTTTGCAACGTAATCCTCTGGTCTATCTGCTAGGAATTTCTCTAAATCTTCTTTAGAAAGTAGTCCTTCTTGTGCACCGATTTTTTGCACAACGCTCATAGAGTTGATTGGTCCCCATTGAAGTGCTTCTGGAATAGTTTTTCCAAGAGCTAGTGCGCTTGTAAAAGTACTTGCAAAAGAGTCTCCTGCACCAGTTCTATCTACTGGATCACTTGGATCTGGATACATATTTATAAACCATCCTTCAGATCCATCAAATGCATAAGAACCATTTGGTCCATCTGTGATTACAACTATAGAAGGCCCAATTGAGCACATTTTTTTAAGTAACTCTTTTATATCGTCTTCATTAGTCTCAAGTATTTTTTGAGCTTCTTCTTTATTACAGAAAAATAATTCAGCTAATTCGTAAAGTTCTCCAAGTTTTTCTCGTCCAAGTTTCATTTGGAATGTTCCGGGCTGAAAAGCGAGTTTTGTATCAGGATTCATCTTTAGAAACTCAATAATTTCTCCGTGATAGGGAAGTGAATTTTCTGCAAGAGAGCTTAGATACAAGTATCTAGGAGCTGGCTTGATGTGAGGAAAAGAATAATTCCACTCTGTGTGTTTTACTAAAATAGTACGTTCTGGACCATATCGAAGTACATAATGATAATTTGATTTTTCACCTTCGTGCACCTTTACATAATCAGTATTAATTCCTTGTTTTTTCAAGGCTTCGATTTGCTCCTTACCAAAATCATCATCTCCAAGGTCTGTAATGACACCAGAATTAAGGCCTAGTCTGTGTGCAGATACTGCAGCATTCGGGCTATTTCCTACAGCAGGGACGACTACAACATCGTCATAAGGTAGTTTGTCACCAAATTTCATACACAGCTCCTTTTCTTTCTTTGGACCATCAGTTTCTACCCACGCCTCATCTGTTCTTAATTTAATAAAAGCATCAGTTACAATATCGCCTACTGCAAGAAAATCTATTTGTTTATCCATATGCTAGTATTATAACAAACAAATCTAAAACTATGAATGATTCAAGACAAAAAGATATGTTGGAAGTCGTAGATTTAAAGAATAAAGGAATAATGCTGGCTTTGTTTATGTTAGGCAAGTGCGATAATGAAGATATCGAAGGACTTGAATGGACTGCCGGAGAAAAACAAAGTATTAGAGAGATTCTGCAATGGAGAATTAAGGGCAGGGATAATTTGATAAAAGAGCTTGAGGAAGATTTGAAAGATCAAAGAAAACGTCTAGAAATTGAAAATCGATTTCTCCAGTCTCTAAATACCGAATAAAAGTCGGTATTTTTTATTTTTATGATAAGATTTATGTATGAAGACACTTCGAGACTATATCCGAGACGCACGAAATGAACGAGTTGCAATAGGACATTTCAATATTTCAAATCTCGAAGGTTTACACGCTATTTTTGAAGCAGGAAGAGAACTAGACCTCCCAATAATCATTGGGACATCAGAAGGAGAGAGAAAATTCGTGGGAGTGCACGAAGCTGTTGCTCTTGTAAAAACACTCCGAGAAAAATACGATTATCCAATTTTTCTAAATGCAGATCATACTTATTCTTTTGAAGGAGTCGTAGAAGCAATTGATGCTGGGTATGACGCTGTTATTTTTGATGGAGTAAAACTTCCTCTCGAAGAGAATATTGCTGTTACAAAAAAGTGTGTAGAGTATGCTCGAAAATCTGGAAGAGATGTTTTAGTAGAAGCTGAGTTAGGAAACATCGGACAATCATCAAAAGTTTTAGATGAGGTACCAGACGGAGTCGCTACAGAAGCTTACATGACAAGTGTGGAAGAAGCAGAGAATTTTGTAAAAGAGACAGGAGTTGATTTACTTTCTGCAGCGGTTGGAAATATGCACGGCATGCTAAAAGGTAAGGCTAATCCAAAAATAAACACAGAAAGGATAAAAGATATTGCTGAAAAAGCAAATGTGCCACTTGTTTTGCACGGCGGGTCTGGTATTTCAGATGATGATTTTAGGGCTTCAATAAAGGCTGGAATATCGATTGTGCATATAAATACAGAGATAAGAATCGCATATAAAGAAGCTCTTCAGGATTTTCTTTCAGAAAATCCTGAAGAGATTGCTCCTTATCGAATCCTGGCTCCAGCTCAAGAGGCAATTAAACAAAAGGTAATAGATAGATTAAAACTTTTCAATGACATCAACTGACCTACAAAAAAATATAAAAGATTTTTTCAAAGGAGATATTCTAATAGATGAACCTGCTTTAAAAAAATATAGCAGAGACGCTTCCTTATTTGAAGTAAAACCTACTCTAGTTGCTTTTCCAAAAGATTCTAGCGATGTTCAAAATCTAATACATTTTATAAATGAAAATAGAAAAATATATACAGGACTTTCTATTACAGGACGAGCCGCTGGTACTGATATGTCAGGAGGAGCAATAGGTGAGGGAATTATTTTGGACTTTACAAAATATTTTAAAAAAGAAGAAGTAGATTTAGAAGAGATGAAAGCAACAGTCGGTCCCGGAGTATATTTTAGAGATTTTGAAAAAGAGACATTGCCGGAAGGTGTTTCAATGCCAGTCTATCCAGCATCAAAATCCCTTGCTGCACTTGGAGGAATGATAATGAATAATTGCGGTGGAGAAAAAACACTTCGTTATGGACAAATTCGTAATTTTGTAAAAAGATTGAAAATGGTTTTGGCGAACGGAAAAGAGTATTCATTTAGAAAACTCACAATGGAAGAACTTAATTCAAAAATGGAACAAACTGATTTCGAAGGTGAGATATATAAAAAGACTTTTGAGCTTATAGACGCCAATTATGATGCAATTCAAAGAGCAAAACCTCAAACATCAAAGAACTCTTCAGGATATGCTTTGTGGGATGTCTACAATAAAGAAGAAGGTACTTTTGATCTAACCCAACTTTTTACAGGTTCTCAAGGAACCTTAGGTATCTTGGTTGAAGGAGAACTTGGACTGGTGAAAGTAAAAAAACACGATAAATTGGTCTCTCTATTTTTTAAAGATTGGGATGAACTTCCCGAGGTTGTAAAAAGACTTCTTCCTATTGAGCCAGAAAGTATGGAGACTTTTGATGATACGACCATGAAGCTTGGTATTCGTTTTATGCCTGAGATTGCAAAGAAAGTAGGAAAAAATGTCTTCTCATTTGCAAAACAATTTTTGCCAGAAGTCATGTTGGGAATAAAGATGCTCGGTATGCCAAAACTCATCGTCCTTGTGCAAGTTACTGAAGATACAAAATATGAAGTCGACGAGAAAGTAGAAAAAATATTGGAAAGTTTGGAAGGAATAAAAGTTTGGCATAGAGTCATTGATACTCCAGAAGAGGCAGAAAAATATTGGGTCATGAGACGTGAGAGTTTTAACTTACTTCGAAATCATGTAAAAAACAAAAAGACTGCTCCTTTCATAGATGACTTTTGTGTTTTACCTGAAAAGTTGCCAGAATTTCTCCCACGGTTATTGGGTATATTGAAAATGCATGACATAAAAGTAAATATTGCCGGGCATGCAGGATCAGGAAATCTTCACATTATTCCTTTAATGGATCTTTCAAAAGAGTCAGAAAGAGCAAAAATACCTAAAGTTTCAGATGAGGTATATGATCTCATTATTCAGTATGGAGGTACTATCACAGCAGAACACAACGATGGAATCATTCGTACTCCATATATAGAAAAGATGTTTGGTACTCAGATTTATGATTTATTCAAAAAAGTGAAAGAGATCTTTGATCCAAACAATATATTTAATCCTGGTAAAAAAGTAGGAGGAAGTATCGAGTATTTAAAAGATCATATAAGTAAAGAATAAGCCACGTAGCCTAGTGTTATTGCCATTTTTTCATATATATGTATAATCATATCCACTATGCTTACAATAAAAGCCACAAAGAGAGACATTAAAGAGAGTCTTGCCAACATAAGAGGAGAAGGGAAAGTACCTGCAGTTTTTTATGGTCGTAAAGAAGAATCAACACCCATCACTATTTCAGCAATTGAATTTAAAAAAGTTTGGGATGAGGCAGGTAGTTCAAGTGTTGTAACTATTGAAGTGGACGGAGAAAGTCATGACTCACTTATTCATGATGTATCTGTAGATCCTGTAAAAGGGCACGTTTTACATACAGATTTCTATGTTCTTGAAAAAGGTAAAAAGGTTGAGGTTGAAACTCCTCTTGAATTCGTCGGAGAATCTCCAGCTGAAAAAGCAGGACATATCCTTGTTAAAGTTGTTTACGAGCTAGAGATTAAGGCATCTGCTAAAGATCTTCCATCTGAAATAGAGATAGACATATCTTCTCTTACAGAGCTTGGATCTCAAATTCACGCAAAAGACATAAAACTTCCAGAAGGTGTAGAGCTTATGGCTGATCCAGAAGAAGTAATAGCACTTATTCAAGAAGCTCAAGAAGAGCCAGAAGAGCCAGCTGAAGCACCTGATCTTTCAACAATCGAAGTTGAAGGTGAGAAGAAAGGAGATGGCGAAGATGCTTCTGTGGAAGATTCAAAGTCTGAATAGTAGAG
>Ga0213866_10003526_pt1 | contig 10616 bp, 4 predicted proteins | sample PICome_11_FD_160079 | JGI IMG/M metagenome (GOLD analysis project Ga0213866, IMG submission 160079) | Coastal seawater microbial communities near Pivers Island, North Carolina, United States - PICO284 | ecosystem: Environmental > Aquatic > Marine > Coastal | place: USA: North Carolina... | reverse complement strand
ATAAAGAAGTTTTCGTCAGCCGTAAACTTAGCTGTAAACACAGCGTTTGATTGACCTACTATTGACTCTCCTATTATTTCAGACTCAAACAAACTAGACGTTTCTTCTTCTAAGTAAGCATTGTAATTATCTGCTGAAGTAATACTATATGTATAACCAACAGCTGGAAGATCTACATCTACATCTACTTGGTGAGATATGCAGGCGTTTACTGCTGGATTAGCTAGCGTTGGCGTTAGCGTGATAGTAGTGCTACTAGTTAAGTTAACGTTAGCGAAATTAACAGTGACCGTTATAGGTGTGTCGCTATATACGTTGCCAGAGGACGGGCTTAGCGCTACGCTAGCTATTTGAGCAACACCACTTACGTCAAAACTTAAATCTGAAGCTGAAAAATAATAGCATGAATTTGGAGTTATAGTAAAGGTTGTTGAGAGTCCATTTAAGCTTGAACCTGTTATTACGGTAGTAGATCCAGAAGTTATTGTTGTGTTTGTTATAGTGTCAGATGTTACTACTATTGTCTCTTGACCTGCAGAAACACCTGAGAAGTTTGATCCGAAACCTAAACCTTGAACTGATATTTCTTGAGTATCTAGATTTGCAGAACTGTAATCTGAGTTATCAAAGTTTAACACGTCGCCATGTATATAGTTGAACCACTTACCTTCTTTTTCTTTAAACTCTAACACTCTACCTGTCTGCTTGTTGGTTAGTATAGAGTCTACATACCAACCTCTTCTAGCCATATTGTTGTAGTAATCCTGATCATCACCTATTAAAAGCGTTCTAGCTTGAGTTCCTTCGTAATTGACTGAAGTAAAACTCTTAACAATACCTGGCATATCGTTTATTACAGGCGTAACGCTTGAAAAATACTGAGTTCCATAAAAATTATTTCTAACACTAGAGTCAGAGTGTAAGTATGTTTGGCCTTGCTTGAACGTGTAGTAATTGTTGTTCATAGATAGACCGTTTTCTAATTCGTAAGATTTAAAACATGTCCAACCTTTTACATTTTCTGAATAAGATATTGTTTTAACTTTTTTGCTTGTACCATCAATGTCGTAGTTAAGTGTTAAATCATACTCACCTTTATCTCTATTGTAAGCTCCTATTGCTACTTTAGTTGTTTTTAAAACATCACTAAAGAAGTCTCCCATACCTTGCTCAGCTATATTTGTCAATCCATCTCTTGAAAGCCTAAGCACAGCGCCCCTTGATGCGTCGATAAAATAAGATCTAAACTCTTCGGCAACAAAAGACTCTGGATTTGTTCCAATACCGTAATCTCCTTGGTACGCTATAGTTTGACCTAACACAGATTTAGTTGAAGTTATGTTTCCTGAGCTATCAGCGTTAAACAAGGCCTCCTTGTTACATAAAACTTTTACTATCTTATCTTCGCAGCAAACTGTAATATCAGTATCTCTAGCGTGCAGTTTTTGTATAGAGCCAAACTGAGGGTTTAAATCTTTTCTTATGCCTTCTGCAGATATAAATTGATTTAAGTTATTTACGCCGTTTTTAGAGTTGTATATGCCAGAAAATATAATACCAGTTTTTACTTCTTTTTCTTTGTAACTTTCAGAGGTTGTAGATACTTTAACCCCATTAGCTATTGTTGTAGCATTAAAATCGTCTCTTATCCTATTAGATTCAACACCGTTTTTAAAGCTAAAGCAATTCCAGAAAGGAAGACCAAACGCGTTGTGCGCGTATGACTTTACGTATACAACGCTAGTAGTTGCTCCACCACCACCATAGTTACCGCCAGTAGCCGCGTTCCAAGCTAAGTTTAAATATAAGCTACCACCGTTCTTGTCATATATATGTATTGTTCCGGGAGCGCTTTCGTCATTCGATGTAGTCATAGTGACTAAGGTGTCTAACGTTATTTTTGTTAAACCACCTTGTATCGCTGGACCTTCAACTTTGGTTATAGATACCGGAAGATTGTTGTAAAACACGTCAGATGAATCTCCATAGCCTACAGGCTCAGTAGGTTGTGTAACTCCTCCAGTCTGCTTGTAGTAAATCATGACTCTATCACCAGTAGTTATCAAACTGTTGGCGTTGGAAGAAGAAAGATTTATTGGGTATGTTTTAGGCACTTCATAGAAAACATTGACATCTACTTGAGGATCTGGCTTAACCTCAAAAACTGGACTTATCGGCCATTTTTTACTAGCGTTACCAGACCACACGTTCCAGTTAGCTTCATTGTTTATTCCAACTAACTGTGTTAAAGCTCTGTTGTTTTTCACTTTAACAAAAAACTTACCTTCTTTATCCTCTTGCGTAGCGTTGTCGTTTTGGTTAACTTCTTCTGGAGTTTCATTAGATATATCTATAACCTTAAACTCTTCTGTCATAAAGCCGGTAGGCCCTCCATTTCTAGCGTTTCTTCTAGGTAGCAAGTAATCTCCTTCGTTAATTTTATTTCTGTCAGCAGAGTTAAACACTAACCAAGCTTCAAAAGTTTGCTCTTCTGCGGTCAAACCTGCTGAAAAAGCTCTATGTAATGTTATATTGTAATACTCATTAGAGTTTTCTTTTATAAAAAACTTAAAATATTCGGCCCAGTACGGTGGGTTATGGTTCAAAGAAGCTTGCAAAGCTATAGCTCTATTATTGTCGTAAGTAAAGTCTAAGTTAGAAGTTTCTCCAATGATAACGGAAGATTCTCTACCAAACTTATCTTTATAAACCAAGCCAACAGTATAAGATCTTCCTGATTTAACCGAAGGGCAACCGTAGGGGCTATACTGATTTTTATAGTTTGTGTTTCTTACTTGTATGCCAATATTGTCTTGCCAGTTTTTAAATAAAACATCTATATTCTTTCCAACATTATCTACTATATTGTAGTTCTCCGTGTAATTTCCATACATTAATCTGCTAGCAGATATAACCTGACTTTTTGCTTTCCTAGGAACAGCGTCAAAAGGCCTTAATATCTGGTTAGAAGGTATAACGCTACCAAACGTAGACCCTTCTAAAACTAAATTACCTTTATCTGGGCAGTTTGCTCCTAAAGGACCATCTTCAATCCAAGGGTATGAATATGCGCCTGTTCCTGTTTGTTTTCTATCTTTTCTTTTTATTGTTTTTAAAAGATATATATTATTGTTGCCATCTTCTTTATATAGTATATCTACTTCCTCTACCTCTTTAGGTATGTTTGTAGGAATAAACCTATGTAAAGTTAGTTTTCTTAGTCCGTTAACCATAGACTCATTAAACGACTCTTCAGACGAATAGCTATATGATTTTTGAGGTATAAATGCAGGCTGAGTAAAAGGAGATAAAGCTGAAACCTCACCATCTATATATCTCCATCTTGAAGCAAATCGAACAAACTTTTCTTTGTACATTGCGTCACCAGGCTCTATAAGCATAGCTTCCCACTGTAAACTCAAGCCATCGCCAAACTCTGTAAACGCCGCGTTTTTAGATCTTATTATGCCTTTAACTGTACCTCCAACTGCAGATGTAATATAACCAGTAGTAGTGTTAAAGTTGCCAGCATGCTCAGTGAGTTCTATTTCAACTTCGTACCCATCTACTAACGTGTCTGATTCACTTTCTCGAACACTTTGAAGCAATATAATGTCTCCACTAGTATAATCTCCGTTGTTGTCAAGGTTTATTTTCCAACCACTAGGAGCTAAAGACTTCCCGTTTTGATTAGCTTGTATTGTTAGAGTTACTTCTGCTCCGTCTATATCTTCGTTGTACAAATTAATAGCCGCAATACCAATCTTATGCGTGTTTCCAGACCTAGTCGTTAAGCTTAAGTCCATATCAGGCGCGTTGAAAGGCGCTTGTTTTATAACGGTAATATCTGTAAGTTTTATAGAATCTCTTTTGTATTCTTCAGTATGATCAACATACACAAACTCAGTTGTGTTGTATAAATTCTGATTAAACGTACCTAATTTAGATCTTTCTATATTTATTTTTTTAGGTTCACTTACTCCATCTGTCCAGTATAACAGGCCGTCAAAAGTATCTATGCTTGTTATTTTGTTAGATATAGAAGTGTTTGAAGACACTGTTTGACTAGCTACTTGTCCAGAGCCATTTAAGTGTTCCTCTGTATAACTTGAGCTTTCACCGGAGTTAAAGTTAAGTAATCTTTCTGTTTTTGTAAACCTTAAATAATTATCAAAATTATCGTTTGAAGTTGTAGCCGCACTACCTTTAGATAGTTTTATGTAAACATAGCTATCCGCGGGTGTTCCTTCGTTATAAAATGCACCAAAGTCTAATAAAGTAACTTCTCCAAAAGGCTCCCAGACGTTTTGTCCGCTAGTGTTTATTAACTCTACTTTCATACCTCTAACAAGACCATTCAAGTAGTTCCAGTAAGCCTGCTCTTTTAACTTTATTATAGTGGTTCCATCTGTAGTTGCTGAAGAAGTTCCAGGATACCCACCGTCTATATCCTCTTGAAAACTACTAAACCCTCCAACAAACTTACCCCATTGTCTTTGCACTTGCCAGCAATCAACAAATACAAAGTTGTTGAATCCATTTACGGGATCTACTTCTACGATAACGTCAGTTTTAACACCACCTTTATAAGTTCCGCTACCGCTAATGTTTGGCTTATCTTCAAAATCTAGCGCGTTAGCTATAAAAGAATAAACTAGTTGATTTTTTTCATCTGCTACAGATCCTACTACTTCAGCTGTAGAAGAATATGACGTTATGTAAGGATCGCTAGTTCTAGGGCTAAAATTATATCCTAAGGGAAAACCGTCTCTATCAAACGCTTGACGATTACCATCGTAGTAAGGCTCCTTATATTGAACAGGATTTAAAGAAGAATTACCAATAATATTTTCTACAGAGCCAACGTCAGATCCTTCAGAGGTTGTTACTTCTATGTTTAAAGCATCTCTGTATTCACCGTTACGTATTAATCTTTCATCAAGGTCTTTGTTCATTTTACCTTGCATGAAGTTTCTTTTTAACTCTGGCATGTTTTAGTGTTTTATTTGTTTAGACTTACCTCTCATTACAGCTATAATTTCTGGAAGCTTAATGTTAGATAGTCTAAGTTTAGCAACTCTTTTAGAAGCAAAAGCATCTTTCTTGTATCTTTGAACTATGTATTCAGGAGTGTTAGCTCTTGTTGAAAGTATAGCGTAAGCTATCTGCTTGTACATTGCTTCTTCGGCAAACTTATGCACTTTCATCTCAGCGTCTGTTCCAAGCCCATCGCTAATATATTCTAAAACTATTTTTCTTCCAGACAAGTGTGAACTAAAATGTATCATGCCTTTGTTTTCGTCTATATAATAAGTTCCGTTTATATTAGCATGCTCTGGGTCTAAACCGTATCTTCCTCCTTCGTTAGCATTGTATAAATGATCTTCGTCGTATTGAAAGTAGTCAACTATATTTACGTTTTGTGAATTAGCTTTAAATCTATCCCAACTAGTAGAATTAGCATTTAAATCTATATTACCGTCGTCAGGACTTGAATCTTCAAAGTTTTCATTACCTATAGATCCGCTTTGTTTTGGTGAAGTTGGATTACCTGTTATTCTACTAGGGTTTATAGTATGGAATACTCCAACGTCATCTACCCAAGAAAGTCTAACATAGTTAACATAATCTTGAGGTAAAGTTACAGTCAACGTGTTAGGCACGTCTATCTCTACAGACTTTACAGATTTAAACGTATCAAAGCTAAACTCTTGCATTGCTCTTTGAGCGTGAAAAACTACTTCAGGCTTTCTAGCTTTAGATATTATTTTTTCTTCACCAACGTACGCTATAATAAATTGATCTATTATATTTTGCAAAGATGTAAACTGATAGCCTCCATGCTCTGAACCACCGTAGTATTGTTCTTGTGTTTGATTATCTAATAGTCCCATTTATTAAGAGTTTTCTTTTTGAAATTCTTCGTTATTCTTTCCATTAGCATACTGAACTACGTCAGGCTGCTTCATTATTACACCAGCATATTCTAATATCTTGTTTACCAAAGTATCTTCTTCTGATTCGTGTAGTTCAAAATTAGTAGAGCTAGCAGCGTTATATAGTGGATATTCGTTTCCACCGCTGGAGTTAGGAACAACAACGTAACCCCAATATGGGTCTGAAGGAACCTTCACAAAGCTATGTTTTATTTGATCTAAACCAGGACTTGGTGTAGGATATATTTTTATAGAATTAACCCCTGTTCTAACGTAAACTGGATTACTACGTGTTGGTTTAGCTAGTGGAGAACTGTTGTATTTTGTTATTTGACTAGATGTAACCTCTGGAACTTGCTTTATTGAACTATCAGAATAGTTTTGCCAAGTAACATCGCCTAACCTATAAACTTCGTTAGTTCCACCGTCACCGATAGTTTCATCATCTACTAAGTTTAATTTTACCTCACCAAAAGTAATATACTTGTCTGTTGTGCCACCGCCTTGAACCTGAAGTCTTATCTCATAAGCTGCAGTATCGTCTGCTACGAAGCTGAAATCAAATTTACCTATAGATGGATCGTTTTTCTGAGCAGCCGCCTCAAAAGCACTAAGGCCGTTATATACCGATACCAAGTATAAGTCTGGCTCGTCCATATCTATTACCGTCCAGCTAATTCTATACTTTTTGCCAGCTGTAAGATTAGCTACAGAAACATCTTTAAAAACAATAGCTCCGGTCGCGCTTTGCTGTATTTTTAATCCACCGTTGTAATTGTTAGAAGAACTTGGTGAAATGTGTGTAGCTGTTCCGTTTCCAGAACTATAAACCCAATTGCTTATACTTGTTTCAAACTCATCTGAGTATATTGGTGAAGTAGTTAAAAGCTCATCATTAACTCTAAACGGAGCTATTTTTTCTTCTAATATATAAAGCATGTCTGAAAACTCTGTTGAGTTGCCAGGCATTCTATTAAATTTATTTATATCGTAAAAATATTGCTCAAAAATGTTTCTTTGAGCCTTGCTTGCTAGTAAGTTAAATTCTAACGGCGTTATATAACCCCTTTGCTCTTTGTTAGCTATAGCTAATACTGTTTGATATACTGTGTCTATGTTTACCGCCATGTAATTATCTTTTTATAGTGAAGTAACCACCCTATACGAGCGGTTACTCTACTATAAGGTAATTACATATTTAGTTTCTTTTCTATGTTTTTGTAGACCTCCATGCCTTCATCTGTTTTAAACCAAGAGGCTAAAGCAGAATATGGATGCTCATCAAAAGGAACTGTCATTAGTTTTCTACCGTTATTTCCAGCCATAAACGTACGTTGATCGCTAGATAATCTAAGTATTCCCATCTCTACAGCTTTGATACCAAAGTTACGTAACATAACATTTTCATCAGTAGCTAATTCTAAGAATAATCTAGGGTTTTTTCGAGCAAATAGTAGCGTATCTCTTTTAAGCTCCTTAGAACTAAGCTCAGATACTCTAGATCCAACCTCAGCTCTCATTATAGCTTCAGCAAACTCTATGTCTATAGATCTTGCTAAATCTAAAGCTTCTATTTCTAACTCTAAAATATCAAGTTCACTTTCAGCTTGCTTAACAGGCATATGCTCAACATATACTTTGTCTTTCTGTGGGTGATATAAAGATAATAGTTTTTGAAGAGTTGTTTCTTCTCTAGGAACATACAAAGCTCCATTTCTAAATATAATATGAGCTAATCTTTGGTCACCTACCATTTCATCAACGAAACAGGTTTTTTGATTAGAGCAATATTTAAGCTCTCTTTGATAACCTTTTTCTTCATCAAAATAATAAATGTTAGTTGCTTTTAAAGCGTGAGACACTGGCTTAAGCCTTCCTTTTAAATAGTATGTTCTATTTTTTATTTCCCACGTATCGGTAGATTTCTTCTCTACTTTAGGTTCATTGATAACAACCTGTGCCATTTCATTGGTAGCTTTTATTTCTGGTTGAGCTACTTCAACCTTAGGTGCAGCTTTTGCTGCGGTTTTTTTCTTTGCCATGATATAATATAATAAAAAATTAAAAAAAAAGATCGAGGACCGAAGCCCTCGACCTTAAGATATATTTACTTCATTAACATGAAGTTGTTAGCACCTTGTACTACTAAACATCTTTCTGATAAGTAGTGTACTTGCATAGCGTCTAAAGCAGACGTAGTAGCACCTACAGAACCAGTAACCCAAGTTTTTAATCTTCGGTCGTCAGTTTGAGAAGCACGGTAACGTACGTGTAAGAACGGACGCTTAAGGTTTTTACCTAAAGCTTGATCGTACACAGAAGATACACCAGCAGGAATAATAACCCCACGGATAGCACCAGCTGTATCAACAGCATTAATACCACCACGAGTAGATAGGTCATTTAGGTATTTAAAGTCTGATTTGTAGAAATCATAAGAACCTCTACGGAAACCAGAGAAACCTAAATTAAGAGCCATATCTTCAGAGTTGTTGAATACACCGTAAGATGTACCACCAGCACCGTAAGAGTTCATAGAAGCTAGCATATCATCGAAAGCTAAAGCTGTAGCTCTGTTTACGAATAACATGTTTTCTTCAATAGAACCTTGACGATCAAACTCAGCTAGAATAGCATCGAACTCAGCTAAATCAGTAGCAGCGTTAACACCAGTAACACCAGAAGTAGTATTACCTCTATCTTCGATAGCAGCGAATAAACCTTCAGTACCCGTGTTGTTACCCGATCCTAAGAAGTCATCTACTGTATCAGTAGCATTAACACCTTTTTCAGATTCCATCATAGCCATCTCTAAGTAATCAGAGAAACGAGCTCTAGTGTCACCTTCAGCTTTCAAATACCACATGTATCCAGATTGTCCTTCTTCACCAGTAACTTCTACCCAACCAACTTGAGAAGCGTCAGATCCAGAGATTTCATAGTAATCTTTAAGGATAATTGGCTTGTTGTGGAAAGTTTTGAAGTTTGGCTGATTAGCACCTCTAGAATCTACACCGTTGTAGTTATCGCCTTTCTTGAACTCAGAACCATAAACTAAAATAGTTAGGTCTGTTCCATCAGCAGTAACAGTAGTATAACCTAAAGCTGCACCTAAGTTAGCAGCGCCGTAAACAGCAACAGAAATAACACCAGCATTACTAACAGCAGTAACGATACATTTAGCAGTTCCGTTTGGAGAACCAACTAATAGTAAGTCGTTTACTCTAATACCGTGCTGACTGTTAAAGTCGTTTACACCAGCACTAACAGCAGCGCCGTCGATAGTAGCATTACCGTCAATGTCTTGCTCAATGTGAATAGTACCACCAGCAGTAGCACCATCAGCTTGTAAAGTAGCACTAGTTTGATTACCTTTGTAAGATAAGTGCAAACGTCCTTGCTCAGACCAAATAACTTGATCAGAAGTCATAGACTCTTCAGCTCCAACTTGTGATAAAAATCCAGAGATAGTTCTGTTACCAAACACCTCTGCTTCAGACTCCATTAAGTCTGGTAAATACTGCTGCGCCCAACCTGCGGTTCCTTGAGCAGTAAAATCGATATAGTTTGTAGATAGAGTCTGCTGACTTGGAGCAGGTACACTATTCAAACTAGGTCCAGGAGTTAAACTCATAATAAATAGTTTTAAATGTTAATTATTTTTTTTTGATTTTAAATGAGTTTGAATTTCCGCCTAAAACTCTATACTTAATACCTGACACATTAACTTCTGAACCTAGAGATTGTCTTGGGTCCATATCAACATTCTTAGCTTTAGCTACACTCTCCTTGAGAGCATCTGCTTTTCCTTGCTCGTAAAAATGTTGAGCGATATTGTCAGCGTTCATAGCCGTGTACAATGATTTGTGATAGTCTCCCTCGTTAGTGATTTTACCGTCTTTGTCTAAGAACTTCTTAACAAAATTATTTATATCACTTTGGGTTTCTTTCACTTGGTCTTTGTTCTTAACATTGAACCTAAATTTTTTGTCACCAACGTTATAATCAAAACCTTTGAATTCGTTTCCAAAGAACTTGTTTGTTCGCTGTTGAAAAAACTCAGACCTTTCGTCCACTCGTTTTTGCGTCTCTTCAGACTCTTTGTTATAACGATTAAAGAAGTCCATAGCTTTTTGATATTCATCATTTACTGTTGGACGAGCTTTAATTTCGTCGTAATACTTAGACTTTTGCCCGTCTAAATAGGCTTTAGCGTTGGCAACTTGCTCTTTTAACGCTAACTTTTTTCTTTTGACTTCTTTTTCATCATCAATCTCTTCATCAAAGCTAAATGAATCTTCCATCAAAAAGTTTATCTCTTCAGCCGATAAATGTGGCTTCGTGTTTTTATAATACTCTTGAAGCGCCGTGTAGTTATCCATATCAGAATAATCTCTATTAAGCGCTACGTAATCTTCTACCGTACCACCAGTTTCTTTCATAAAGTCAACTAGTTTAGTAAGGTTCTCAGGTAAAGAGTCACTCGTTTCTTTACTATCATAAGTATTGTCTTGCTCTACCTGTTCTTCAACAACGGGCTCTTCATTTTGAACAGAGGCTTGTTCTGATGGTACTTCTTCAACCACTTCTTGTAAAGCTTCGGTTTGTTCATCTGCAACCACGCCTGTTGTTTCTTGCTCTGTATCGGCATCTTGTTGTTCTTCTTGTTTAGCCACCGGA
>Ga0213866_10003525_pt1 | contig 10620 bp, 10 predicted proteins | sample PICome_11_FD_160079 | JGI IMG/M metagenome (GOLD analysis project Ga0213866, IMG submission 160079) | Coastal seawater microbial communities near Pivers Island, North Carolina, United States - PICO284 | ecosystem: Environmental > Aquatic > Marine > Coastal | place: USA: North Carolina... | reverse complement strand
TGTGCCACACCGAAGCCTCCAAGGGCTTTGTGGTTAAAACCGACCATGCCGACATCACCGACCTGGGTACCGAGTTCGCGGTTGATGTCCGACCCGGCGGTCTTGACGCAACGGTCTTCGTAGGCGAGATCGCTTTAAAAACACCCGATGCCCCTTCCAAGACGATCACACACAACCAGACCGCGCGCGTCACGATTGAAGATGACGAGCCAACGCTTGCCGTCGAGGACGGTGTGATCGATCGCTTTGTGCGTCGAACACCCCAAAAGCCCTTGGTTACCGCGGCCTATATCAACGACGCCCGCTTTACGGTGCAGGTCGCAAATCAGTCCTTGTTTGAAGACGCCAAGATCCATACCGATCGCAACCACGAGATCAACGGCATTGATGCCGACGGCCTGCCCCTGGAGCTGCTTGGCGCAGACATCGTCCTGACCCCCGCCAATGCCAGGCCGAACATCGCATCGGGGACCGAAGGCCTTCAAATCGAGATCGAAACTTCTCGGCCTGCTCAGGTCTATCTCCTGTTTGCTAAAGGTCGCGATGTGCCGGCGTGGATGGGTCGTGATTATGTCAAGACAAACCTGCAGGCAGGCATCGATTATGCCAAGTCCGACATATCGCCTAAAGCTGCCCTGGGCGTTGGTCCGGGCCAAAGTGTTAATGGCCACCAGGACATCTGGCGTCGCAAACAGCCCGTCGATGGGCGCGCCCTCGTAGGAAAACACATGCCCAAGTATTCGGCTTACGTCATTTTGGCCGTACCGATCCCCCCATCATCTTCAACACTCAAATAGGAGAGAACGATGCAGCAACAACCGCTTATCCCTTTTACAGGAGGAAACTCAATGAAATTCTGGAAGACCCCACTGCTCGCTGCAGGTCTCGCATTTGCCGCGACCCATGCTTCCGCAGAAATCCTGTTCCAAGACACGTTCGACCGAGCCAATAGCACCGATCTCAACGCGAGTGATGTGGGTCAGTCGGGCTCGCTGAGCCCACTGGACTGGGCCGAAGGCGTCGCCATCAGCGGCAGCGTGACGATCAACAGCAACCAACTTAAAATCAATCAGAGTGGGACACCCAACTCAAACGGTGACGGCGGTGGGTACGCGTACGTCGATAACAACTTCATCGGCCTGACCCAGCTCAAGGTCACGATGGACATCACCCAGCAGACCTCTGGGGGTAACGGCCGCTTCGTTGGCTTCGCACTCGGCCAGACCGAAGCCGACATCACCGGCCTGACGAGCGTTGAACCGGGCGATAACAACGCCGACCTGTCTGTGTACCTCGACAACGTCGGCGGCTCGACAGGTATCGTCGTTGTCGAAGACACCAACACGACTTTCGCCGGCTCGGGCCTTGGCGAGCTCTCGGCCGTGCTCAGCTTCGCCGACCAGAACGCGGGGACGACCGTGAACTACGAGGTCTTCTTCCAGGGCAGCTCCGTGACCACGGGCGACTTCACCTGGTCCGGGACCAATCAGAACTTCATCTACTTTTCGTCCAACTCGACCGGCGACACGCTGATCAACACCATCACCATCGAAAACGTCCCCGAGCCCGGCTCCCTGGCGCTGCTGGGCCTCGGCGGGCTGTGCATGCTCAAGCGGCGTCGTCCTTGATCCTGTCTTCGCCCCTGAGCTCAGACCGAAGGGAGCCACGTCGAAGGGGCGTGACTAAATCGCTTTCTCCTTCATGGGTGCCGGGCCTTGACAGGTGCCCGACGCCTTTTCTTCAAGCGGTGGCGCGCTTCGAAAGGGGCTTGTGCCTTTTCGATCAATGGGAGGCTTTTCTTGCGTCGTGCTTTCACGCTCATCGAGTTACTCGTCGTCATCAGCATCATTGCGCTGCTGGTCGCGATCCTGCTGCCAGCCCTGAACGCGGCTAGGGAGTCGTCTATCCGCGTGCAGTGCCTCAGCAACCAGAAACAGATCGCGACCTCTGCACACGCCGCGGCGGTCGACAATAAGGGCAAGTTCTTCCCGCCCCGTGACATCGGAACCAAGCCTCTCTACGTACCGATAGCGTTCAACCGGTCGGATTTCGAAACGATACGGAACTATGGGTTCAACGACGATGTTGTGACCGATCCCGGACGCGAGTTCAAGGCGTTCGAGGACGGGGGCCAGTTCGTCACCGCGTACTTCTATCTGGCAGGGATGGAACAGTGGGTCAACAAGGTCGCACCAAGCCGCCACGATTCGCTGAGCGTGGTCACGCTTGACGACGCAACGAGCAGACGGGCCATGGTCGCGTGCACGAGCATCCGCATCCAAGGCGTTTTCGGCGGCTTTTCGCCCTTCAAACCCGAGCTCTATGTGGGCATCCCCGCGCACGGCGGCAGCGGCGATGCCCAAAACACCCCGGTCGGCACGAATCATGTCTTCGGGGACGGCTCAGGTGCCTGGATCCCGTGGAGCGATGGCTACAGACAATTCCATACGTGGAACCGTGACGGAACACGCGATCTTTTCTGGTTCCAAGAAGAGTTGGGCATCTTCGAGAACGAGGCTGCACTGATGCCTTGATTCGTTAGCGACCAAGCGACCCGCTGCCGAATCCCCGCCAAGAACATAAATGAGTCTAGGGGCAGGAAGAGGGCTGAAGTCGTCTTTGGGGCGATCTCACAGCGCGTGCATTGAATTATTGCAGGGAGATTCTGTAGGTCAGAAGAGGCGCTTGCAGGCGTTGTGGTGTGAAAGTGATTGCACATATTGTGCGCGCGAGGTTGTGGATTGGGGTCTTTTTGAGGGAAGTGGGGAGGCTTGCGGCTTGAGGCTTGGGGTAGACCCCGCAGCGTTGCCGTTCGCAGAGCTCGCGTCAAAGCCGTGGGCTTGGGAGATGCGCGTGCGCTGCGGCGCATCATTTGTGCGCGACCGTCCAATCGGGCCGGTGATTAAAGACCCGTCACCTACACGTTCTGTGTCACATCGCAGTGCAACGTTTGTGCATACAGCGGCGGGGGGTCAGTACTCGCGCCGCTGGCGGGCCGGGGAGATGCTCATCAACTTGCGGTACTTCGCGACGGTGCGGCGAGCGATATCGATGCCTTTCTCTTTCATGGCGGTGACGAGTTCGTCGTCGGTCATCGGCTTCTTTTTGTCCTCGGCGTCGATGACTTCCTTGAGCTTGGCTTGAACCGCGCCCCAGGCCATTGACTCGCCGCCCTCGGACTCGGTCCCGCCTGAGAAAAACATGCGCAGCGGGAGAATGCCGCGGGGGGTCTGCAGGTATTTCTCGCTGACTGCCCGACTGACGGTCGCGACGTGGATACCCAACTGGTCGGCAACGGTGGTCATGGGCAGCGGGCGCAGGGCCTGGGGGCCCTGGTCGAAAAAGTCGCGCTGGGCCTGTACGACGACGCCGATGACGCGAAGCAGCGTGTTGTTGCGCTGGTTGATCGCGTCGATGAGCCAGCGGGCGCTGGAGAGGTTCTTGCTGACGAATTCGCGGGTCTTCTTGTCCGCGTCCTTGTCCTTGGCCATGTCCTGATAGTCACGGGAGATCGTGAGGGTGGGCAGTCGGCCGTGGGTGAGGGTGGCGGTGTAGGCGTCCAGTTCGTCGTCATAATCGATGACCGCGTCGGGGGTGATCGTCCGCACCTCGTCGGTCGCGAGGAGCCGGCCCGGATGCGGGTGGAACTGACGCAGACTGAGGACCGCCTGCTGAAGTTCCTCGATCGAGTGGTCCGTCGCCTTGGCGATTTTGGGGTAGCGGTTGGCCTCGATGTCCTTGAGGTACTGGTCGACGAGAAGCCGTGGCAGTTCGAGATCGATCTCCTCGTTTTCAGAGACGAACGCATCAATCTGCAGCAGCAGGCACTCGCGAAAATCGCGGGCGGCCAGGCCAGGCGGGTCGAGGGTCTGCTGCAGGAGGTTCGTCGTGACCTGGATCAACTCGGGTGTGGTGGCGGGTGGCGCGTCGGGCAGCAGGTCTTCGATTGGCGTGCGCAGGTAGCCGTCGGCGTCGACGAATCCGATGAGGTACTCGCCTAGGGCGGCCAGGTCTTCTGGGATTTCTGCCAGGTGCCACTGATCGAGCAATTGCTCGTAGAGCGAGGCGCCGCGCGCGGCGGTGTTCGCCATGGCATCCATCTTGCCGTCGCGGTCGCCCGATGAAGCGCTGACTTGTCGGCGGGCATAGTCGGAGCCGGCTTCGGAGGTGTTGGCGTCCCAAGACTCGCCGAGTTGCTCGGAGAGATTAGAGAGGCGTTCGAAATCGTCGGCGGCTTCGTTGTGGTCCTTGTGGTCGTCCACGACCATCTCGCGCTCGCCCTCGGAATCATCTCGTTCGGCCTGCTCGCGTTCGGCCTGCAAGGTGTCGGCGTCGTCGCTGGCCTGGGCGATTTCGAGGGTGGGGTTGGACGCGAGTTCCTGCTCGATGCGTTCCTCCAGAGCCGGGGTGGGCATCTGTAGGATCTCCATGGACTGGATCATGCGCGGGTCCAGCTTCATGCGCTGGTCCATCCGCATCTGTTGTCCAGTATCGAATCTCATGCGTCCTTGCTCGTGGGGGTGTAGATCGAAGCGGGCCGGGCTGGCCTGCCGTTTGCAATAGTGCAAAGATCATACCACCTGTGCAGATGGGGGACGCTAGTCCTCTGAACGTATCCGCGCCTGGATCGCGTCGCTGAGCACGGCCTTGGATACCGTCTGAAGGCTCGATCCGACCGGCATCCCGCGCGCAAGGCGTGTGACCTTGACTCCGAGCTTGCCCAAGGCCTGGGTGAGATACATCGCGGTGCCGTCGCCCTCGAGGGTCGGGTTGGTGCCGAGGATGACTTCTTTGATCGGGTCGCTTTCAGGCGCATCGCCTGTGGCGGAGCGGACGCGATCGATCAGCCCCTGGATATTGAGTTCGCCCGCTCCGATCGCCTCCATCGGTGACATCCGACCCATCAGCACGTGGTACCGGCCTTTGTACGCCCCGGCCTGCTCGATCGCGACAACGTCACTGGGCTGCTCCACGACCAGCAGCGTTGAGGATTCTCGCTTGGGGTCGGCACAGATCGGGCAGGGGTCGGACTCGGTGACGTGGCCGCATTCGCCACAGACCTTCAGGTTCGTGCGGAAGCGGGTGAGCGCCTCGGCGAGATGGATCGAGCTGTCCGCGGGCTGACGCAGCAGGTGAAACGCGATGCGCTCGGCCGATCGGCGGCCGATACCCGGCAGGTTCTCTAACTCGTCGAGCAGGTTGTCGTAAGCACTCTCTGCCATGCTAGGATTGTAGCTATGAACCCAGATGACAATGTCTGCCTCTGTTTCCACGTCAGCCAGCGCAAGGTGGTGAACTACTGCAAGCGCGAGAAGCCGCGGGTCGCGAGCCTGATCAGCGAGTGCCTGAGCGCGGGAACAGGCTGTGGCTGGTGCGTACCGTTCTTAAAGACGTTGCACCAGCAGGCGATCGATGGCGTCGAGACCCCCGACCTGCCACACAGCCCCGAGGAGTACGCTAAGAAGCGTGCGGCATTTAAGGCGACGGGCAAACGGGAAAGTAAAGAGGAAACGCCGTAACAGGCTCCTGTGCCTAGTGCCTATTCAGTATTTTGCCGATGTGATTCAGTTTCCAGTTCAATCTTGGGGGTAGATGCAGTAATCTTGATTGCTCAATCGAAGGATTTATCAACTCATACGGCTGAATCGGCCTTGGAGAAATCAATGACTATTGCAACAACCCGACTCGCATCCATCGCGACTGCTCTATGTGCCGGTATGCTCATGATTGGTCCTGCGGCTAGCGCCGCGGTTATCAACCCAAACTCCGCGACATCAACTTCGACCACAACAATCGGTGGCAGCCGCACGATTGCCGCCGCGCTTAACGGCAGCAACTTAAGCGGCGGCGGGACTTCCGGCGACATCCTGTCTGAGACGCACGCGGCAGCAGGTAGCTCGGGGCACTGGCTCAGCGATCAGTACCCCACTGGGGGAGGCGTTACGCAAGCAGATGAAGTTTTGACCTTTGACCTGGACGGCACGTTTGATGTGGACAAGATTTATCTCTGGGACTACATCCGTCCCGAGAGAGCTCGCGGGATCAAGACGTTTGATATCGCTTTTTCAACCAACGGCGGATCCACTTATAGCACTGCGGTATCAGCAGCTTCGCTCGGGATGGCTGACTTTATAATCGGCGCATCCAGCGGAACTGCTTCGGTGCAGACTCGTACGATTACCGCTCAAACAGGTGTGACTCACATCCAATTCACCAATATTCAAAACTTCGGTCAGAGTCGTCTGGCGATTTCCGAGATTCGCTTTGGTGAAGTTCCCGAGCCCAATTCGCTCGCATTGCTCGGCCTCGGCGGCCTGTTGATCGCTCGCCGTCGGCGTTAAGGCGATCTAGATTCATTGGCTTCTGAGCGGCTCCGCAATGTGCGGGGCCGTTTTTCTTTTAGATAGTTTGCTAATCTATCCCTGATGACACCCAAGACCCTGATCATTCGGACCGCTGGCACGAACTGTGACGCCGAACTGGCCTACGCCTTTGAGCAGGCCGGGGCGGGCACGGAGACGATCCATATCGCCCGTCTGATCGAGCAGCCCGGTTTGATCGGCTCGTTCGACCTGATCGGCTTCCCCGGCGGGTTCAGCTACGGCGACGACATCGCGGCGGGGCGCATCCTCGCCAACCGCCTGCGGCACCGCCTGCTCGAGCCTTTGCAGGACGCGGCCAAACGCGGCGTGCCCATGATCGGCATCTGCAACGGCTTCCAGGTGCTTGTAAAGCTTGGGCTGCTGCCATTCCCGGAAAGTGCTGAGCAGGTCACGACCCTTGCGGACAACACCTCCGGTCGATTCACCTGCAAGTGGGGCCCGGTTCAGGAGGCCGAGGGCTCGGTCTGTGTCTGGACCAAAGGGCTCGGTTCGTTCGAACTGCCGATCGCGCACGGTGAGGGGCGCTTCAGCGCTTCCGCTGAAATCCACGAGCAGCTCAAAGCGAATGGCCAGATCGCGCTTCGCTATGTCGCCGATACCAACCCCAACGGCTCGGACGACGACATCGCCGGGATCTGTGACCCCTCTGGCGTGATCTTCGGACTGATGCCGCACCCCGAGCGTTACGTCACCGCAACCCAGCACCCGCAGTGGACACGTCGGGGCGAAGGCTTCCTCTCTGAGGTGATGCCGGGCCTGCGGCTCTTTGAGAACGCGGTCCAGCACGTCCGGGAACGCGCGACGGCAGGGGTTTGAGGCCCGTCCGGACGATTTTTCGATCATTTATATGCATGTGGTCTTGAGGCGATGGCCGATGACGGGCTTTGCGTGCTTTTGCTACACTATTTGGCTCGCCCCAGCCGACGTTCGGCCGGGGATTCGCACCAGGCGGCTTCTCCGTGGGCCGCGACCCGTTTGTCCTTCGGCGTGTTGCCGAGGCGGGTACACCAGTCACGAAAGGACACCCCTCTCTTATGGTCAATAAGACCCTCATTGCAGAACTATCGATTGAAGATCTTGAAGCAGAATCCATGCTTCAGGACGCTTTCGGCACCGCCGTCGCTGGCGGCGACATGGAAGAGCTGCTTCAGGAAAACATCGCTGACTTTTCCAGCGGTTCGATCCTGACCGGCAAAGTCATCGGTATGGCCGGCGACGACTTCCTGGTCGACGTCGGGCTCAAGTCCGAAGGCATCCTCGACAAGAACGAGTTCGACAACCCCGCTGATGTTGAGATCGGCGACTCCGTTGACGTGCTCCTGGAAACCGTCGAAGGCGAAGGCGGCATGGTCGCCATCTCCAAGCGCAAAGCCGACCGCATCAAGGGCTGGGAGAAGCTCATCGCCGAGAAGGGCGAAGGCGACTCCATCGACGGCAAGGTCATGCGGAAGATCAAAGGCGGGCTGCTCGTCGACATCGGCGTGCCGGTCTTCCTCCCCGCGTCGCAGGTCGACATCCGCCGGCCTCCAGACATCGGCATCTACATCGGCAAGACGATCGAGGCACAGATCCTCAAGATCGACACCGAGCGCCGCAATATCGTTATCTCGCGTCGCAAGCTCATTGAAGACCGCCGCGCGATCATGCGTAAGCAGCTGCTCGAGAAGATCAGCGTCGGAGATATTGTCGAGGGCACGGTCAAGAACATTGCCGATTTCGGCGCGTTCGTCGACCTCGGCGGCATCGATGGCCTGTTGCACATCACCGACATGAGCTGGGGCCGGGTCAACCACCCAAGCGACGTCGTGAAGATCGACGACAAGATCGAAGTCAAGATCCTCAACATCGATTTCGAGAAAGAGAAGATCGCGCTGGGCCTCAAGCAGAAGGACTCCTCGCCTTGGGAAGACATCGAGGCGAAGTACCCTGCGAACACCCGCGTCAGCGGCACGGTCACGAACATCATGTCCTACGGGGCGTTCGTGAAGCTCGAAGACGGCGTCGAGGGCCTGGTCCACATCTCCGAGATGTCCTGGACCAAGCGTATCAACCACCCGTCAGAAGTTGTTTCGATCGGCGAAGAGGTCGACGTGGTTGTTCTGGAAATCGATCAGAACAAGCAGGAGATCTCGCTGGGCATGAAGCAGACCGAGGTCAACCCTTGGGAGCTCGTGGCCGAGAAGTACCCGCCCGGCACGATCGTCGAAGGCAAAGTCCGCAACCTCGCCAGCTACGGCGCGTTTGTCGAGATCGAGCCCGGGATCGATGGTCTTCTGCACGTCAGCGACTTGTCGTGGACCAAGAAGATCAGCCACCCCAACGAGATGCTCAAGAAGGGCGACGACGCCAAGTGCGTCGTCCTCGAAGTGGACCAGACCAAGCAACGCGTGGCACTGGGCCTCAAGCAACTCGAAGAAGACCCGTGGGACAACGCGATCCCTGCGGCCTACCAGCCCGGCATGATCGTGCACGGCAAGGTCACCAAGATCACCAACTTCGGCGTCTTCGTCGAGTTGGAAGACGATCTCGAAGGCCTCTTGCACATCTCCGAGTTGGCTGACCACAAGGTCGAGAACCCGCAGGACGTGGTCCAGCAGAACCAGGACGTGGAAGTCAAGATCCTCCGCGTCGACCTGGACGACCGCAAGATCGGCCTGTCGCTCAAGCGTGCTCAGTGGACTTCCGATCAGGAAGCCGCAGCTGAGCGCACTGAAGGCAAAGCCGGCGGCGGGCAGGGCGGCGGCATGGGCGGGCTTGGCGAAGGCCACGACCACCTGGGCACCGACAAGATCACCTTCGGCGGCGGCGAGTAAGCCAAAGCCCGATCGAAGGCCTAGACAATTTGAACCCCGAAACCCCCGTCGAAAGGCGGGGGTTTTTTAGTGTCTGAATTTTGCGATCGCATCGAGGAGCGATTGCATGTCCGAGGAGCTGAGGTCTGCACGGAGCGTTAAGCGGACACGGCTGCTCCCTGGCGCAACCGTCGGCGGACGGATCGCGGGTGCGAAGATCAACTGATCACGGAGATATGCAGCCAAATCAATAGCTGCCTTTTCACTGCCGGCGATCAGTGGGATGATCGGAGTCGTTGGGGATGATTCGTTGTTCGTGACGGCCCAGCCCTGCTCGGCCAGAGCGAGACGGACGGTGCGGGCGCTTTCTGCTAAACCATGGCGTCGCTCCGGCTCATCACGGATCACGTCAAGCGCGGCACCGATCGCGGCAGCCTGGGCGGGTGGAACAGCGGTGCTGTAAATGAACGGGCGCGCCTTATTGGCCATCAGGTCGATGACGGACTGAGATGCGGTGACGATCCCACCGAGTGAGCCAAGGGCCTTGCTCGCGGTTGAGATGACCACGCCACCGCGCCCGCAGGTGTAGACGCGCTCAGAAACACCTTGCGCTGATGCCAGGCCGGAGCCATCATCACCGAGCACGCCCGTGCCATGGGCCTCATCGACGATCAGCGAGGCTTCACATCGATCGGCCAGATCACACAGCGCGGGCAGGTCTGCGCAGTCGCCATCCATGGAAAAGACGCTGTCGGTCACAATCAACCGTCGGCCTGTTATCTGTCGCTGCAGTAGGTCCTCGGCCCGATCTAGCTTGAGGTGCGGGAAGGTGCGGACCTCCGCGCCGCTGGCCCGCGCGGCATCGATCAGGCTGGCGTGCACGAGTTTGTCGAGGACGATCAGGTCACCGGGACCCGCGAGTGTCGTGAGGGCGGCGAGGTTGGCGGTGTAGCCCGTCGCGAGCAGCAGGGCGGCCTCGGCGTGCTTAAATGCTGCGAACCGTTTCTCGACCTGTTCGTGGATTGGTTGCGTGCCCGAGACCAGCCGCGATGCGCCTGAGCCGACGCCGAAAGCGCGTGTCGCTTCAACTGCGGCCTTGATAAGTGTGGGGTGCTGGCTTAATGCCAGATAGTCATTGCTTGCGAGATTGAGTAGGCGCTTGCCGTCGATAACGATGTGCTTGTCGCTTGGCTCGGCAGAGCAAAGTCGTCGCAGACGATCGGCCTGTTGCAACTCATGAAGGACGGCCTCACTCGCACGAGACAAAGACGCGTCAGCACTGGAACTGTCGTCAAACGAATCTGGATTGGGGGGTGGCGCGGTCACGGCTTGGCCGAGCGATCAGGTGGTGGGCGAATCAGGCTCGAGGTTGGCCGGGCTGTCGGCTTCATCGGGCACTTCGCTGAGAGTCTGCTTCATCAGACGCCCGACTTTGAACTTGACGG
>Ga0213866_10003524_pt1 | contig 10620 bp, 4 predicted proteins | sample PICome_11_FD_160079 | JGI IMG/M metagenome (GOLD analysis project Ga0213866, IMG submission 160079) | Coastal seawater microbial communities near Pivers Island, North Carolina, United States - PICO284 | ecosystem: Environmental > Aquatic > Marine > Coastal | place: USA: North Carolina... | reverse complement strand
CATACACTGTAACCGGCCCATTAACCTACACCAGCACCTCGCATACAGCTACCAGCGATAGCTTCAAATTTAAAGCCAATGACGGTATAGACGATAGCGTGGATGCAGCTACTGTTACCATCACTATCACCTCAGTGAATACGCCGCCAACCGCTAACAATCGCGATAATGTGGTGGTTAATGAACGACAACAGTCCGGCACCATCACCCTTACCGGTACAGATAGAGACAATAACGATGAAAGTCTGATTTACAAAATAACTGAGTTGCCAAGCAATGGTTATCTCAAGAATGGTGAAGACCAAATACAGCTTGGTTCTGATGGAACATACACTGTAACCGGCCCATTAACCTACACCAGCACCTCGCATACAGCTACCAGCGATAGCTTCAAATTTAAAGCCAATGACGGTATAGACGATAGCGTGGATGCAGCTACTGTTACCATCACTATTAACCCTGACTGCACGGTTCCTCAAAGTCCTAACCCACCTAACGGCTCTTTCAATATAGAAGTTGGTGAGATTTTTGAGCTTAGCCCTGACGAAACGTTCAAACTGGATGGTGATTTAACCATTCAATCGGGCGGCACTCTTATTGGCCCAGCTTCACCTGATCGTGCCGAGATTTTGCTGGCCGGCAACTGGGATAATCAATCGGATGCCGCCGCTTTTGTGCCGATTTTTACCTCGGTCTATTTTACTGGTAAGTCTAACCAGTTGACGACCATCAGCGGTGATAACCATTTCTATGAGTTTATTGTTGACAAGGGGTCGGGAAGTAATTCCAAAAGATTCGTAGGCCAGGGAGTTCAATTTGCCGCTGGTGATACGCAGCGCATCACTAGGACACTAACGCTAAAAGGTGACTCTGCAAGCGACTTGATGACTGTCATATCATCTTCTGCAAGCTCGGCCAATGCCATACTGAATGTGGACACCGCCTATGTTTCTGCCGAGAATCTTGATATCCGCTATTCTAATTTGTTGGGTAACCCCTTAACTTACTCCCCAGATAATTTAAATACTGTATGCAGCAGCCAAGGTTGGTCTAGTTCGAGTGAAGATACCGGTGATGGAGATTCCGGTGATGGAGATTCCGGTGATGGAGGTTCTGGTGAGGGAGGTTCCGGTGGTGAAGGTTCCGGTGATGGAGATTCCGGTGATGGAGATTCCGGTGATGGAGATTCCGGTGATGGAGATTCCGGTGATGGAGATTCCGGTGATGGAGATTCCGGTGGTGAAGATTCCGGTGGTGAAGATTCCGTTGGTGAAGATTCCGGTGATGGAGATTCCGGTGATGGGGGTTCCGGTGATGGGGGTTCCGGTGGTGAAGGTTCCGATAGTGAAAATTCCGAGCTGAAAATACGAAGTGGCGAGACTTTCACCCTCCATGCATCTGAAACCTTTTATCTGGATGGCAGTTTAACCATTGAAGATGGCGGTGTTTTTGCAGGCCCATCATCATCCCGGCCTGCAGAGATTTTGCTTACGGGCAATTGGTATAACCAAGCTAGTGATAGCCAAATCGATGTGGGCAGCTTTACAGCCAATGCCGTCAAGGTCTACCTTATTGGTAAGGCTGGTCAGCCTACTATAATAAGCGGCAGCAATCGCTTTTTTGATCTTATCGCTGATAAAACCCTAATGGGTGTCAATCCTGACAGAGCATTCCGGGGCGGTGAGATTCAATTCGCCCCCAGCGGTACACAGCATATTAGCAGGCAGCTAATTCTAAAAGGCACATCCGCGGATAATTTGATGACGCTGACATCTTCAGCTACAGGCACCCACCAGCTAGAAGTAGGTGAAAATTCTTTGGTTAACACCCAGTATCTACGTATAAGCAACTCTAACTTATCCGGTAGCCCCTATGCCTATTCGTCGGAGGATCTAGTTGACGGTGGTGGCAACCACGGTTGGTTTACTCCTGACACCACGGTTTGGGTTAACCATCCCCCCGAGGCCACTTCTGAAAACATTGGGGCCGATGAGCAAACGGCCGAGGTGATAACATTATCGGGTACTGATCCAGATGAAACCATACCCGCAATTTTTATTATCACCAGTCTGCCTGAAAATGGCACCCTTACGAACCAAAATGTACCTATTAGCGCTGTTCCCTACCGAGCTGTGGGCACTTTGACTTACACCAGCACCCCAGATAGGGCGGGTGTCACTGATAGCTTCACCTTTAAAGCCAGCGATGGTATAGCGGAAAGTGCCAATACGGCAACGGTCAGTATTGATGTTATAAATGTCAATGATGCGCCCGAAGTAACAGATCAACAAGTTAGAGCCGATGAGCAAACCGCGGAACAGATAGACTTAGTGGGAACTGACCCGGATGGGACAACACCCGCTATTATTATAGTTGACCTGCCCAGCCAGGGATATCTCAAAGATGGCACTACTGACATAGAAACGCGGGACTATACAGTGACAGGCACTTTGACCTACACAAGCAGGCCAGATACGGCTATTACTGATAGTTTTACCTATAAGGCCTACGATGGCGAGCTATACAGTAATACTGCAACAGTCACCCTAGAGGTGGCTAATATTAATGACCCACCCACTATCACCATCTCTAGCCCCTCACAAACGCCATCTGTAGCTGCACAGTACACTATTACTTGGACTGCTAATGACCCAGATAACGATGCACAAATTAGCCTCTACTACGATGAGGATAACGGTGGCAATGATGGTGAGCTTATTGTTAATAACCTAGTTGAAGGCACGGATAGCAGTTACACTTGGAACACCACAGATTTCCCCGGTATTACGCCTGGTGATTATTATATTTATGCAGAAATTAATGATGGGGAAGAGTCTCAAGTTGCTTACAGTGCAGTGCCAGTCATAGTTAACGGTGTGCCTAGTATTACTATCACTAATCCAGGCGCGAATACTGTTGTGGACAGAAGCTACACTATTAATTGGACGGCCAGTGATGATGATGTTAATGCAAAAGTTAAGCTCTATTATCGTGAAAGCAGTTCTCAAACTCGCGTATTAATTGCCGAGAACCTTGCAGTGACAGAGAGAAGTTATATATGGAACACTTTAGTTGGAATAGTCGAAAGTGGCAGTTACTACATACATGCCGAAATTGAAGATAACGTTCATCCCATACAGTCTAATCAGACTGCTACCCCGATTATTGTAAATCGACCACCGACAATCGAACTTTGGGGACCAGATGAAGACCGAGAAGTGGATAGCAGCTATACCATCCGTTGGGATGCCAGTGATTCGGATAATGATGCTGATATAAGCCTTTATTACGATACTGATAGGGTGGGCTACGATGGGCGGCCAATTGTGACAGGCTTGTCTGAAAACTATGTAAACGATTATGACTGGGATACCTCAGGGTTTAGCGGCAGTTACTATATCTATGCAATTATTGACGATGATGTGAATACCCCCCGGAGATCTGAGTATCCTGAGGGCAAACTTACCTTCCCCAAACGATTTAAACTCAATACGCCCAATAATAGTAGTTGGGCACTTAGTTCTACGCTTGAGCAGGCTAATAATAAGCCGCTGAATGAAAAATGCAGAGAAGATAGCCATACTGGTTTAACCTGGCTATGGGCCCCTGACTTAAAAACTGACATAGGCAATATTAATGACATGCAAACTGGCTTTAACAATTTGGCGAATTGGGTAGATAATGCTAAAAATAAATCATTGTGTAATCACGATGATTGGCGTGTTGCCAGCGTTATGGAGCTGAGAAATATGATAGATTTCACGGTGGACAACAGCTATATCGATATTTTTTCTGGTAGCACTATTTTCTCAACCTTTGCAACTTCAGCCAAATACTGGTCCTCCACAGAGTATCAAGATCAGAGCGCATATGCATGGCCAGTATCCCCCTTCGGTGAAGATGATGGTGAACAGAAATTTAAGGGTGAACGATTTGTACCCCTATTAATAGCAGGTAAGCAGCCGCTCACTGTGGAAGCTCCCGCCAATCGGTTTATAAAACACAGTGATGGGACAGTCACCGATACTTGGACTGGACTGATGTGGCAACGCTGTGCACTAGGTCAGCCATGGCAAGATAGCTCTTGTGCAGGCAGTTCTGCTTTCTACAGTTACCTTAGGGCCGAGGATGAGAGTCGAAACAACCCATTGGCTGGTCACAATGACTGGCGGTTGCCCACTATTAAGGAGTTGCTTTCAATTGTTGCCTATAACCGATACAACCCCGCGGTTGACCTCGAAGGTTTTCCAGAATTTACCGACTCATCTGAATATTGGTCGTCCACGCCTTATGTGAACGATGAAAACGAGGTGTGGGTTGTAGACTTTGAATATGGCCGCTACCGTAAAATAAACAAAACGTATTCTAAATCAGCCCGATTAGTGCGCAATGCGGATACAGCTGAGGAATCAACCGATAATCAGACACCCACTCTGACTATAACTGCCCCTGCTTCACAGGGTGAAACGACAGTTAATAATCACTACCAGATTCATTGGATTGCCAGTGACCCAGACAATCAGGCCAGAATAAGCTTACATTACAGCCTCCACCGAGATGGTGCACAAAGCAGTTTAATTGTTGAAAACCTATCTGAGGATTTACACGATCACTATAACTGGGATACCTCGCAGTTAGAACATGATCAAGAGTATTACATCGTTGCTAAGATTCGTGATGAGATCAATGCCGAAGTGGAGGTAGTTTCTCAATATAAGGTCAAGATCAATAACACCCAATTGCAGTTTCCGGTGCATAAAACCAATCTAAGTAATATAGATGTATACCTAACAAATACCCAAGTTGATCAAGGTGCAACCTGTAAAATGGATAGCCTCACAGGTTTAACTTGGATTTGGAGCACAGATGGAAGCACAGCGTTGGGCAGGCAAGCCCATCAATATAGGCCCTTTTCTAATGTGGGTGACTTTGCAAATTATGCTAACAGAATTTCCGTCTGCGGAAAAAGTGACTGGCGAGTTGCCAGTGCTGCTGAACTCAGGAATATGACCTATTACGATTTTGACATGTCTAATAGCATTAATTGGTCCTCTACACCTTTGCATGGCAACTCTGGTCAGGCATGGTTGGTATCCCAATATGGAGCAGAAGAAGTCGGTTTTGGATCTGTAACCCAACTTAAACCTGTGATGAAATTAGTGTCTGGCACATCTATTTCCCCTCCAACAACTAACCGATATATTACCTATAATGATGGTATGGTCACTGATACATGGACTGGACTGATGTGGCAGCGCTGTAGTCTGGGGCAGTTTTGGCAGTCTGACGGCTGCCAGTACACTGCTTGGACTGTCGATTACAATAGTGCAGTACACCTTGCTGCAAATAATAGCCTCGCAAGCTATACTGATTGGCGGCTACCCACTGTAAAGGAATTATTCTCTATTTTGGATTATGACCGCACTTCTCCTGCTACCGATAGCGACGTGTTTCCATCCACGTTGTTCTCCCCCATGGGTTACTACTGGTCATCCACACCCTATTTAAATGAAGTTGGGAGACGTTGGGTTGTAGACTTTAAAGAAGGTGCACAGTTTGAAAAGGAATTGAATACCAGGCACGCCGTCAGACTGGTACGAGATATACAATAAACGTATTTGCAACCATTGAGCAAACTATGGACACTATTTTTTACAGCTTTCCCAAGGATCGTTCTAAATCAGTTTAAGAGTTTGATTGCGGCCATTTTACGCGCTGATTATGTTGCAACTCGTCGCAATAGAATCACCATCCTCATTGTGCCTTGCCCATACAAAGTAAACAGTCCTCAAACGCAAAGATCAATCTGGTTATGGCTAGCTGCTGTTGACCCTAGTGACTTAGTCTGATGCCAGTCGAGACTACTGCATTAGGGTTATGCACACTCATAGGTCGTCAAAAACAGGCTCAAGATGCCCAAAGCGATTGATTCATTCGCGGGGCAGGCTCTCTTCATCCACAGTATGTGAACTCTGGTAGATTTTGCCCCTAGGGGTATTTCGCCTGTTTTTCCCTACACTGATCACCTCTTGCCGCATGAGCTAACTTTTAAGGACCTATTAGGGCGTATGACCCTAATTCAGTGATCTCCATTTGTCTGAAAAGCAAAACTCCTGTGAGTGAGATAGATTTACAGTGGAACCACAATGGGGTCGTAGGATCGGCAATTACTTTAAACTGGCGTAGTAGGCGGAAAGATTAACTATATCCGCATCCGACAGCCCCTTGGACATGGCAGTCATCATCGGATTGTTGCGTCGACCGTCTCTGAACATCTGCAATTGGCTAATCAGGTAGCCCTTTTTCTGTCCAGCCAGATTTGGCCACATATCGTTGCTGCTAATACCGTTGGCGCCATGGCAGGCGGCACAGGTCATGGCTTTTTGTTTCCCCGCCTCAATGTCAGCGGCTAGGCTTGGGGTAGCCAGTATTGTAAGGGCGAAGGCAATAGCTAGGGGTAAAAAAAACTTCATCTTTGGTCTCCAGAGATAGTCATAAATGTAGGCTTGGGGTTTAGGCTATGGCTGATAAACAGTGCAGCTGTGATCAGTGCCACAGCACCGCCCTGATGGGCCGCGGCCACTGGAATCGGCACATAGAAAATCAGGGTGCTAATTCCCAGAGTCACTTGCAGTGCTAACAGGCCCAGCATACAGTACATGGCGATACGCAGTCTGCCACTGATCCCTGATCGCAGTGCAACCACCACGAAGGCCACCACCAATAGTGTTATCAGATAGGCGAAGATGCGGTGATTAAATTGAATGGTAGTGATATTTTCAAAAGCGGATAGCCAAAAGGGTTGCATATCGTAGAGTCCAGCAGGGAAGAAGCTATCGCCCATCAGAGGCCAGGTTGGGTAGGCGTAGCCGGCCTTGGTGCCTGCTACCAGTCCGCCGCTCAGAATCATAAGGAATATTAAGACAGTTAATAGATTGGCCGGCCGGCTGAGTTTCTCTGGCTGGATAAGCTTGGGGTTAATTAGATCCAGGGCGGTCCAAACAATAAACCCATAGATTAGCACTGCCAGCCCCAGATGTGCAGTCAGTCGATATTGGCTCACATGGGGGTTGTCTACAAGACCGCTCTTGACCATATACCAACCGAGAAGGCCCTGACAGCCACCCAGCACTAGCATAATGACCAGTCGCGGAGTGAGTCTTGGCGCAATGCGCTTTGTAAAATAAAAGTATAGGAATGGGATGATAAAGATCAGACCTATTAGTCTTCCAAGTATGCGGTGCAGATACTCATACATAAAAATAGGCTTGAACTCATCCAGCGTCATGCCGAGGTTGATTTTTTGGTACTCGGGAAACTGCTGATATTTTAGAAACAGCGCCTGCCAATCGCTCTGGCTCAGGGGAGGGATAATACCCATTAGCGGCTTCCACTCCACCATGGAAAGCCCGGAATCGGTTAGCCGAGTTACGCCTCCCAGTAGTATCATGCCGAATATAACCACAGCACAGCATATTAGCCACAGGGCGATCTGTCGGTTGTAGGCATTGTAGAGTGATTTTTCCTGAAGCATGTTAATTCCTAGTTGGGGGCGGCTTGGATCTACTGATCCAACTTTAACCAAGTTTTATTACGAAAACGGGCCATATTTAGACTAGATTTTATGGCGAAATCCAGTACTGAAATTGCGTAGAGCCAGACAACTTCAGCACCCATTCGCACGAGTAGCCAAGGGATAAAAATGCGGCTTATCAGCATGCTAAACAGCGTGATCAACATCGGATAGCGGGTATCTCCCGCACCCCGCAGTGCACCGGCCATGCTAAATTCTATGCCCATCAGTGGCAAACTCAAGCTGAGTATGTAAGTCAGGGTTACCATATGTTGAACAACTTCCTCGTCATCGCTCATAAAGCGCGCGATTTGCTCGGCGCTCAGCGCCATTATCAGGGCGCCCATTAGCATAAAGTAGACACAGGTTCGCATGATGCGCCAACCTGCTCGGTAGGCTCCCTGATGATCACCGGCACCCAAGTATTGGCTCACTAGGGTTGCGCTGGACATGGAAAAACTAAAGGCCATTACGATAATTAGCCCGAGGATCGACAGGCCTATGCCGTAGGCGGCAAACGCAGCGTTGCCATAGCTAGTTAGAAAAGCCAAAAATACAATCACACCAACTTGAAACACCGCCTGTTCGAAAGCCGCGGGCGCACCTATGTCCACCAGTTTTTTGCCATGTCTTCTTAAAGAAACCAGCGGATTGTGAGGTTTGAATGACAGCAGGCCGAAAACCCACAGCAGGGTAAATATCAGCGTATTTACAGCAAATGCAATGCCGCCACCAATCGCCAATCCCGACAACCCAAAAGTGGGCAGGCCTCCCCAGCCCCATGTCAGACCAGCAGCCAGCACAATGGCCGAGCAGGTACTGATCATTGAGATCCATAGCGGGGTAAAACTGTCGCCAATGGCACGGAATGACATTCCCAGAATTAAGCTGCTGAGCATGGGCGGTGCAAACACGGCCGTCCAAAAGGTGAAGTCAATGGCCACATCCTGAGCCTTGGAGGATAGACCAAACAGTCCAATGATTTGCTGCAGCCAGGGAATTGGCAACCAGGATAGCAAGACACCAGTGGTGCTAAATAGCAGCAGCGACAGTGCGGCACAGTGACCGGCCATTTTTGTGTCACCTGCGCCCCAGTATTTGCCAACCATAGCAGTGGTGCCGCTACACAGGCCGAGCACAATGGTCTGAACAACAAATAGCAGGCGTTGACCAGCGGTGGCGGCGGCCACCTCGTCCGTCCCCAGAGTAGCGGCGATTTTTAAAAAGGCAATACCGACTAGCATAAAGAACATATTGCTAATCATGGTTGGCCAGGTAAGACGCCAGATAGAAAAAGTGGAAGCCGATAGCATGGTTGCCTATGATAACATTTGGTATTACACGATGGTTAAAGATTCAAGGAAATAGGGGATATCAATATGGTTGATCCCGACCAAATAAAGTTACACCCCGCGTGGTTGAGGCCGCTGCAGGCCGAGTTTGGAAAGGACTATATGGCAGCGCTGCGGGCCTTTTTATCGGAGCGCCGACAGCAGGGGGCGACAATCTATCCCCCGGGTTCAAGATGGTTCGCAGCCTTCAACACCACGCCCTTTGATGAGGTGCGCGTGGTTATTCTGGGTCAGGATCCCTACCATGGCCCCGGTCAGGCTCACGGCCTGTGCTTCTCTGTGCTGCCCGATGTCAGAGTGCCACCATCATTGGTCAACATCTACAAAGAGCTACACAGCGACTTGTCGATTGCACAGCCAGATCACGGCTGTCTAATTACTTGGGCTCAGCAGGGAGTGCTGTTGCTAAATGCCACCCTGACGGTTGAGCGCGGCGAAGCTGGTGCTCATCAAGGCAGGGGTTGGGAGCAATTTACCGATCAGGCAATCAGAGTTCTCAGCCAACAGCGAGAGGGATTGGTGTTTATGCTGTGGGGCAGTTTCGCCCAAAAAAAGGCTGCATTGATCGATCAAACGCGACATCTGGTTTTAAAATCTGTGCACCCCTCGCCGCTGTCAGCACACCGCGGTTTCTTTGGTTGCGGGCATTTTTCAGCAGCCAATCAGTATATACAACAACAGGGGTTGCAACCGATTGATTGGCAGTTGCCCGAGCGCCACAGGGTATCGGCGCTGCTGCAAGACAAAAACTGAAGGCGCTCCTTAAAATTTAAGCGGTGGTTTTCCAGCTTTGTTTCGCAGCCAGTTCAATCCCTTAAATATAGCAGAGGATCCAGCAATACGTTTCTCCAGTGAGAATTTCCCTGGATAATCCATTAACAGCAACCCCGCCACTATAGTCAGAATTCCCTGACCCGGCATAAACAACATCAATATGCCCCCCAACAGCAAAATATAACCCAATAGATTTTTAATGATCAGTATGAACAGTCTCACCACAGGATGGTGAGTTTTCCAGGTTGTCTCGGCGCGATCCTTTGATGCAAAGTAGTCCTCGGGTATCTGTGCCACTAACCAGGGCAGGGATAGCAGACTGATTATGAAAATCAGCGCTGAGATCAGGCCGATTAAGGTTAGCAGCTCGAGGTGATTGGATAGCCAGCTGATCAAGGTGCGGAGACCAACTAAGTCAGTTGATAGGGTAGGGGCAAATGGGTGGCAGTAAATGCGGTTCCCTCTATGCTGAGGCTTTCAAGTTCTAACGCCTTACTGGGAAGCACCGCCAGTGCCTCCAGATGGTGGGCGTCAATCTGTTCACAGTTGACCAGACTGCCCAGAGGTTTGTTATTGCTGTCAGATATAGCTGTGCCCGGTGCAAAATTTGAAACAGATGATTCGCTCTCCAGTGAAAGGTAATGCATCCGGCGTTTGACCTCGCCGCGGTAGTGGGCTCTGGCCACCACCTCCTGTCCGGTATAGCAGCCTTTTTTAAAGCTGATATAGTCCATCAGATCTAGGTTGAGCATCTGCGGAATAAACTGCTCGGTGGTTTCCGTGGTGATATCAGGCCGGCCACAGCGCAGTCTGTCGAGACTGGATATCGGGGGCTGGATAGGCATTTCACCGTCGCCGACAGCGGTGATCTGTGTTTTAAAAAACACCGCGTATTTGCTGAGACTGGCGACAGCCAGTTCG
>Ga0213866_10003523_pt1 | contig 10621 bp, 10 predicted proteins | sample PICome_11_FD_160079 | JGI IMG/M metagenome (GOLD analysis project Ga0213866, IMG submission 160079) | Coastal seawater microbial communities near Pivers Island, North Carolina, United States - PICO284 | ecosystem: Environmental > Aquatic > Marine > Coastal | place: USA: North Carolina... | reverse complement strand
CCACGCCTGCTCTGAAGTGGAGTTATAAGAGGTAGTAACAGTTATATTCTTCTTTCTTGAATATTCTATTGCAAGCTCGGTAATGGGAGTAGTAAGGCTTGATGAGGCTAATATAGTTATATTAGGAAGACCTCTTATGTCGGCAGAAGCATTAAACGAGAATATAATCATCAATATAAAAAAGATCCTACTCATCGTACAACTCCTTTGGCGGAACTATAACCTCCTGATTGATTGAAATATTATCATTATCAACACTCTTATAAAAACAACTTTTTCTACCAGTGTGACATGCGACTCCTTTTTGATCAACAATAGCTAAAATAGAGTCCGAATCACAATCTATCATAATCTCTTTTATGGTTTGAGTCTGTCCCGATGTCTCACCTTTGCGCCACAACTTATCTCTAGACCTAGAATAATAGCACATCCTATTAGTTTCCAAAGTTTCCTTTAAAGCGTCAGCATTCATCCAAGCCATCATTAGAACCTGCTTAGTTTCACTATCTTGCGCAATGGCCGGAACAAGACCTTTATCATTAAACTTTATAGTATCAATTATTTTGTTATAATTTGACATCATCAACCTTTTAAACAATCATTGTAGTTATTGGCTAAACTTCTTAATATATCGAAATAAGCATCTTTACCAGCGGGAATTTCATAGCCTATAGGGTCCAATGAATTAATTCTTACTTTGTCACCAAAAATGTTCTTTATCGTATTGCTGGAAAATTGAGGCTCCGTAAAAATACAAGCCACCTTCTTTTCATTTATCACCTTTTCAAGCTCACGCAATCTCTTTGCTCCAATAGAGCCAGTAGCAGGAACAGTTATAGCTCCAGCATTTTTTAGGTTGTACCTTCTCTCAAAATATTGAAAGGCATCATGAAAAACAACAAAAGGCGTATCTGAACGTTCTTTCAACAAGGCACTTAACTCTTCATCAAAACCATTACTTTTGACAACAAACTTTATAAAATTATTACTGTATTTAGGGGTATTTACAGGATCTATCTCAACCAATACATTAAGAATCTCATTGGCTATAAAAATCGCATTTTTAGGTAACAACCAAACATGTGGGTCATATTCCCCATGGTGATGATGCTCACTCTCACTATGCTCTGAGTCACCCCCCCTAATGTCATATAGTTTTATTCCTTCAATATTAACAAGCTCTATTATCTTTTTGTTTTTATTATAACTTTCAAGGGGCTTATTTAAAAATGCTTCTAAGTCCTTACTTGCCAAAATTATCACATCCGAATCATATATATTTTTAGCATCAGTTGGCCTCAATGAAAAACTATGAGGGGAGGCGCTCCCATCAACTAATAAAACAGGCTCAAACACACCGTCGGCAATATTTGCTACTATTGAATGAATAGGCTTTATAGATACAACAACTTTTGGTAAATTTACTGGTTCATTTGCCTTTACAAAAAAAGGAAATGTCATTAAAAAAATTGCGGTTACGATTTTTATCATTATATTATCGACTTATTCCCTTAATTGAAGCGTATCTATTATGACGAAAGAGTTAATCAAATGCAAGGACATATCCGTTTCTTTCGACAAAATGGAGGTGGTAAAAAAGGTATCTTTAAGTATTGAACAAAAAGAAATTGTCACCATAATAGGTCCAAATGGCAGCGGAAAAACAACACTATTGCGATCAATATGTGGATTACAAAAAATCAACTCAGGTACCGTTACTAAAAATTCTGATATTGTTATTGGCTATATGCCACAAAAACTCGTAATAGACAAAATCCTCCCTCTAACTGTCAGGAGATTTCTGAGATTGAATGGGACATCAAAACACTTACGAAGTATTGATGATGTTGAATCGGTAGCAGAAAAATTTGGCATATTAAAGCTTATGAAACAACAGATACACGACATATCCGGTGGTGAAATGCAAAGAGTAATGCTTGCAAGAGCAGTTTTGCTTTCACCTGATTTATTAGTACTTGATGAACCAACTCAGGGGCTGGATATACACGGCCAAGCAGAGTTTTATAGCTTGCTATCAAATATAAGGGACGAACTTGGTTGCGGTGTAATAATGGTTTCTCACGACTTGCACATGGTAATGGCATCAACAGATAAAGTTGTATGTATAAACAAACATGTTTGCTGCCAAGGCACACCAGAGGACATTAACAAGCACCCGGAATACATTGCATTATTTGGCAAAAACGACGCCGAGAAAATATCAATATACGCTCATAAACATGACCACACACACGGCCCCGATGGCTGCGTTGAAGGAGATAAAAATGCTTGATGACTTTTTTATAAGGGCGATTATCGCGGGTATTGGCGTTTCACTTACAGCAGGCCCTTTGGGTAGTTTTATTGTATGGAAACGTATGGCATTCTTTGGGGACGCATTAGCACACTCGGCACTACTAGGCGTAGCACTTGCATTTACGTTCAATGTTCACCATATATTTGGTATCGTCGTTATTGCATCAATATTTTCCTTATTAATAGCATCATTACAAAAAAACCGTTCATATTCAAGTGACACACTCCTTGGTATAATTGCACATAGCGCACTTGCTATAGGCTTAGTAATAGCTTCTTTCTTTGATAATATAAAAGTAGACCTAATGAGCTTTCTATTTGGAGATATATTAGCGACAGGAAAGCAAGATATTATAATTATTTATCTCGGCCTAGCTATATCACTAATAATACTAAAAATGATATGGCGACCATTATTGCTGACAACTATAAATCAAGACCTGGCAAAAGTTGAAGGTGTAAATACAGACTATTGCAGACTAATATTCATGTTACTAATATCCCTTCTAGTAGCACTATCAATTAAAATAGTTGGTATATTGTTAGTAACATCATTACTTATTATCCCTGCTGCAACATCCAGGAAATTTGCATCAACGCCCGAAAGAATGGCTATAATTGCAAGTATAATTGGCTGTATCGCTATTGTCTCAGGATTATTTAGCTCTCTTCAATGGAACACTCCTTCCGGCCCGAGCATAGTAGTATGTGCGCTAATATTATTTATTATAAGTAATATTATAAAAAAATAATATTACCAAGGCCTTGGATTACTTTTATTATACTTTGGAAAAACAAAATCTGGATTACATACCGGCTTTGAACTGACATAATCCGGGTCATCCATTTCATCAGGGTCCCAGCATTGGGCATTACACCATTTCGCCCACTTTAAACGACACTGCTCCACCTTAGTACGCGGCTTTTTACTAATATGAGAAAACTCCGCAGGCCCATACATGTTCCAACATGCATGCATGCATTGCTGGCATTCCAACCCATCTAAGCTATCCACCTCATCTCGGCACTCAACACAATCATCATTATCATCGCATTTAGCACCATATTCTGAGATTGCATATGCCTCGCCACTTAATGACGAGGCAATAAATAATACAATAAGTTTAAACACGGCTTTCATACTTAGAATAATATCACAGTTGCAATTAAAATTTAGTTAATTGCAATTTAAAAAGGCTAACATAAATAAAAGCTAATCTAACCTTTTTAAGCCCTCTAAAATATCCTCTTTTAAATCAGACTCAGCCTCAAGACCTATATAAAGCCTTATGCATGTTTCTTTAATATCCCATTTCTTTGCCGTACGTATGGTTGATGGATCAAAATGTATTATAAGGCTTTCATAACCTCCCCATGAAGCTCCAATACCGAAATATTTCATTCCATTTATCATGTCGCAAATACTGTCATATGAATATTTCTTGTCCAAAACAATTGTGAAAAGACCTGTAGAGCCTCCAAAGTCACGCTTCCACAATTTGTGCCCAGAAAAAGAGGACAGGGCAGGGTGGAGCACAGATTTAACCTTGTCATGTTTTTCTAGCCATTTTGCTATATTTAAAGCTGATTTTTCATGCGCTTTAATACGCGTAGGCATAGTTCTTATACCTCTAAGCGCCATATAACAATCTTCAGGAGCAACAGAAACACCTAAGTTCTTATATGTATTAAATATCTTTTTTATATATTTTTTATTAGTAGTGATAGTTCCCAATATAATATCAGAATGACCGCCGATATATTTAGTACCGGCCTGAATAGATATATCTACGCCATGTTCGAATGGCTTAAAATACAATGAAGTCCCCCAAGAATTATCAATAATAACTGGTACATCCTTAGCATTGCAAACTTTAGATATTGCAGGTATATCTTGAATTTCGAATGTCAAAGACCCAGGGCTTTCTGTAAATACTAACTTTGTATTATCCTGGATAAGCTCACTAATACCAGAACCTATAGAAGGGTCATAATATGTAGTAGTTACACCAAGACGTTTTAATTCTTTATTGCAAAAACGCCGGGTAGGGCCATAAACACTATCAACCATCAATATATTGTCGCCTGAACCCACCAGACTTAAAAGAACCGTGGTTATAGCGCACAACCCCGAAGGAGTTACAAGTGCATACTCAGCACCTTCCATTTCAGCCAAAGTCTTTTGCAAATCAAACCTTGTAGGAGTCCCTCCTGTTCCATAACTAAAATCTGCTATTTGGCCATTACCGCTATTATATACATCACCACCATGATCAGCCTCCATATATTCCTGCCAACTTTGGAATAATACTGTAGAGGTCTTGTGAATAGGGGTGTTAACTGTGCCTTGGTTCTTTTTGTAATTCTTACTTGAGGCTATAGCTAATGTTTCGGGCTTCATAATATCCTACTAAATAAATTTACTTAACATATACTATAAGGATTTTAATATAATTTTAAATGTAAAAAATATTTAATATAATAGCTGTTTACTTTATTTACTTTGGGTTGTAAAAAGTAAAGCTTCTTTTTTAATCATATACTTTAGGAATGAATTATGTCTTTACAATCACAAGCTAATAATGAGAATTTCACTGATTATAAAGTGGCTGATATATCACTTGCCGATTGGGGACGCAAAGAAATAACTATAGCGGAAACCGAAATGCCCGGTCTTATGGCTGTTCGTGAGGAGTATGGTGACAGTAAGCCGCTTGAAGGAGCCAGGATTGTCGGCTGCCTTCACATGACTATTCAAACCGCCGTTCTTATAGAAACTTTAACTCACCTTGGTGCAACGGTTCGTTGGAGCTCTTGCAACATATTCTCAACTCAAGACCAAGCTGCCGCTGCTATGGCCGCAGTTGGTGTACCTGTTTTTGCATGGAAAGGTGAAACAGAAGAAGAATATGACTGGTGCATAGAACAAACGTTAGAAGGCCCTGATGGCTGGAAGCCTAATATTATCCTTGATGACGGTGGTGACTTAACTGCTGTTGTTCATGAAAAACACCCTGAATTATTAGATGATATTAAAGGTATTTCAGAAGAAACAACAACTGGAGTTCATCGTTTAGTACAAATGGCTAAAAACGGCACTTTAAAAGTTCCTGCCATAAATGTTAATGACTCAGTAACTAAATCAAAATTTGATAATTTATACGGATGCCGCGAAAGCTTAGTAGATGGTATTAAACGTGCAACTGATGTTATGATATCCGGAAAAACCGCTGTTGTTGCAGGATATGGAGATGTCGGTAAAGGCTCGGCCGCCTCACTTCGCAACCAAGGTGCAAGAGTTCTTATCACAGAGATTGACCCTATATGCGCACTTCAGGCATGCATGGAAGGATATCAAGTTGTAACTATGGAAGATGCCGCTCCTATAGGAGATATATTCGTTACAACAACGGGTAACAAAGATATCATTACCATTGACCACATGAGGGCAATGAAAGATAGAGCTATTGTGAGCAATATTGGTCACTTTGATAATGAAATCCAAGTAGAAGCATTAGAGAACCTAAAATGGGAAGAGGTTAAGCCACAAGTTGACGAAGTTGAATTCCCAGACGGCAAGAAAATTATCTTACTTGCTAAAGGGCGTTTAGTTAATCTTGGCTGTGGTACTGGTCACCCATCATTTGTAATGAGCGCTTCATTTACAAATCAGGTCATGGCTCAAATTGAACTTTGGAAAAACTCTTCAAACTACGGCAACGACGTATATACACTGCCTAAAAAATTAGATGAAAAAGTTGCAAGGTTACACCTAGATAAAATTGGTGCAAAGCTTACAAAACTTTCTAAAGATCAAGCTGATTATATTGACGTTGACGTTGAAGGGCCGTATAAGCCAGAACACTACAGATATTAATCCCCTCTTTGCGGCCCATTATCATCTCGGGACGATCTTTGCTCGTCCCTTATACGTCGTGCGTGGTGTCTATCACTACTCTCATTGTTAGATATAGCTTGCTGTTCGTTTTCAAGCAAACCAGCGTTCTGCTCCCTTTGTTCGTGTGTAGACTGATGAGTATCTATGTCTATTTCATTACTTGGAGCATTCTGCTCGTTAATATCAAGAGCTCCTCTTTGAATATAACGATCTATAAAATACTCACCGCCCAACGAATCATTCATAGCGCGCTCTATAAGTGACTCGCCCCTATTCTCACTAGCAGCAATTCGTTCAGCTATAGACAACCCATCACCCGCTGGTCTCCTTAACCGTTCTGCAATTCCTTCAGCCTCTATTCTACTTCTACGAATTTCCCTTAAGGGTATCTCATCTGGCTCTTGAGTTTCCACCGGCTGAACGTTTAATTCCTCTGCCCTTTGTAACTGGGCAGCAGTTAATTGACGCTCTTCAATTTGAGCAGGCTCAATGCCAGCTTCTTGCATTACAGCAATTCTTTGATTTACTTCGGCCTTTATAAACCCAACCACATCATCTCTAGTTATATCTTCAGCGGAATCATTATTTTTAGTAGTGAGGCCTAAAAGCCCTTCTTCTAGTTCTTGCCCATCCTGCTCATCCTGTATGAAACCATCTTCATCTCTTGGCCTATTTTGTGGAGCCGGGTGCTGTAGTATCTCCCTTATACTTTTAACTCCACCGTCCCAAACGTCCCAATTATCTAGTTCCAACCTCTCAGACGGAGTTACCTCTTCTTTAATGATAAGCTGAAAAGCCTTTAAAGCCTTATCATCCTCTATCCCATTTTGAAAAGTTTTTTCTTCAAAATCAAATTCTTTTATCTCATCAAAAGGGTATTGCAAAACTGAATTAAGTATATTTTTTTGATATGAATTTATTGCCATTAATATTACCACCTCCAAAAATTGGTAGCAATATCATAACATTATTGCAAGCAACAGTAAATATTAAATAATTAAGAATACGCTTTACTGAATTTACAGGTAACTACATTACCTTTCTCATTAAACTCAACTTGAGTTCCCATAAGCTTAGCTGTTGCTATCCCTCTTCCATTAGGTTCAGTTAAACGAAGGGGGTCAAAATCGATATATTTCTGCCACTTAAATCCCGAACCATCATCAGAAATCGTAACCTCAACTTCGCTCTCTGTAGTTTTTATATCGACTTGTACTTTCTTCGATGCATTTTCAGGATTTTTCAATCTTTTTTCCACCTCATCCATGAGAGTATCATTTGCAAGTAACTTTCCTTTCTCTTCGTAACCAATACCTAAGATACCATGCTCAACTGCGTTTACCATCAACTCAAGCAACGCTGTATTTATCCTGTCAGGCTTTTGTGCATTACAAGATAATGCAGAAGCAAGCTTTGACGCTTCCGATATTGTCCTAAACTCAAAAAGGCCGTTCTTTATCATCTCCGATAATGACCTTTCATTCTTTATCCTCTCATAAAGATTGTGGCGCTTAATAAAATCTCTAGATGCGGCATTTACCATCGCTATCATAACGGCAGGATCAAATGGCTTACACAAATAATAATAAGCTCCATTTTCCATACCCTGACGGACTTCATCAATACCAACGTCACCAGTTTGAATAATTACAGGAACATTTTTTAACATTGAATGCTGCTTCATTTTTGACAAAACATCCATGCCATTCATCTTGGGCATCATTTTATCTAGTAGAACAATATCCACACCACCTGGGTTATCATTCATATGCTGCCATGCATCCTCACCATCTTTACAAGCAATTGTATCGTAACCTGAATCTTTTAAATTCTTTATAAGTATTTCAAGGTTAATATCATCATCATCAACTGCCATTACTTTGATATTCTGACTTTGCATAAACAACCTCATTTATATAATTATAATATTACTAAAATACTTTTTTTTGAGATTTGCAATTCTTTTAAAATAAAAAAGCCTGAAAAATTAATTTCAGGCTCTTTTTGTTAATTTATTAATAACTTAAGTTACATAGCTAGTGGTTCTAATTGTATCTCAACACGTCGATTTAATGAGCGTCCAGTTTCATTATTATTATCTGCAACGGGTCTAGACTCGCCAAATCCATAAGAAGTAAGTCTGTTATATCCAATTCCTTGACCTGAAAGATATTGAGAAACATTTACAGCTCTATCTTGTGATAATTTTAGGTTATGTGAATCAGAACCAGTACTATCAGTGTGTCCTTCAACTCTAACCGCAGTTTTATTAAACTTCTTAAGAACTAGAGCAACTGAATTCAAAGTCTGATAAAATTGTGGTCTAATCTCACTTTTATTAGTATCAAAGGTAACACCACCTGGCATATTTAAAGTAATGTTATTACCATTTCTCGTAACACTTATACCCGTATTTTGTAGTCTTTGCCTTAGAGCAGTCTCCTGTCGGTCCATATAATAACCTACACCGCCACCAGCTACAGCACCTATACCCGCACCGATAAGAGCATTCTTTCTTCTATCTCTTGCATTATCGGCAGAAAGAACTCCAGCTAATACACCAGTAACAGCTCCAACACCAGCACCAATAGAAGTTTTACTGGCTTGAGTTTGACCAGTATAAGCGTTTTGAGTGCACCCCTGTAGTATTAAGGGAAGCAACAATAGAATAATTAATTTTTTCATTTTCTGAACCTAATTTATATTTATAAAAACATAGACACTTTTTATATTTGTTAAATAATTTGTCAATTCGTTTTAAAGATTAATTTTAAAATTGTTTGTCAGAAGTAATTATGGTACTTGATAATTATGATAATATATACCTGATGATATAATGGATATTTATACAATAGTTATTATTACGCTGCTGGCAACATCCAGCGTTTTATTCTTCGTGTTATGGAGAGTTGAATTAAGGCAATCCGAAAGAAGAGCTACCACAATTGAAAAAAATAATATTATTAACTCAGCATCATTAGGTGGATATTATTATTTAGACAAGAAAACCAATAAAGAGTTCTTTTCTATCAATTTAATTAAAATATTTAATTTTAACAAACGAGTAAACACGCTCAAGCAACTATCGTCACTGTTTCACAACGACAAAAATCACCTGGTTGAGCTTACTAACAACTTACTCGAATATAAGCAGGCAAGCTTTTCCATTGATCTAAAATATAAAGACGGTACAGAAGAACGGATTATTCACTGCGTAGGAAATAGAATTGAAGGTGAATCAGATACATTAATGGGAATTGTAATCTGGTTTTACGACATCACTGAGTATTCTAATGAAATTAAACACCTATCTACTGAAAACACGAGGCTAATTAGTGAATCTAAAGACTACTTAAACATATTTAATACCATTCCGTTGCCCATATGGTGGAGAGATACTAAATTTAGTATAAAGCATTGTAACTTTTCGTATAGCAAGATTGCAAATGACAGCGCTGAAGACAATATAAAGCTTAATAAGATTCCTGAATTAGATGAAAACCTGTCTGAGCTTTCTAAGATAGCTACAAATAATAAAAGACCGCTACATATGAAAAAACATATGGTAGTAGAAGGAAAAAGAAGATATTTTGAAATAACTGAGCAATCCACTATCAACTCATGTGGCATTATTGGATATGCGGTAGACATAACACAGCAAGAAGAAGTTGAAAAAGAACTTTCAAGACATATATCGGCACACTCAGACCTTCTGGAAAGTTCATCCAGTGCTATTGCTATATATGGCAAGAATATGAAGCTAAAATTCTTTAATAATGCATTTGTTAAACTTTGGGACTTAGAAGAGAAGTGGCTTAATAGCAACCCAACATATAGTGAGATTCTTGAAAAACTACGTGAAAAAAGGAAGCTACCCGAACAAGCAGACTTTGCAAAATTTAGAAGTGAGCAGCTTAAGCTGTTTAAAAACCTGCTTGACCCTCAAGATGAGTTTTTATACCTCCCTGACGGCAAATCCTTGCGTGTAATTGTAATTCCACACGCCTTGGGTGGACTTCTATTTGCATATGAAGATATGACCGACCGATTTGCTATGGAGCGCTCATATAACACCTTAATAGAAGTTCAAAAAGAAACCCTTGATAACTTAAGCGAGGCAGTAGCAGTATTTGGCAGGGACGGCCTTTTAAAGCTATACAACCCTCTTTATGCTAAAATGTGGCCGGATGAGAGTAAGATACTCGATACAAATCCAAAGAATTACGAACTCATAGAGCTATCAAAACACCTGTTTAATTATGGTGATGACTGGGAAGAATTCAAAGAAAAAATGATGCAACGCCCAACTACAAAAAAGCCTATAAAAAAACGAATCGAAAGAACCGATGGTAAAGTTATAGATAAAACTGTTATACCTCTGCCGGATGGAAACTTTTTACTATCATA
>Ga0213866_10003521_pt1 | contig 10625 bp, 2 predicted proteins | sample PICome_11_FD_160079 | JGI IMG/M metagenome (GOLD analysis project Ga0213866, IMG submission 160079) | Coastal seawater microbial communities near Pivers Island, North Carolina, United States - PICO284 | ecosystem: Environmental > Aquatic > Marine > Coastal | place: USA: North Carolina... | reverse complement strand
GTGGTTGATGGTGGATCTGGATACACGGACCCACAAATCATAGTATCTGAACCGACATATTCAAACTTACCTGTTACTGGAGTTTTCAGAGTAGGTGTAGGTTCAACATCTTTAACAGGGATAGGATTATCAATTTCTCTCGAAGTTGGTCCATCTTATAGCACCGGTATTGGTTCTACATATTTTGAAGTTAAATCATTCAGTATAAGTAAAAATGGTTATGGATTTAAAAAAGGTGATGTAATTAAACCAGTAGGTTTAGTTACCGCTATTGGATTAGAAAGTCCTTTACAAGAATTTGAACTTACTGTTTTAGATATATTTACAGATTCTTCTTCTATCATACAGTTTGGAGAACTTGATTTTATAGATTCCATACAAAATCTTCAAGATGGTATTAGAAGAAGATTCCCACTATTCAGAAATTCAAGTCTTCTCAGTTTTGAAACAGACTCTTCAGACTTAGAATCAACTCTAATAGATTTAGATGCTGTTTTAGTTATTTTTATAAATGGAATATTGCAAGAACCTAAGGTTTCATATGTGTTTGAAGGTGGAACAGCGTTCACATTTGCAGAACCACCTAAACCAGAAGATAAAATAGATATATTCTTCTACAGAGGAACAAGAGATATTGATAGTTTTATTACAGGTGTTAAAGAAACTATAAAAGTTGGTGATAATGTTAGAATATCAAATAGTGTAGAAGTTAATGATCCATATAATCAAGAATCTAGAACTGTTTTTGAAATATTAAGTTCAGATTCAATTGAAACGAATATTTATTCCGGAGCAGGAATTAATACTGAATATTATAAACCAATTAGTTGGACAAAACAAAAGAGAGATAAAATTATTAATAGTCTTTATATTTCAAAGGCAAGAGATTCTTTATCATCACTAGTTTTCCCAACTTCCAGATTAATTTCTAATTTTGATACTGATGATTTATCACTATTTGTAGATAATATTGATTTGTATGATTATGAAACAGAAGTTTTCAATGAAGTCATTCAAGAATTTGATTTAGTTATCGTAGATTCTAATAATTTTGAATCTGCAAACTTATCCGCTACTGTTACATCAGGATCTATATCGGGAATATCTATTTTAAGTGGAGGATCTGGTTATACTCCAGGAGAAACTATATCTTTAAAAATTTCATCACCAATTTATAGTGATGGATCTCGTGCTACTGCAAATGCTGTTGTTTCGGCTGCAGGAACAGTTTCTTCAATATCTATTACTAATGTTGGTTCAGGATATACTGACAACAGAGAACCTCAGGTAATCGCACCATTACCTACTGGAAAAATAGAAACTCTAAGTAATGCATCATTCATTCAAGGATTTTCTGGAATAGTAACAGGAATAACAACTTCAATTGGATTAAATGGTAATCCTCTTGCAATTACATTTTATGTAAACAAAGAGTCAGGAACATTTTCAACTTTGCTAGAGGGTTATCCCATCGTAATTTCAAATACCAATGTAGGTGATGGAATTATAAGCATTGATAATGATGATTCATCTATTATTGGAATTGGAACTTCCTTCTCAGATAATATATACAAGATTCATAGTATAAGTAGTGATGGAAATGTTGCTATTGTAACTTCGAATATACTTTCATCTACAGATTTTACTGGTATAAACACAGAAGGTGAAATAGTCGGAAACTTCTCTTGGGGAAGAATTTCCGGATTCTCCAGATCTCAAAATCCAGTATCATATGCAGTCACTGGGTATACTATTAATTCTGGTTTAACAACTTTCCCACAACTACAAAGAAGAGGATTTGGGTTGAGAGATACTGGATCGATTAAAAAATAATTTGTTCCTTGATGCAAATATAAATAATAAAAAGTCCTCCCAAACAAACTATGCCTAATGCGATTATAACAGATCAATTTAGAATATTAAATGCGAAAAATTTTGTAGATTCTATTAATAATGTTGATGATCAATATTATCTATTTGTAAGTCTACCAAATCCAACAACGATAGGATTTGGTAGAACAGATGTTTGGGATTCGAATACTCCTGATCCTCTTGACAGTTTCTCATATGAAAATCATGTGAGGAATACTATTTTATTTGGAAAAAAGATAACGTCTGAAAATACTAAAAGATTGGTTAGAAGAATTGATTGGGTGCAAGGAACTAGATATGAAATGTATAGGGATGATTATAGTATTAATAATCCCTCTCCACTTACACAATCAACTAGACTTTATGATGCAAACTATTATGTAATGAATTCTAATTATCGAGTTTATTTGTGTATCGATAATGGATCTAGTGGGACTAATATTTTAGGTAATGCATCATTAGACGAACCAAATTTCACTGATTTGGAACCTTCAAGGGCGGGAGAAAGTAATGATGGTTATATTTGGAAATATTTGTACACTGTAACACCAACAGATATTATAAAATTTGACTCCACAGAATACATTCCTGTTCCTTCAGATTGGGACACTTCTACAAATGGAGAGATTCGTCAAATAAGAGAAAACGGAAATTCTGATAATAATAACAACCAGATTAAAAAGATTTTTATTCAGAAAAAAGGATTAAATTATCAAATACCAGATACTGGTGCTAGATGTAAAATATTAGGAGATGGAAATGGTGCAGAAGCATTGATTCAGACTAATTCAGTAGGAGAAATATCTCAGGTAGATATTTCTTCTGGAGGGAGTGGATATACCTATGGTGTAGTTGATCTTGGACAGTACAATACAACTGTAAGTGTTGGTGGTTCTTTTGCTGAATTAATACCAATTATTCCACCATCAAAGGGTCATGGATTTGACATATACAAAGAATTGGGATCTGACAGAGTTTTAATATATGCACGTTTTGATGACTCTACAAAATTATTTCCAATAGATACAAATTTTGCTCAGGTTGGAATTATTAAAAATCCATCTCAATATGATTCAAATACCACTTTGAATCAAAATCAATTTTCCGGAGTATTTTCTTTAAAATTAAATGAAAGTAATTTATCAGTTTCAATTGGTGATATTATAACACAAAGAGTAACAGATGAAAATGGTGCAACTGTTATTGCAAAAGGATATGTTGCATCATATGATAATGAAACAAAAGTATTAAAATATGTCCGTGATAGATCTTTATATTATGATGATTCATTTACTGCAAAAGATTATATTGGAATATCATCAGAATCTAAAATCGTAGAGTTTCAATCCACATCAAATCAAATATCACCGATTTCAGCAACTATTGATACTAGTTTTGAAGGTAATGTGGTAACAGTAAATAATAAAGTTATTGATTTGGGGGTTGAATTTCAACAAGGTATTGCAAATCCAGACATAAATAGTAAAAACGGGGATATAATATATCTCAATAATAGACCAACAATTTCTAGAAACACTAGACAAAAAGAAGACATTAAAATTATACTGGAATTCTAAAAATGCCACAAAAAACGAATTTAAATACCAGTCCATATTATGATGATTATGATTCTAGAAAAAATTTTTATAAGGTTTTATTCAAACCTGGATATCCAGTACAAGCGAGAGAGTTAACTACTTTACAGTCAATATTACAAAATCAAATTGAATCTTTTGGTAGTCACATATTTAAAGAAGGATCGATGGTGATTCCTGGCGGAGTCACTTATGATGGTGATTATCACGCTGTAAAAATAAATTCAACACACTTAGGAATAAATGTATCTTCTTATGCTTCAAATTTAATTGGTAAAAAAATACTAGGAGAAACTTCAAGAAATACTGCTATTGTTAAAAGAGTTTTATCTGAAAGTGAATCAACAGAAGATAGACTTACATTATATGTAAAATATCTTGATTCTGACTTAAATTATGAATTTACATCTTTTTCTGACAATGAAAATCTAATCTTATTGGATACTTTGACTTATGGAGCATCTGTCATTTCATCTGGAGAAACATTTTCAACAACAATATCTCAAAATTCTACTGCTATTGGATCGGCAGCATTTATTTCAGAAGGAATATATTTTATAAGAGGATCTTTTGTAAGCGTATCTTCTGATAGTATAATTTTAGATCAATACTCAAATTCTCCATCCTATAGAATTGGTCTATCAATTTCGGAAAATATTGTTACTGCAAAAAACGATGATAGTTTATTTGATAATGCAAGAGGATTCTCCAATTACTCTGCTCCAGGAGCAGATAGATTTAGAATAACAACTACTCTTTCTAAAAAGAATTTAGATGATGTTAGTGATGATAAAAATTTTGTAGAGATTTTAAGAGTAACTAATGGTATAATTAAAAAAATTCAAGATAAAACTGAGTATTCTGCAATAAGAGATTATCTAGCAAAAAGAACTTATGAAGAATCTGGTGATTATTCAGTATCTCCATTTTCTATTAATGTTGAAAATTCTTTAAATGATAGAATTAATAGCGATGGTTTATTTTTCGAAAATCAAAGTACACCCGAAGGAAATAATCCATCAGATGATCTTCTATGTGTAAAAATATCTCCTGGTAAATCTTATGTAAGGGGATATGATATTGATAAATCTGATATTACATATATCGATGTAGAAAAACCAAGAATAGTAGAAACAATTGATAATTCATATGTCCCATTTGAAATGGGAAATTTGCTTAAAGTTAATAATGTCACTGGACCATTATCATTTGGATCTGATGGAGATTATTATGTCTATCTTCAAAATCAAAGAAAAAACTCTACAACTGTTGGGTCTGGAACAACAGTAGGAATAGCAAGAGCATATTCAATAAATCTTTCAAACTCAAGTTATACAAATCCATCATCTGAATGGAACTTATACCTATATGATATTCAAACATATACTGAAATAACTCTTAATGATTCTTTGAATAGTTTAAGTTGCCCTAGCACATCATATATTGTTGGAAAAAGTAGTAATGCTAGTGGATATACTGTAGAAAATGCAAATTCAGATAAAATAATCATTACTCAAACATCAGGAACTTTTAATGTAGGTGAAAGAATAATAATTAATGGATTAGAAAAATATCCCAGAAGCATTAAAGAAATAAAAAGTTATAATATATCTGATATTAAATCAGTTCATCAACCAACTTCTGTTAGTGGATTATCTACTGCATTTATTGCTGATACAGTTCTGGAAAAAAGATTTTTAAATAATTTTTCAATCTCAGATAGAATTTTTATTAATTCATCTGGAATAGCAACCTGTCCCGGAAAAAGTTTCTTAGGAATACGAAGTGATGCAATTTTAAGGTATCAAAGATCTGGATTAACAACTGAAACATATAATAAAGTTGATTCAATTTCTTCTGATGGGTCTACAATCTATTTGTCAGGAATTTCATCTGTATTTGGAGTGTGTGATGGTTCATTACCATCATCAACAGAGTTTGTTTCTTTCTCTGTTGGAGTTCCTCAAATAAAAAATCAAGAGAATTCCTCACTTTATGGACGTTTATCTCATCAAAATATTTCAGATGTTTCTCTTTCAAGATCAAATCTAGTTATTAGAAAACAAGTAGAAAGCACTACAACGACTGGTGGTGAGATTTTTATAACAACAGGTTCTATTGGAATAACAAGTGCATTTTTTGAAGATTTTGATACTGAAAGATATCAAGTAGTTTATTCTACTGATGGCGAAGTTGAAAAATTAACATCAGATCAATTTGTAATGGGATCCGGATCTGGATCATTTACTATTAATGGTTTGAGATCATCAGAAGGTGTTGTGGTTACTACAACATTGAGAAAATTCTCAGTTACCAACAAAAATAAACAATATGTTAAAAGTAGAAAATTAATAGTAAATAAAACAAAATATGATCAAGCAACATTAAATACTGGACTTTCATATAATAATTATTATGGATTGAGAGTGGAAGATAATGAAATATCCCTAAATGTTCCAGATGTATCTGAAATTATTGGAGTATTTGAGTCTTTAGATTCTAACGCTCCTGTATTGGATAAATTAACTTTCCTGTCTTCATATAATTTAAATGCGAATTCTATACTTGGTGAGCAAATCAGGGGATTAACTAGTGGAGCAATTGCACAAATTGCTACAAATGATTCTTCAGATGAAGTTGAAATTTGTTACTTAAATTCATCGAAATTTATTTTAGGAGAATCTGTTAGATTCTTAGAATCTAATATTACTGCCGATGTCCAACTAATAACTTCTGGAAAATATTTAAATAGAACTAATTCATATAAACTAGATAAAGGTCAAAAAGAACAATATTATGATTTTTCTAAAATAGTTAAAAATTCTGATGAAACTATCAGTAGACAATTACTAGTTGTTTATAATTCATTTTTAGTTCCATCTACGGATAGTGGTGATGTATATACTGTAAAGAGTTATCCAGAAAATGTATATGGAAATAATATCCCAGAAGTCACTAACAATATAAGATGTTCAGATATTTTAGATTTTAGACCAAGAGTTTTTGAATTTAATAGTGTCAACTCCTCTCCATTTTCTTTCTACTCTAAGAGTTTTTCTAACGTACAATCAAATGTAAATCTTACATTGGCACCAAATGAAAGTTCTTTGGTCGGTTATAGTTATTATCTACCAAGAATAGACAGATTAGTTTTAAATAAAACAGGAGAATTTAAGATTATAAAGGGAACTCCATCACTAACACCAAGTGTTCCTGGAAATATTGAAGATTCTATGACAATTGCAACCATATCTTTACCTGCGTACTTATACAATTCTTCTGATGCTCAGGTTAGATTGGTTGACAATAGAAGATTTACTATGAGAGAAATTGGGGGAATTCAAGATAGAGTATCCAATCTGGAAAGAGTAACTACATTATCATTATTAGAATTAGATACTAAAACTTTACAAATTCAAGATTCGGATGGTTTAAATAGATTTAAGTGTGGATTTTTTGTTGATGACTTTAAAGATTTTTCTTTTTCAGATGTTGGAAATATAGATTTAAAATGTATTATTGATGCAGAAAAAAATGAACTTATACCACCTAGAGATACATTTAGCATTAAACCCCAATTAGTACCAGCACAAAATATTGATATTGGTAGTATTGATATTGATAATTCAGATTATCAACTTTTTGATAATAATATAAGAAAAACCGGTGATTTTGTTACTCTTCAATATGTTGAACGATCATGGACTAATATAACACAATTGATAGCAACAAGAGTTGAAAATGTTAATCCATTTAACATTGTAGAATATGTTGGAAATATGAAATTAAATCCAGCATCTGACACTTGGGTTAGAGATGTTGTTATTAATAGAGGTGCAACTAGATTTACGTGGGGTGGATGGAATGGAACTTACTTAGAAAATGTTTTAAGATCTACTGAACCTGATACATTTATGAGGTCTAGAAATGTAGAATTTGTTGCTACATCGTTGAAACCACTAACTAGATACTATTCATTTTTAGATAAAAATAATACTATTGATATTATTCCAAAATTATTGCAGGTATCAATGGTTTCTGGAGAATTTAGTACTGGTGAAATAGTTGATGGTTATTTTGGATCTGAAAAAATAATTACTTTCAGATTGTGCCAACAAAATCATAAGAAAGGTTCATTTGATCAACCTACAGAAGTTTATAATGCAAATCCATTCAACACATCAGTTCAACTAAGTGGATATTCCGCATCAACAACTGTAATTAACATCGACACAACGTCTCTAGCACAAGAATCTTTAGGAAGATTCTCTGGATATGTTGCAGGAGGAATGACTCTAATTGGAAGAACATCGAGATCACAAGCAATCGTTTCTGATAGAATTGATTTAATATCAGATACCTATGGAGATGTTATTGGTTGCTTCTTTATAAGAGAACCAAATACAACACCTCCACCACCACTAAGAATTACAACAGGTACTAAAAAATTCAAAGTATCTACAAGTTTAGTTGATGCAGAATTTTTACCAAAAGGTTTTGTTGTAAATGCCGCAGAGACTGATTATTCCGCAACTGGAATAGTTAGAAACTTTGAGACAGTTAGAGTTACTGTAAGAGTTCCACCACCACCACCGCCACCACCGCGGCGAAGAATTCCTCGCGGAGATCCTCTCGCACAAACTTTTACAACTGATTCTGATGGAGGATTCTTAACTAGTGTCGATTTATTCTTCCAGAGTAAAGATCCGGTAGAAAAATTAACTGTTGAACTCAGAACTGTTGAGTTAGGAACACCAACGAATCTTCTTGTTCAAGATTACTCTCAGGTTGAGTTATTGCCTGAACAAATTTTTGTTTCGGAAAATTCAGAAACTCCAACAAGAGTTACTTTCCCATCACCAGTTTATCTTGAACCTGACACTGAATATGCTTTAGTTTTAAGAACTCCAACAAGTGATCAATATTATGCTTGGATTGCTAGAATGGGTGAAAGATCTGTAAATACTCAAGATTTACCAGATGCTGAAGGTGTAGTTTATGCTAGACAATACACTGGTGGAAGTCTATTTAAGTCTCAAAATGGTACTGTATGGACTGCTAATCAATTTGAAGATCTAAAATTTAGATTATATAAAGCATCCTTTAATTCCAGAGTTGGTACTGTTTACTTTAATAACCCATCTTTATTGGAAAGTGGTTCTGACACTGATTTCAATATTCAAAGAACTATAAGTAATCCAATAACAACTATTCCTAGAAAACTTATAGTCGGTATAGAAACTTCTACCACTTTAGATTCCATTTTTACAATAGGTACAAAAGTTGGAACTGGAAATACTGTAAGTGGAATTGTTGAATTTATTGGTGGAAATATATCCGGAATTTCAACATTGAATACCGGAATTGGTTATTCTTCTGGAGGACCTTCTGTATTTTATAATGTACCACTTTACAATATTATTGGTGAAGGGACAGGTGCAACTGCAAATGTGACTATTTTGAATGAGGAAATATCGAATGTATCTATTGCAAATAGTGGAAATGGTTATGTTATTGGAGATGTTTTAGGAATTACAACATCTGCAGTTGTGAAAGGAACGGGATCTAGAATAACAGTTTCTAATACAAATGGAATAGACACTTTATATCTAACTAATGTCGTTGGTGAAAAATTCAATTCGGGAGATACATTAGTATATTATGATGGCAATAATCCTGTTTCTCTTGCAGGAACAATCACTAGAAAAAATAGTGAGGTATTAGGTCCTATTTTTGAAGGTAATGTATTCCAAGTATACCAATATAGTCATGGTATGCATTCCGACACAAATGAATTTATTCTATCAAATGTATTGCCTAATACTATTCCAACTCCAATTATTGAAACCATCGGCATCAATACTGAGGCAACTGTATCTGTTGGTGATACTTCATTATATGTACAGTATGAAGGATTAAATGTTGGTACAGGAAATACTGGATATGTAAAAATAAATAATGAAATTATTGCATACAATAGTGTTGGAGATGGAGTTCTTAATATATCTGGAAGAGGGATTGACAATACAATAGAAAGAACTCACACCGTAGGTGATTTACTTTATAAGTATGAACTAAATGGAGTGTCATTGTTGCGTATTAATAAAACTCACAATATGAGTGATTTTAATACATTTACAAATTCATTAAAGACTTTAGATACTTATTTTGTTGAGTTTGATAATGCACCTAGAAATAGTGGTATAAATTATTTAAGTTTTAATGATCAAAAGTCTGTTGGTGGAGATTCCTGCGTATTCTCACAAAACTTACAATTTAATTCAATTACTCCATACTTAAATATATTGACTCCTGGAAGAACTTCTGTTCAATCTAGAATAAGAACAGTTTCAGCTACTAGTTCTGATGGTAATGAACCATCATTTATTGACAGGGGATTTGAACCAATTGAATTAAATAGAGAAAATAATTTAAATAGTACTAGAATGATTTGTTCCAGAGTTAATGAAGTTTCAAAATTAGGTAATTTACCTAGAAATAAATCATTTACTCTTGCTGTTGATTTAGAAACTGATAATTCCAACCTATCTCCAATTATTGATTTACGAGAAGGTGCAATTTCTATTCTAAGTAGAAATAGAATTAATAAACCAACAAATAATTATATTGGAGATTCTTTTGCAAATCAATTACAAAATGATCCACACTCAGGAATTTATATTAGCAAAAAAATAGATTTAAAACAACCAGCAACTTCTCTTAAAGTCTTTATTAGTGCTTATCGTGATGAGGAATCGGATTTTAGGGTTCTATACAGGTTGTTTAAGTCGGATTCTAGTGAAATTACACAATCTTACCAACTATTCCCGGGTTATAAGAATATGATCGATATTGATGGTGATGGTTTTGGAGATGTTGTTATTGACCAATCATTAAATACTGGTGAACCTGATAGTTTCGTTCGAGCAAGTAGAGAAGATGAGTTCTTAGATTATCAATTTACTGCTGAAAACTTGGATCAATTTAATGGATTTATAATTAAAATTGTAATGAATGGTGCAAATGAATCTAAACCACCCAAATTTAAAGATCTACGAGTAGTTGCTCTTGCTTAAAATGATTCCAGTTGAAGGACATAAAAACTTATATAGAGATGAGAGTAGTGGTGCTATCATTAACACCAATTCTATCGAATAT
>Ga0213866_10003520_pt1 | contig 10628 bp, 13 predicted proteins | sample PICome_11_FD_160079 | JGI IMG/M metagenome (GOLD analysis project Ga0213866, IMG submission 160079) | Coastal seawater microbial communities near Pivers Island, North Carolina, United States - PICO284 | ecosystem: Environmental > Aquatic > Marine > Coastal | place: USA: North Carolina... | reverse complement strand
ATGAATCATTTGATTTGGGGCCGTATTAACGAAGACTGTTTATATAGGGCACATACATAGAGGTCGGACCGCTGCGCTGCGTCTTATATAGAGGTGACATATGGAATTTGAAACGGCAAGAATCTGTTCTAAGACAGCGAGAGTAGTAAGAGATGGGCGGGTTTGGGAGATGAGGAGCGTTGAGGAGCAGGGGGGCCCCCCCTCCGGAAAATTTTCCCACGGGGGGGCCCCCCCCGCGAAAATTTTCCCACGCTCCTCATCTCCCAAATTGAGTCACCGGGGGGGCCCCCCCCCGTGAGTCATTATGACACTATAAATTGAATCGCTTCCCAAGCCGTTCACCAGTCTTCCTCTCAACCTCCTACACGACGGACGTCCTGCCGCAGCTCCTGCCTTCACTCGTATTCTCCATCCACGCGTCCGTTATCTTTGTTTACCAACGTTATTCCCAATTCTGTCCTTTTGGCACAATCGTATTTCCAATTGCCTTTACATTCGTCTGTGTCGAATCTTTTTCAACGCTACTCAATTCAATCCAGTAAGTCTTTATCCGTTTTTATTTTCAATATACCTTATCTAAGTATTCTTTACTTACTTACAGTTAAAATTATGACCACAATTGAATTAACAAACGATTCATTTATGTTTGACGAACCGATTCGTCAGGAAGTCAACGGTGACAACTCAGGAACTGAGCGCTATTTTTATTTACAAGATATTAGAAATAATGGGCGGATTTTTTATCTGCAGAGTGACTGGTATGAAGGTGATGCACCAAAAATGAGTGCATGGAATAAACCTGAAATGCTCATTAGACTGAGTGATCAAAATCGAGCATTATTGGACTTCCTTTTGAATGCGGCCACATTGAAAGCTAAGATTCCAAGTGAATATAACATCAATTCTTTGGACGATAGAAAACTGTTTTTCAATCAGTTGCCAAAATCAAAATTAATGTACATTCGTTTGAATAAAAATGTCCAATGCTTTGATAAAGAAGGAAAGCGAATCCAAAATACAGACCTTGCTTACGGCAGGTATCGCGTAATTATACACCCCAAGTCCATCTATTATGGGCGTCATGGTGAGGAGCCAGTTAAGGCTTCACTAGTATTAAGAATAGCTCAAATTCAATATGAGGAAGAGAAAACTCCATTCCTCTTCATGAATGATTTAAATGCGTCCATGACAAAATCAGATAATGCGCCAGTTCCGATGATGACATCAACGCCAAAAAACTCCACAAGTGATGCTCCTCTTCCCATGGATGAGGAGCAGCTTGGAAAAAAGAAAAGGACGCGACGACCGCGTCTACAGCGGCAAGATGCGATACAAGATGCCGAGGCAATGAAATCAACTACAAACTTAAATGAGATTTTCAAAGATCTCGACCTCTAAATCTTATCATGTACGTATGAGTGTCATTTACAAAGTTTATTTATAACATGACTAACATGTTTTTAATTTCATTTCAGTCATGTTAAACCGAAGCTCAAACTCAACACGCTCAACAATAGAATGGATGGAATTTTATTACAATAACTGCAGTGCGATAAACACTGGTAGGCAACACAGTGACATTGTCTGTTTTGACAAAAATAGCTATGAAAGTAATCATGCTTGGGCGTTGGGCATAATAATCTTTCAAAGTGTTTTATTGTATATTATTTTATTCTGTATCTGTTATTACTGCCATCGCAAATATTGATTCAAATATTGATGCAAATATAAAATTATTTGAATCATGGACTTGTCTTTTTATTTGTGTGAAACATGTAACTGTTTTTTCTAAAGCTAATGTTTTTTATTTTCTAATTACATGTAAAAGTAAAAAGCTTGTGAAGATAATGTTCATATTTTTAATTCATGTAAAAGTAATTGATTTACTTCTGATAATTATAAAACATATAAATAGTTAGCTGTTTTCTTTCTGATAAATGTAAACTTCATAGCTTTCATGTGTATTACATAGTATAGTTTTTATCTTTTTTCTATTACAGGGATTATGGCCGGTCTCATCACCGATGACTTAAAAAACGCTTTTGTTTCATTATTCATAGCATTCGATGGTGTACCAAATACAATAGACATTAATGCTGAACTACAAAAAGCATTTATGAAGATAGAAACAAAAAAGGAAGCCAATGATATTCTAAATGGCATATGTTCAATAGTTCATACACTGATGACTTCCAAAGAATTTTTCGAAGAAGCGAAAAAAGTGTCTTTTTCAAGTGTGCTATATAGAAGTCATCAATTTTTCACTGATAAAGAGTCAGCTCAACAACTCATCCCAGAACTGGTACAGTACATACGAATGCAACCAAATCAATGGCAAATTGATAATATGGCCATGTGGCTCCAGGAATTGGCTTTCCATACACTCGTATTCAATAATACGGCCAATGACAGGATTGAAAAAGTCATGAAAGTTTTCTCTGATGTATTTGACTATACAACAACATATAAAGCATACAACTATCGCTCCGATCACGATTCTAGAATTTGTGAGTGTGATACTTACAAAAAGAGTGGTGATTGTGATTGTCCCATAAAAGATGTAAATGACGCAAGTGACTCCGACGTGTCTTGGGATTGTGACTGTCATGTCAAACAAAAAGGTTTTGATGAAGTAGATGCATGTTAGTTTACTGAAGAACTGTCTTATTCATTTTTATAGGATGAAATAAAACGGATTACAATGGGATATACTCCCACCAAGTTCGGCTTGTTCGTGTGGCGGCAGTTAACATTCTCATGGGAAATATTCTACTGCATCATAACCTTTGTGTTTGACTTTGCAATGTCGGTGATTTCCCCAGAATGGAATTATGTAAAATTCTTATCCTTGGCAATTGTTACTGACTATAGTATTGTTTGTTCATACGGCTATAGAATATCATTGTATGACATTGTTCATCTAGATAATTCTATTGAATCTTTTTTACTGAGTGCAACTTTTATTATTTCGATTCTCATTTATCTCTTAGGTATTATAGGAGGTATTTTATATCTCCTTGAGTCTACAATTTGCTGCTGTTGTTGCGGTCGTCATATTTATAGGTCAAGAAGTATTTTTTCTTAAGTGTCTTGGGATTGTGATTGTCATGTCAAACATAAAGTTTTTGATAAAGTAGATGTATTAGCTTACTGAAGAACTGTCTTATTCATTTTTATAGGATGAAATAAAACGGATTACAATGGGATATACTCCCACCAAGTTCGGCTTGTTCGTGTGGCAACAATTGACATTGTTATGGGAAATATTCCGCTGTATCATGAGCTTTGTGTTTGGCGTGGCAATGGCAGTGATTTCCCCAGAATGGAATTATGTGAAAATCTTTTCCTTGGCAATTGTTATCGACTATAGTATTGTTTGCTCATATGGTTATAGAATGTCATTGTATGACATTGCACGTCTAGATAGTTTTATTGAACGATGCCTACTAAGTACTACTCTTGTAATTTCTAATTTCGTTTATCTTAAAGGCATCATATACATTATAATAGGCATTTTGACTGTCATTAAATTTAGCTTGTGTTGTCGTCATTAATCAGTATGCTTTTTCTTGTCTTTCTTGTAGTGACAATTGTAAACAGTATGGGATTTCACTACATGTACTCCATTGGTCAATACGCAATGAACTTAAAATTTGTCGATTACTTTGTAAGAAAATTTTCTAAAGCCTTATGTCAACGGAGATGGGATGATGAAAAGCAACTTCTTCTTGCAATGGGTGCTAACATTGCCCTCTGCTTTTTTCATATTGAAAAATACTTCCTGAAAAAACCAATGCGTTGTTGTCATTAATAAGTTTGCTTTTCTTGTTTTTCTTGTAGTGACAATTGTAAACAGTATGGGATTTCACTACATGTACTCCATTGGTCAATGCGCAATGAAGCATTTAAAATTTGTCAATTACTTTGTAAGAAAATTTTCTAAAGCCTTATGTCAACGGAGATGGAATGATGAAAAGCAACTTCTCCTTGCAATGGGTGCTAACATTGCCCTCTGCTTTTTTCATATTGAAAACTACTTCCCTTCTGTATACCTACCTTGGTTAATATATCGCAATGCTTTCCAGTTGACTACATTATGCCTCATTGTGCGCGAATACGCAGTTTTTGGCACGCATGTTATTGAAGAGTATTTATTTTATCATCAAATTTTCAAAGAGGACGATTCCTCCGAAAAGAAAGAGTGAATGTAAATGTTTCTCCATCCCTTTTGTATTTGTGATTCAATATAAAGAATTTATATAACTCATTTCTGTATTTTTCATTGTGTTGAAGTCATTTAAGCTTAATTGGGAATCATGTATTGCTATAAAAATGGCTGTTACCAAACGACGAAAGATTCGAAAAACAAAGTCTTCCTATTCCAATAAATCTATTATAAGTCATAAACGGAAGGGAAGAATTACAAAAGCTCATAAGATGAAAGCTCGCAAAAATAGGAAACATGTTAAAGTCCGCAAGAATAGAAAACAGAAGGGTGGAGCAAATACTGTTGATTTTAGGAAGGAGTGGGAAATATTCCAGAAGAATAAAAGGGAGGGTAAAGGCTGGAAAAATTGGTATAGAGCTTTTGGAATAGACATCCCCAAGTGATATAAAACTTTCAAGCTAAATTACTTTTCTCATTTAACTAGCAATTACTATATCATATAACATGCCCACCAAAAGACAGGGGACTCGAAAGACAAAGTCTTTTCGAAGTAAAAAATTTCATAAGCGAACTCAATCTACAAAGAGAAAGCGAACTCAAAGCATAAAGAGAAAGCGAACTCAAAGCGTAAGGAGAAATAGAAGGAATGTTAAAAATGATAAGATTATTGTTAAGCGCAAATTGTTTAATGCCCTTCACTCACTTCGTCGTATGAAAACAAAAGATCAGCGATTGCGGACACGTATGGCCAGTTCAGAATTTATCAAAGATATTGCAAATGTTATGCGGCGAATTAGAACTCGTCCTGAACTAGTGAAAAGTACTAGACATAGAAAAGTTCTCACAAAGCATAAGAAATTATTGCAAAAAATTGTCTCAAAGAAATCTTCACCTGAGCAACAGCGAAAATTATTGCTACAAAAGCGAGGTGGCTTTATTCAATTTTTAATTCCAATTCTATGCGCTGTCATAGGAGCGGGAGGATCCATGGCTGCGGCTGCTGTGGGTGCTAAAGTCATGAAATCTTAATTCAAAGTTTTATTTAAGCTTGCAATATACTTACAATGCAATAGAAAAGATTAATGATGGATTTTCGTTTACATTCAGATCGGGCCATGTGTGTGGCTGGCCCAAGTCAGAGTGGAAAAACTCATTTTGTACTTGAATTATTGGAAAAACGGAAAGACTTATTTCGTAAACCTATGAATGATGTTTTATGGTGTTATGGTGTAGAGAATGAACACTTACAGCGTATGTTACGAAGCAAGGGTTATCGAACACATTATGGACTACCACAATTAACTGACATTAAAGCCAATTCAATTTGCATCATTGATGATCTATTACAAGAAAGTGAAAATTCAAAAGATGTTACGAACATGTTTACAAAAGCTACTCATCATTTACCTTGTTTTGTTATTTTTATTACTCAAACCCTATTTCCAGGAGGAAAGGAAGCACGAACAAGAAGTCTAAATACACATTATTATGTAATCTTCAAAAATCCTAGAGATAAACTCCAGTTTGAAGTACTTTCACGACAAATGGCTCCTCATCATACTAAGGCTCTGCGAGAAATCTTTGTGGATGCGACACATGAACCCCATGGCTATCTGTTTATAGACTTTACGCAAGAGTGTCCCGATGCATATCGATATCGAAGTAATATTCTCAATATACCCATGCGCATTTATAAATTAGTTTAAGCAGATCATATATCTAATCAGACGAATATTAAAAATGCAGAGTCGAAGCTTTGAGCGCATGGCAGTTATTCCCGAGCAGGAATACAATTATCTAAGAAGTTTACAACAAGTGAATGATCCCGCTCACCAGCAAATATCTACATTAGCGGATAACTATGCTCGCCAAAGTAATATATCAGACCCTCAAATAAGGGTACAGCGTCAAAATGAGACAATAAATGAAATGAAAATGTTAAAAGATGAAATGCGCCAGCGAATAATTCAGACCACTCCAAAACCTTATCAAACGCGAGCACAAAGTATTATGAAGTTTATCGAGGGTCATTTGCAAGTGAATGATAGAGGAGAACTAATGGACAGTAATCAACAAGTTGTGAGTGGATCCAATATCACAGACTTGATTCAACATGCCGTACGAGATCGACGAAGGAATATGGATCCAATGGGCTGGAGGGAATTTAAAGATCTATTACAAAAGGTCAATGTTCCTAAATCTTTATTGAATTATGATACCTTAGAGGAGATGAAGAATCCTTTAGCCGTTAAACTTTCACCATCTCCTTCCATTAAAAATAGTGCAATACATAGTCGAGCAAGTTCTACCAGTTCGATTAAAAACGAACCTATGCATATGACAAAAAGTGAGCATATATCACGTCGTAAGAAACGTGGACGAGAAGTATCTGAAGGTAGCCCCATTCAACAAAAAAGAATAGTCAAGACTCCAGATTATTTCATGACGAAAGATAAATATTTTTAGGGATGGCCTCTGCAGGTATGTATTTATTACAACGCTGCTTAAGCGGTGAGGATGAGGCCGTCAATGTGTCTGTAAATTGTGGCAAATTTGCCTGTTGTGGGGGTGTCATTCAAGAAGAGCGAATTGAAAGTGACAATGATAAACAATCAGAGAATATTAAACCGAGAGAGGAGACTGAAAGAAGTATACTACAATCCAAGTCATCCGGCAGGTCTAAGCACAGCAGTTGTTTTAGCTGCTGCTACAAAAGTACCACTAGCGACGACAAGAAAGTGGCTACAAAAGCAGAAAACATATACTCTACATCGACGAGCTCGTAAACGATATCAAACACGAAAATATTATGTAAATGCCATTGATGATCAATGGCAAATGGATTTGGCTGATATGAATGATGTTAAGAGGGAAAATAAAGGATATCGTTTTATTCTGACTGTTATTGATATTCTATCACGTTATGGTTTTGCTCGTCCTCTGAAAACTAAAATGGGAAAAGAAGTGGCAGCTGCTATTAAGGACATATTTAATAAAAGTAATCGTAGACCACGACGCATTCAAACTGATCAAGGTAGTGAATTTTATAATGCACATGTGAAGCGACTTCTTAATGATTATGACATTGAATTATTCAGTGTGAAAAGTCATGTAAAATGCGCAATGGTTGAAAGATGGAATCGGACAATAAAAACCAAATTATGGAAAATGTTTACAGTGCAAAATAATCATAAATGGCTCGATATACTTCCTCAAGTTGTACAAGGCTATAATCATAGTAAACATAGAAGTATTAAGATGAAGCCGGCGGATGTTAATAGTGAGAATGCAATGGATGTTTGGGAACATTTATATGGCAAAGATAAACGTCATAAGAATACTTTGAAAACAAATATAAAGAAAGGAGATACAGTACGTATTTCATCCGTCAAGGGTCAATTTGAAAAGGGCTATCTACCGAATTGGAGTCGTGAAGAATTTATTGTAGACGACATAAGTACCAAATACCTTCCCACTATGCTTAGTTTAAAAGACTATAGAGGTGATCCTATCGAAGGCAAATTTTATGGAGAAGAGGTACAAAAAATAATACGTGATCCGGATGATGATACTTATGAAGTGGAAAAAATTATTCGTCGGAAAAGAAAAGATGGCGAGCAATGGCTTCTTGTCAAATGGCTCGGCTATGATAATTCCTTTAATAGTTGGATTCGAAAAAGAGATGTTACAAATGTCTTCAATCGTAATGAATAAATATGTATTTCAATCGTAATGAATAAAGATCTATTTCATACTGAATTCTTTTTAAGCTACATACTTTGAATGGGTTGTTAATCATTTTTGCGTAGTACAAAATGGATCTTACATCCATATTTTATAGTCAACCTAGCTATTTTTCTCCCTATAAGGTGTATCTTACAAATGTCAATGGTAATCTACTGAATACAATTCTTCGTCCAAACTTCTCATTGAATTATAAGAGAATGAGAATTAAGAGCAATGATAAGTCTCCTTTTATTCTTAAAAGGTTCTTAAGCTAAATTATGTTTCATGATTTGTAATTCTTTTAAATAGAAGACAAAGGGATGGCTACAAACTTTTATAGTGTGCCCACCTACATGAGTGGTGGTGCATTCAGCGTCTATGCAGGTAGTCGCCGTCAATTAGGTGGTGGATTTTTCAGTTCACTTCGTTCATCATTAAAACCAGTTGGAAGAACTATGTTGACGGGGATGAAAAATATAGCCAAAAATAAGACTTTCCAAGAAATAGCGAAAACGGCAGCACAGAAGGGTGCGGAGGTATTGACTGGCGTTGCAGTCGATGCATTGCAAGGGCAGCATATTGGTAAATCATTAGAAGAGAGATCGAAACGGGCCGCACTCGAGGCTTTAATTGGTAATGATGACAGTCCACCTCCTTCGAAAAGGAGGAAAACAAAGATTCAACCGCGGAAGACCACAAGAAAGGTAGTAAAAGGTCTTAAGCAAAAGACGTTCCCCAAACGAATTTCCAAACAGACTAGGAATAAGCTTTCGCGGGCTGCATTAAATCGAAAACTATTATTTTGAAAATGAATTGTAAGACTTCCTCTTTATGCCTTTTGGACGAGCAAGATGTCCAAACGGATATTATTGGAAAGAAGGAAGTAGATTATTTTCCAGTAACAAGTGTGTCACCAGGTGCACCAATTGAATTTTATATACCTGGCACCAATACTGAATATCTCGATTTGAAACATACAGATTTACATATCCTCGTACAAATACTAAAGAAAGATGGAACAAATATCGATAGTACGAAAGATAAGGTGTGTCTAGCGAATATTCCCATAGCTAGTTTGTTTCAAGATGTCTTCCTTACAATTGGTAATACTCAAGTGGAGGGAGGTCAGCATTGCTACCCTTACAATGCCTACTTATCGAGTATAGCAAATTTTCACCCCTCTGCGAAGAATACACATATGCAGGCATGGGGATGGAATGAAGACCAGCCTGGCAAGTTTGACAATGACGCAAATACGGGTATAAAATTTCGTGCCAAAGAGACAGAGAATTCAACGAAGTGGGAATTAATGGGGCCCCTTTTTCTTGACATGTTTCGACAAGATCGATGCCTACTACCACAAACTGATGTACGCATACGTCTACTACCGAGTAAACCTGAATTTGCCCTCCAAGTTTATGATAAGACAAGCTCTGGTGACTACATTTTTAAGATCACAGATTGTGTACTTAGTGTTCGTCGACTGAATGTAATTAATTCAGTCATTGCTGGCCATATTAAGGGTATGGATCGCTACAATGCCGTATATCCTGTGCGACATACGGACATTTCAACTTTTACAATTGCAAAAGGTCATTCCAACTATATTAAAGATCGACTCTATGCTTCTCAAATGCCTAGAGCTCTAATTGTTGGTCTTCTGGAACATGATGCTTTCAATGGAAATATAAGAAAGAGCCCTTTTAATTTTCAACATTTTAATCTCGATAAAATTGGCTTATATTGCAATGGTGAGCTTGTTCCAGGACAAATTCTTAAGCCAGATTTCAAAACTGGACAAGTTTTGGAAGCATATGTTAATACAATGAAAGCATTGGATTATTTTAGAACGGATGACAGTAATGGCATGACCATTGAACACTTCAAAAATGGATATACTTTGTATGCTTTTGACCTGACGCCAGATGGTAATATTAATAGTCCTTATCGCAATATTAATAAAGGTGGTAGTCTTCGTCTGGAGATGAATTTTGATTCTCCTTTAACGGATACTATCACCGTTATGCTATATGCAGGTTTTGACTCCAAGGTTGAAGTCACAAAATTGCGGGACGTGATTGTGAATTATAATCGCTAAAGAAGATGAGTTGGTTAAGTGGAAAAGAATTGGAAACTTTAATCTTAAGGCATGCTGACGATAATACATTGAAAGCCTTCGCAGGAATTTTTTCTATTGATACACTTCCTCAACAAATATCTACTCTTCCTTTTATGATGGTAATTAATACACAAACGTTGAATTTACCTGGAGAGCATTGGAAAGCAATTTATATTTCTAAAGAACGCGTTGGAGAAGTATTCGATTCATTGGCACTGCCAGTCAGTACTTGCTTAATGCAATGGATGAATCGCTTTACACGCACATGGTATCAATCCTATCTAACAATACAGAATCCTATCTCGGGCACATGCGGAGCCTTCGTCTTGTATTATATACTCAATTGCCTTCGTCAACCTCAACTACGACCAAAACGTTTAAGAACTTTTTTAGAATTATTCACAAAAAAATTATATCTCAATGATAAGATTGTGAAAGAATATGTTGAGCAATTGAAAAGAAAATAAAAACAAGTAGTTAGACATTACTGATTGTTTTATATTCAAAATCATGATTTATGTTTTACGGGATTAGCGTCAATTTCGCATTTTTCGAAAATGTAGAGTCAGAACTGTCTTTCCGTGAATGAAAGGTATTGACGCACCAGCCTCATCA
>Ga0213866_10003519_pt1 | contig 10629 bp, 14 predicted proteins | sample PICome_11_FD_160079 | JGI IMG/M metagenome (GOLD analysis project Ga0213866, IMG submission 160079) | Coastal seawater microbial communities near Pivers Island, North Carolina, United States - PICO284 | ecosystem: Environmental > Aquatic > Marine > Coastal | place: USA: North Carolina... | reverse complement strand
TGGCGGTCAAGGAATGGATGGTCAAGGCGACGGTGATGGCGACGGTCAAGGTCAAGGGGATGGCGCAGGTGATGGCGACGGTGATGGTCAAGGTGATGGTAGCGGTGATGGCGACGGTCAAGGGGACGGTCAAGGCGACGGTGATGGTAGCGGTGATGGTGAAGGTGATGGGGACGGTCAAGGTGAAGGTGAAGGCGACTCTTCCGATGACGGAAAAGGTGAACCCAAAGATGCCTACGAGAAAGGTAAAGAAAAGTCCGACAATGTTTCCGATTCTTTGAAAGATAAATTAAAGAATTCGGACGGCGAACCCACAAAAGATGGTGCTTCCAACCAACAAGGAGATGGAGAACCCGGAAAAGATGGTAGCGGAATGTCAAATGAAAGCGGAAATGGTCAAGGCGACAGTCAAGGCCAAGAACAAGGAAGCGGAAATGGCGACGGACAAGGACAAGGTAGTGGAGAAGGAAGTGGAGATGGTCAAGGACAAGGTGATGGTAGCGGAGAAGGTCAAGGTGATGGGGACGGTCAAGGTGAAGGCTCCGACGGCGATTCCGAAAGTGGTGATGGCGACGGAGAAGGTTCCGACGGTGGAGAAGGTGATTCCGAAAACGGTGAATCCGATGGCGGAGAAGGCTCCGAAAGTGGTGAAAGTGGTGAAAACGGCGAAGAAGGCACGGAATCGGAACAAGGTGATGGCGAATCGGGAGAAGAAACCGAACAAGGTGATGGTCAACAATCCGATGAAGGCAAGCAAAAGTTATCCGATGAGGCCCAAGATTCCATCAATGAATTGAAGGAAGAATGTGAAGAGGCTAAGGAAGCGGCGAAAGAAGCCATGAAAGAAGCCAACCCCGAAGAAGCCCGTGAACAGGCTGAAAAAGCAGAACAATGTCTTGAAGATGCAAAAGAAATCTGTGAAGATGAAGGCGTTGATACCGATGAAGTCCCCGAAATCGCTGAAATGGAAGACATGGTGGAGGAAGCGGAAGACTTTGCGGAAACGGCGGAGGAATTGCTTGAAGAAATCCAAGAAATGTTCCAAGAAGCCTTAGAAAACGGTGATGTGGAAGAAGACCAATTTGAAGAATTCCTACAAGGCGTTCTTGACGGTATCTTTGATAATCCTACGGAAGCGGAAAAAGCCAAGCAAGAAGTCATGCTTGAATTACAACGACAAAGCATTGGTAGGGATGCCGTGAAGTGCGTCAATTGGAAAACGGGTGAAATCCGTTATTTCGCACCCGATGAGAAACTAAATCGGGATTGGCTACGCATAGAAAACTTCTTTTCGGGTGTTTATCGTGGTGCTGATGAAATCGTGGTTCCAAAAACCATTGAGGGGGCAGTTTCCTTAGCCAAGAAATTGAGCGTTAAGGTAGTCAATCAAACCGATACCGCCGCCGATTTCACCAATACGACTCCACAATTCAACGACTTGCTACGCAATATGCGAATGTTCCAAGTCAAGATTCAAGGCAAAGATACGGCTATTGAATATTGAGGCGGGGATTTAGATAGTCAAATGGACAAGGTTTTAGCATGGCTGAACCGTGGCGTCAAGAATGGGACAAGTTTTCCCAAGATGCTATCAAGGAAATGAAGGAATATTCCGACCAAACGCACTTGCACCGAGAATGGATGTGCTATGTGTATGATGTGAACGGGACTTACGAATTGGGCGAACCCTCTTATGGCGACGAATCCCGAATTGAAGTCAATCCTAACGCTAAAGAAAAGGAAGATGGAAAGAAAAACGGTTTCAACGCTTCCCAAAGAAAGTGGACTATTCATGGACACCCTCTCAAAGACGGTAAAATCTATACGGGTCGCCAATATTTTTCCTCCACCGATATTCTCGGTGAATTTATGAATTCAAGGGATAACGACACTTATGTTGTGCAATATGTGGTTTATCCACACCAACAAGAATCCAATGGAAAGAAGGTTATCCACAACCGTTGCCGTATTTTGGTCTTCCCTAACCGAGAAGTGCTATGGAAAGCCATGAAAATGACGCATCCCGAAATGACGGAAAAGCAATTCATGTCCATTAACGAATCCAATGGCTATAACAAGAATGCCGTGGACGGTAGCCTCAAGAATGAAGCAGGTGTGGATTGGTTCGCATTCCAAGAATCATTAGGCAAGTTAGGCTATATGGGTATCATGGATATTGAAGGCCCGGAAGGCGGTATTTCGGTGGAAGCCGCCGACACCATGCACATGAAAAATGAAAGCGTAGGAACCAATTGGGCAGTTATCGGTCTTTCCATCCTCGGTCTTGCGGCGATTATCAAAGCAGGTTTGCTTTCTAAGGTCGGTTTCAGCGTGGAAGACGGGTATGGTGCAGACTTTGAAACTCGTCATTGGTGGAAAGAATGAATCGCTTGATTGGAGGCGTTTTGATTGTTTCGGGGTTATTCACCCTAAAATCCGCATTTTCTAAGGGGAGCCACGAATTTGAATCCTTCAATGCGGAATTTGAATCCTATCTTTTGAATGCGGAAATCATCGGAGAAGAATTGGGGGAGGGTCACTACGGAAGAGTTTTCACCTTACCCGATGGAAATGTTTTGAAAATCGTCAATTTGGATGCTCAAGAAAGAGTAAATCGCCAACAAAACCGAGAACAAGCCAATTTCGTAAGGGATTATCTAATGAAAACTCGTAGTGGAGAATGGAAAGAAAGCCCGTTCTTGCCCAAAATTTACCATTACAATGAAGGAACCGCAAGTCCTAAGATGGTTTCGCTAATGAACCAAGAAGGGGTTTCTAAACACAATCCTTTGGATAATCAGCAAGTGGCGTTTTGGGTCATGGAAAATATTCCCTATGTTGCCGATGCTTCCGATGATTGGAAAAGGGAGAGGGTCAATCCAAACGAAATTCTCGGAAAAGGGGCTTCTTGGGAAGAACATCTTGAAGCGGGATTAAAGGATTGGTTGAGGGAACAAGATATGGGATATTTACGCCCCAACGACATACACGAAGGCAATTATGGCTTCCGAGAACCCTCAATAGATTCATTCCCGGTGTATTTTGATATGTCCTTTGATGTTGAACCCACTTCTAAAGGAAACAGTCCTTACGGGTCGTAAATGTGAACCTTTATTAAGGGCTTCGGACAAGTATAGAATTAGCCCCGCAACAAACAATGGGGTGGAAAAAACACAGGTGAAAAAAATGTCTGAAAAACTAACTGAAATTGAAGCGTTCCTCGCACAAGCCGCACAAGAAGCCCCAAAGTCCGAAGCAAAGGTTTATCCTGTTCGTGACCGCATGAAGGCTGAATTTGACACCCTTTATCAAGGATTCATCATTGAAGGCTACAACGAGGGCATTGAGGGCGAATACGGTGTGTCCACCGCAGTTAACCTCATTGATACCAACAACGATGGCCGTCGTGTCACCCTTTGGGTTGGCGGTTATGAAACCAACCACTTCTCCCAATTCGTTGAGGCTCAAGCCGCAAACGGCAACGCACTTCCTCTTCAAGTGTCCTTTGTCCGCACGAAGCAAACCTCCGAGAAGTCGGGACGCACCTTCAACAAGATGACCCTTCGTCTTGACGCCGCAGGCGACGATGTTGTTATCCCTGCAATCCCTGACGACCAAATCCCCGAAGCATGAGGCTAACATACCTCCTTTCATTCGCATAAGCGGTTCTTAACCGTTTGCCTTTGGTTGCTATCCCTGTCGCATTCTTGTGGGCTTACCCTGCTCACACGAAACCCCTGTGTGGGTGTGGCGGGTCATGGAAGCATGGTGAAGTCGGCTTCGGTCGTCGGAATCAAGTGGAAATGACCCGCCCCCCGCCTCCTGTGGGTGGAAATGAAAGCGTTAAGGTTTATGTAGCCGTGGCGACGGTATGACTCCTTAGCGGTGGTGGTATCGTGATTCCTCAAAATGTCTTGGACTTCATCCGTAAAACGGTTGACGGTTCTCACCCGCTATCGGAAGGTATCGTGGAAAAGCATGAAAATGTGGGTTCCATTATTGCCTCATTGGTAGCAGGCTCAACCGTTGAAGGTTCGGGTGTGGCGACGAAACGGATTATCAAAGGCGTATCAACCAAAGATGCGGGAAAAGATAAAACGGTCATTGAATTCGCTATATCCGACGGTGAAAACTCGGCTGATTGCGTCATCCATAATTGCGGGGCGAAATACCTCGCAGGTGGAATTGGCGACAAGACCTTAGCGGAATACGACCAAATCATTCGCAAATCGGTGTCGGAAGGAAAGCCTATCAAAATTGAAGGTTGTTATACCAATTTCCAACGCAAACGAGTCTTCGTCGTTGAAGACATGGATTGGGCGGAAGATAGCCACGAAAGCCAATTGGATGATAAGCAGATTGCGGAATTCTTGAAGATTTGTAATGCACAAGGGACAACACCCCTTGATGTGATGCTTGATGATGAAGGTCTATGGGCTGAAATCTATGCTGACGAAGAATTGAAGAAAGCCGTCATGCTCTTTTGCCTTTCACCGTTTGAAAAGGAAGATATGATTCACTTTGGATTGATTACGAATCCGGGCGAAGGTAAAAACCATCTTGTGGATAAAGTCATTTCACCATTGGTTCGTTGTCGGATGGCGGCAACGGGCAAACTTTCCACTTTCGCCGCTATTTTCGGGGCTATGTCCTCGGATGATTTGTCGTCCATTGAGTTAGGGTTGCTACCCAAAATGCACCATGACCGTATCGTGTTTTCCGAATTCCAAACGATGGAGGAAGATGTATTCGGGGAAATGCTGAATGTTATGTCCGATGGGCATTACACCATGCAAAAAGGCAAAATGGATGTCACCCGTCATGCGTTAACCAACATGGGATTCTTTGGAAACCCTCCGAATTATTGGCGGGAAGACCAACACGATAAGGAAGAAATGCTTCAAGCGTTTGGTAAATACACACTACCTATCATTTCAAGGCTCACGATTATTTTTGCGAAGCCAACGCTCAATTCCGACCCCAACGCTGAAACCAAGATTCGTAGGAAGATTTTGGACAACATGGATAAGAAACACAAAAAGTCGGGCAAAAATGCTATTTTGGATGATTTGAGAGCGTTCTTCCGAGAGTATTTGCTCTATGTTTCCAAACTTCAACCCGAATTAGGGCTTTATGCAAACATCATTGAGTCCGAGTTTGAACGCATTGAATCCACGGACAATTTCAAAGAAGCCTTTGCGAAGCGTGGGAAAACTGACAATAGGAAATGGGCAGGGTTATTGTCCCTTATCCGAGGATTTGCTCGGCTACAAGGTGTGGACAAACTGAACATGAATCATATTCAAATGGGATTGGACATTTTCCAAGAATCCTTAGAAACCCTTACCGCAAGTTTCCCAAGAGCAAGTCTTTCACAAGGCGTGGATTACGAATCGTTGGAATTGCATCGTAGCATCATTAAGCGATTTGATTCGGGAATGGGTAGCGCAATCGTGGCGAAGAAAAGCGAAGTCCGTGATTTTGCGAAGAAAGCCAACAGAATAAAGCAATTCAATGACTTGTTCAAGGTTATTCTTGATGACGGCTCAAAACTGATTGAGGAAATGGGCAAAGGAGAAATTTTGGTCAAGAAAGATTGGGAGGGGGTTCAATGACCGCCCAACAAGACCTGTCCCAAGCCTTCATTTACGGCTATTATTTCAACAAGTTTATGATTTACATTAAATCAATGGAATGGGATGAGCGATACGAATTCTTGCGAGCCATTTACGATGACAAGCACCCCGAAACACCGTGGGAAGAACGAAGCGACCAACCCGTGCAAGACATGATTGAATACGCCGCAAGGAAAGAATATGTCCACTTTTTTTGGATGGGTTTCACCGTCAATGAAGATGGGACTTACATTGTCCACGAAAAGATTCGGTATTTGATGCACAAAATCAAAGTCAACGCTTAAATATGAGGTTTGAGGATAGGTTATCATGGATTCGGCAACCCAAAATCGTGTTCTCGTCGCCTTAGATTTGATGGCGAGAAAAGGATGGGGTATTGAGAAAGCCGCTAAATTCGCTAAGACCACCCGAAGAACGGTAAAACGATATGCGGTGGCGAACAACATTGACTTGACTTTTGAGAAAGGGAAATCGGTAAAACTGAAACGAACACCCGACGAAAAGGTGGAAGATTTCTTGACGGAAATCCATAACGGTTCCTCGGCAACGGCGGCGGCAAGAAAACTGAAAACCACGGTTCCTACGATGGCGAAAAGGGAAATCAAAGGCGTTCCCATCATGTCCAAAGTCGGCAACCGTTGGGAAATCAATTTCATTCCTGTGAAAGAATATTCCATTATTTATCACGGGGACTTGGTAGGATTCAATGATTCGGTGCAAGGGCGAGGTCAATTAAGTGGCCCGGAAGCCAACAAACCCAAGAATAAGAAAAAGCAAGACGAAGAATACGCTGACATTTGGTATCAAATTGATGCGGAAGGGGTTAAATCAACATTACCGATTGAAGAGGTAGCCAAAGCGTATGAAAAAGTGGTGATGGAAGCCGCTAAGAAAAAATTGGAGGCATTAGGATTGAAAAATGCAGGTTTGATGAAGCGTTTCAGCCGTAATTCCGCAGTTTTGAGCGATATGACCGCTAACAAACGGGACGGCACGGACAAGGTTTCGGTCTTGGAAAACATGACTCAACGATACGATATGAAATTGGGCGAACCCAAAAACGGCATTGACGAAGATTTCAATTTCGCAGGGAAAGTCCAATTCGTTCCCGTCAAGAAATTCCGAGGGGTCAAAAAAGAATCCATTGATACCAAATTCCAATTGTTTTATCTTCGGAAAGGCGACCAAAAGAAATACGGCCCGGTGAAGATTACGGTTCGTTATACCTTAGAATGACGACGCTTTCTCCCTGCACCGCAGGTGTGGTTAGGAGGGGGTATTCCGTAAGGAATCGTAAGATAGGGGTCGTAATGGTTAAATACGGTGGGTTCTTAGGGTGGAACATGGAGAGGTTGACTTATCAAATCCGATTTCATTTGGCTAAAGGCAAGAATTTTATGAAGTTTCAAGTTAAGAATTTGAAGACGGGTGAGGTGGAATATTTTGACCCCGATACGACTTCTTTGGTGCTTTACGATTGTGTTTTGAAGAACCAAAAAACTACGGCTCAAAAGATTAACTGCGGTGCGAACAAAACGGTGTGTGCATGGGTTCGGGCGAGCAAGGTTGTTATTTTGAATACCAAAACTAAGATGGGGAAAGAATATGAAGTGTCGTATAATCCCCGTATTGCACCTTATTGGCGTGATTTTGAAGGACGGGATATTGACAACGAATCGTTTGGCGAAATTAGAACGATGGGTCGGAGTCTATTTACGAATCCAAATTATTGAAGGGATTTCAAATAACGAACCACTTGGGCGATTGTTAAAGGACTCATCAATAATCCACACCTGCTTCTTTGAGGTATAGGTTAGCGGTAATTGCGCCTGCAACGATACCTACCGGGCCTAAGATTTTACCGACGAGGTTAGATTGCCCCTTGATGATATAAGGGATGGAATGGGCGGTTTCTAAGGCTCCTATAACCATCATTCCTAAAGCGAGGGTATAACCGACCAAATGAAGAGGCTTCTTTTCGGTTTCGTAATAGATTTTGGGATAATTTTTCATGTTTTCACCTTCTTTACCAAACAAAGTGGGATTGTAGCGTGTTGCTCGGTCGCAAAACCATTTCCGCATTGGATTCATCACCTTGTAATTGAACAATCATTTCATCCAAAGTTTCGCTACCACCATAGCGGTCTGCAATAACCTTCCAATTTTTCATACGGCGCAAATCGTCTTCGTCGTCGCCCGTAGGTTCCAACGGGGTGTAATCCGTTAAGGAAACTAAATCCGCTTCCACGATTTCACCGTCTTGGTAAAGCACCAATAACGCCTTTTCTGCCGTGGATTTGAGCGATAAGGACTGTTGAGAAGCACGATAGGTTCCTTCCACGAATTCGTAGGACACATCGGTATCGTTAATGACACCCGATTCTAATTTCTTGTTAATAACCAATCCGACGGGGGTTTTATCACGCATAGAATTAAGGTAAAATAAGACACCACCGACACCCACAACGGCTAAAATAGGAAGCGTTTTCGTGTTCATGGTATCTTTTTACCATTCTTGTTATCTAAAAGTGAAGGTTAATATACAGGTTCTCCATAATGGAAAGGTATGACCACCGTATCAGCCGAATTATTGACTTTTGGAATTATCCTTCTTGCTATGGGTGCGCTTTACGCCCTTAGAAAACTGCAAGCATCGGGTAAAATTGAAGAAGTCTTGGACGACATTGAAGACGCCATTGAGGAAAAGACAGGTCTTGATGTGGAATTAAACGATGTCGTGGAAGAAGTCATGGACGCTACGGAAGACCTTCTTGAAGATGTAGCCGAAGACGGCGAATTGGACACGGATTTGGATGAAGTCGTGGAAGAAATCAAAGAAACTGTGGAAGAAGCCGCAGAAGAAGTCATTAACGACATCGTTGAGGACTTGAATGAAAACCTTGAGGCGACTCTTGGCGGCATGACCGTATCTGCCCTCAAAGATATGCTTCGTGAAAGAAATCTTCCTGTAAGTGGTAAGAAAGCCGAATTGATTCAAAGATTGATTGATGCGTGAGGTGTTTTCATGGATTGGGTAAAAGAAATTGATGAAATTAAAAAGATGGCTATTTGGGTCGTCTTAGGACTTTTCCTTGTTGTTAATGCAGGGTATGTTGCTATTGAATGGATTGAAGGCGGGTTCGGAGAAATGTTTTTGGTCAATTTAAGCCTCATAGGTTGGGCTTTTATCGGATGGGGCGTTCTTAACTTCGTGCTAAATACAATAAGTCTTGCATTTATTGAAAAGGAATCAAGTGATAATAAAAAGGAGGTGAATGAATGAATTGGAAAAAAATCGGAATGGTAGCAAGTTTGGCCTCAATCCTCGGAAGCATTGGAATTTATTTTGCAGGTGATGAGAATTTGGGTATCTTTGTCGGTCTTTGGGCATCGGCACTATTGCTTTTGTCCGAGCGCATGGCTGAATTGTCAGAATGATTAAATAGCGGAAGGGATAAAATTCCTTTATGCCCACCCATCCTGTTAAGGGTCAACCCGGTTGTTATCAATGGGGTCATCACGGCAAAATCTATTGCGGGAAAGGCGCAAAGGAAAAAGCGGACAGGCAAGGTCGGGCGGTTCATGCTACGGGTTGGCGAGAACATGGTAGCGAGGAACCTTATCCTTTTTCGTGGACTTCTTTGACATTGGGATTCGTTTTAGGTATCTTTTTATCTTCCCGAAAAAATTAAATACCCGTGTGAAAAACGGCAAGATATGACACGAACCGTCTTTGAACAGGCACGGGCTACGGCGATTGCGGACTTGGCTCATTTGCTGATGAAGATTAAAGACAGGCTTGAACCGTATGTCGCTATGCCTATCATGGGTTATGGAATGAGGTTGATTGACAAGGCGGAAACGGCTCAAAATCTCAAGGAATGGGAAGGTTATTTGACCAAACTCCACGAATTCTTTCAAACGAACCTCAACAATCATTTTCCCAACCATGATTCCATGAAGCGGTTTTTCCGTCAAAAGGAAATTGACATGGGCATTGATTACCCTATTTTTGGTATTTACAATGATTAAGCACAACACGGGCGTATGGCGCAGACAGGTAGCGCAACGGGCTTTTAATCCGTTGGTCGTGGGTTCAAATCCCACTACGCCCTCCTTTTCCAAAAAACATAATGCGGGGATAGCCGAGCATGGTCAAAGGCGAGGGATTTAAGTCCCCTTCCGAAATGGTTCATGGGTTCAAATCCCATTCCCCGCACCAAGCATTGATATACCCGTTTTCGGTAGTTTAGGATATGCCGTGGGTATGTCAGCATCCGACTTGTGATAGGGTCGTGAAAGGTTTTCCAAATGGGAGGACTCTTTGTCATGTTTGTTTAAGATGTGAAAAATTGTTCAACGAAAGAATGGCGAAAAGAAAGGCTATGGGTTCCCCAAATTCAAGTGTGAATGGTTAAATAGGCTCTTACCTAATGAATCTTCATGGGGGCGTATGCTGATTACATCAAACGGCTACACGCCGAAGCGGAAATCGCTTACGAGATTGCCGAGGAAGCCCGTTCAAAAGGCTTTGACCCCAAAAACCAAGTGGAAATTCCGAAAGCGAATGACTTGGCGGACAGGACTCAAAAATTGTTGGAGTTTTTGCATAAAAGGAATACGGCGGAACAAATCCGGGAATTGACGAGGGACTACGATGGAAACAGGGAACGGGTAGCCATTGAAATCGCTCGGATTGTGTGTGCGGAATCGTATCTTTACGGTATTCTTGTGGATTGCCCCGATTGTGGAGGCACAGGAGAAAAGAAAAAAGGAAATTGGGTATCACCTTGCTTTGAATGTGAAGGGATAGGTAATAAATTAGGTTTCAAAGATGAAATCGGTGTCGTTAATTGGAAGGACACTATGAAAGCGTTTGAAGAAAAGAAAGGTTCCCTATGGAAACCCGATGACGATACCCAAAGATTATCCGAAATGGCTCTTTACCACGGTGTTTGTGCGGGTTTGGCGGTCTTAACCGAAGGAATCCTCG